>Ga0116129_1000001_pt1 | contig 294379 bp, 236 predicted proteins | sample June2015DPH_17_2_FD_89732 | JGI IMG/M metagenome (GOLD analysis project Ga0116129, IMG submission 89732) | Peatland microbial communities from SPRUCE experiment site at the Marcell Experimental Forest, Minnesota, USA - June2015DPH_17_10 | ecosystem: Environmental > Terrestrial > Soil >... | reverse complement strand
GGCTTCACGCATATCAGCGGGAAGAATGGGAACGGGTCTTATGCCGTGCGGCGCATGACGATCCGCAAGCGCATGCGAAAGAAGCTGCAGGAGATCAAGCAGCAACTAAGGATGCGCATGCATGATCCCGTGCCTCAGACCGGCGCGGGGCTCAGGTCAGTTGTACAGGGGTACTTCAACTACTACGCTGTGCCGGGAAATCTCGATAGCCTCGGGCTGTTCCGGGAACGCGTGCTCCGCTACTGGGGGCAAGCGCTTAAGCGCCGTAGTCAAAGACACCGGTACGCCTGGGCTCGTCGTCTCAAGCTGGCCGCACAATGGCTTCCCATACCTCGCGTGATGCATCCCTGGCCCCTTGACCGCTTCGCCGCCACTCATCCGAGATAGGAGCCGCATGCGCTAATGAGCGCCCGTGCGGATCTGTGCGGGGGGCGATCAGCAATGATCGTCCCTACCGCGACCTCATCGAAGCAGCAAAATTCGCTTTCGCCTCCCGGCGACACTCTCGTTTCTGAGAAAGCAGCTTTTCGTTATTCGGCACCTCATCCCGCGTGGAATGCGGCATTGACCTTTCCGCAGATTCCACATAACAGCCATTCTGATGCGTCGGCTCGAGGATGCCTCCCTCCGGCCATGCTCGCTCGATAAGTTGGTCGTGATCACTGCTCCCACCGGCGACGAATGCCATCCAAGCGGTAGAGCGACTCACTCCATACACGGACAGGGCCACTGCGTTGCAGAGCCTCCGCGCCATTACCTATCAGAAGGACGAGATCATCGAGAGGCGCAATATCCGGTACGTCTACCGTGGCTGAAAGTCCGTGGTGGGACCCGCCCTTGGCGGGGTCGTCGGTGGCTGACGCAGAGGCCCACTCGATGGTGACGACGACGCGGGGTTTACCAGGCTTTTCCCATGCCACTTCAATCTCGGCGAGGGGCATGGTCTGTGTCGCGATCTGGAGCTTTGCGGATCCGGCAACCTCAAAGACGCTCTTGATCGCGCCGAGCAGCTTCGGGAGCGGCACACTCTTCACACCGCTGCCCATCAACTGAATCGCCGAGGAGCGCAGGGCAGCGCCGGGGAGCGCGATCTCTTCCTCGCCGCTCGCTCCGCCGACATGCACGAAGCGCACCGGAGTAGCATCTTCCACCGTCTTGGCGATAGCGATGATGACCGTCCTGGCACTCTCGCCCCACAGGTAATCGACCACGACGTTGACCCCGTGAGCGAACACCTCTCTCAGGGCCTGCTCATAGTTCTTCTCGGCGGAGGGATGCATGGCGCCCAGCGTAAACGGAATGACTGCATCCGCCCCCAATGACAGCAGTTCCTGAAGCTCACTCTCATTGCGGCCGGTGGCGATGACCTTGCCCGCACCGAGGTATTTAGCTAGTTGGACGGCAAGGCGGCCAGCGCTGCCTGTTGCGCCGTTCACGAGGACGGTTTCGCCGGGCTTCAAGGCCGCACGCTCTATGAGCGCAGCCCAGACCGACATGCCTGGATTGGCCATGGCGGAGGCGGTCACGTCCCTTCGCGTGCGCGAAAGCTCCTTGCCGAGGCTCGAGAGGATCTTGCTCTCGTCGAGAATATCCGGCTCTAGGGGATTGAGTGCAGGGAACTGCTTCGAGGACTGAAGAATGTCGTCTGCCTTTGCGATGGCTCATCCCATCCTCTCGCGCAATCCTGCGGCTCTCTTGCGCGAACGGCCATTTCGAATCTCAATAGTCGCTCGTGAGTGGCTGCTCTCTTACTCGAACAAAGCCGGGCGTTCGGCCTCCTCGTGGGGGCCTCTGAAGTTACTGAGGCCCACTCCTGCTAAGCGAAACTTCCGCTTCAGGCCTAGATTTACCTTTTGGAGCAGGGATAAGGCGATGCGCGTCAGTTCGTCACAGGAGGCTGGCGGAGAGTTCGGCGTGTGGCTCCTGGTGACGACGTTGAAATCCGCAGTCTTTAGCTTCAGAACGACCGTTCGGGCGACGCGCGGCTCTTTCTGCGATGCGGCCCACGTCTTCTCGGCGAGGCGCCGTATTGTGGGCTCCGTTTCCGCTAACAAGACATCCTGCTCAAAGGTATCTTCGGCAGAGATTGATTTGGTCGGCCGGTTGGGAACGACGAGGGTTTCGTCGATTCCTCTCGCCAAGCCATAGAGCCGTGTTCCGTATCTTCCGAAGAGAGCTACGAGCTTCTCGCTATCCCAGTTCCGGAGATCGCCCACCGTGCGTATCCCAACTCCATCCAGCTTCTTTTCCATGACCCTGCCCACGCCCGGGATGCGGCCGACGGGCAGCGGCGTAAGAAAGCTCTCCACTTCTCCGGGTTGAATGACAAACAGGCCATTAGGCTTTCGCCAGTCCGATGCAATCTTGGCCAGGAACTTGTTGGGCGCGACGCCCGCAGATGCAGTTAGGTTCAGCTCCTCAAATATCTGTTGCCGGATGGCGCGCGCGATCTTCGTCGCGGTCGGAAGCCCAGTCTTGTTTTCGGTGACATCGAGATACGCCTCGTCGAGCGACAACGGTTCGATCAGGTCGGTGTGCCGAAGAAAGATCTCGCGCACGGCGCGGGAGACCGCCTTGTAGCGAACAAAGTCCGGGGGCACAAAGATCGCGTCTGGACAGAGGCGCTCGGCGTGCGTTGCCGCCATCGCGGATCGCACCCCAAACTTCCTCGCTTCATACGAGGCGGCGCACACGACAGAGCGCTTTCCCCGCCAGGCAACTACGACCGGCTTACCTCGCAACTTCGGATCGTCTCGCTGCTCGACCGAGGCGTAGAACGCGTCCATGTCGGCGTGGATTATTTTGCGCTCGCTCATCTCTCGCAATCATGGTAGCCCATCCTCTCCGGTCACGTCAGGAGCTGTCTTGGCGATGTGGCGGATAGAAGGATGAGGTGTCCGCAGGCGCGAAGGTTTCGATTCCAACTCCCTTTCAGGAGGTGCTCGGACATGGGGTTCGTATTCCATGACGGAGGCCGTTTGGCCGCTGGATACAAGGGGAGAACGGGAGACTGCGTGACTCGTTCCATCGCGATCGTGACAGGAAGGCCATACCAAGAGGTTTATGACGCGCTCAATGAAATCGCACGATCGGAGCGCATGGGGAAGCGCAAAAGGAAGCGGTCGAATAGCCGGACGGGCGTGTTCCGCTACAGCTATCACCGCTACATGCAATCGCTTGGATGGAGATGGACCTCCACGATGTCCATTGGGTCAGGGTGCCAGGTCCACCTGTGCGCGGCAGAGCTTCCACAGGGCACGCTCCTCGTGAAGGTCTCCAGACACCTCACGGCCGTGATCGACGGCGTGATCCATGACACCCATGACTGCTCCGCGGCGGTACGAGGTGTGCCTATGGCTACTTCTCGATGGGCTGAGAGCTTGACGCAAGCGGGTCAAGGCCTCATGTCACCACCCACAAACCAGCCGCCACTCAAAAGGAGAGTCCTTCATGCTTCTCACCATGGAGTCGAAGACTGCGGCCACCCATAAGCTCGAACAACTGATCGTCCAGGGACGAACCAAGGCGAGCGAAGTGGTGGACCACGTTATGAATCACCAACCGAGCGACCGTCTCGCACGAGGCGGCGAACTGAACTTTGAGCCCGACCCAGAGGCGAATGCCGTGCTGATCGACTATCCCGATCCTCAGGTCGCTACCATCCGCCAGCGTCTGCATCGCCACTCCATCCAGCAGATGGCCCAGACCACGGACCTGCCGCTGAAGTTCATCGATGGCCTGCAGCAGAGCAGCGAGCCTTGGGCTCGGGAGCTGCTGGCCCACAACCTGAAGACCATCTTCGCCAACCGCTTCGGCAAAAGCCGCTATCTCCTGCGCTCGGTCCACGGCGAAGTGCGCGGGTTTCTCTCCGACCGTTACCGGCGGCTCGACTCACGGCCGATCATCGAGGCCTTCGCTACGGCCGTGCGGCAGAAAGGCGCGCTGCCGTATGACGGCTACGTCACCGACACCAAGGTCGCCCTGCAGGCGATCATGCCGGAAGTCTACGAACCCATTCCGGGCGAGATGGTCGCCTATGGTCTGAGCCTCGAAAACTCGGACTTTGGAAACGGGGCTCTCTCCGTCCGGGCCTATCTCCTGCGCATCTGGTGCTCCAATCTGGCCATTACCCAGGAAGAGATGCGGCAGGTGCATCTGGGCAAGCGGCTCGATGATTCCATGCTGTACTCGCAGCGCACCTACGAGCTCGATGCCGAGACGACGGTGAGCGCCCTGAGAGATGTGGTCGGCGCTCAGTTGAATGCCGATTCCTTGCGCCGGCGGATGGAGTCGATCCGTCACGCGAATGAGCAGACGGTCGATGCGCCCTCCGCGCGAGACATGCTGAGGAAAGCACTGCTCAAGTCGGAGTCGGATGCGGTAATCGAGGCGTACAACTCGCCGGACACCTACAACCTGCCCGCCGGCAACACCACCTGGCGCCTGTCGAATGCCATCTCGTGGATCGCCGGAAGCACAGAAGACGCGGAACGCAAGCTGGAGTTGATGAAGATCGCCGGCGAGGTTCTGCCCAAGGCTGCCTAAAGGGACAGTTAGGAAGCGGCACTCTATCGTGCCGCTTCCTGCCATCCTCTGCGGAACGTCGCGCAACTTGTGCCCCTCCGCAGATCCCAGAAGCCGGGTCAATTCATAAATCAGAGGTGACAGTATGAGCGCAGAACGGGAGAAGATTCGCTGCCTGAGTTGCTATCTTGCGCAATGGAACGATCGAGCCAACTGCCGGCGCTGTGGCAGGGCACTGCTTGAAGTGATGGTGAAGGTCGTAACGCGTTGTAGAGAAAATTGTCGTACAGCAGGACGCGGAGTGCCTTTATAGCCTCTCAAGGGCATGCAACCGGATCGTCGCCGCAACCGAGCGAGCGATCGAACCGGGTTCCGGCCAGACGGTTTCGGTTGTCTTAGGACAGGTCCAGGAGGCGGAGGCCTTTCCGACGATGGCAGAGATTGAACGAGCCATGGTCGTGGCGGCTTACGAGAGGTCCAATCACAAACCGATGATGGCTGCGCAACTGCTCGGAATCGGCAAGACGACGTTCTACCGAAAACTCAAGGAAATGGGTGAACTCGCCGCATGACGATAGCGCGGCTGTCCGTAGGAGCAATTCGCAACTCTCACGCTCGGAGATCAATCGGTCCTCACGGTCATTGACGAGGGAGCAACTGTCTGGGAAGGAGGATTTCTATGAACTCGATTGTCGAATCGAACTCACTTTTCGAAATTGACGCGGAACTCGACACGCTTCTTGACGAGATTCAGGAGCAGAGCGAAAACGGCGAGCCGGTGTCCGAGGATCTGGTCGCGCGCTTTCACGAATTTTGCAAGGCGCACGGAGAGAAGGTCGACCGGATCGGCCGTTTTGTCCGGATGATGGAAGCCCGCGAGACGTATTGCCGCGGCGAGGCCAGCCGCTTGGCGGACCGCGCGCGTTCTGCCGCGAGCAAGGTTGAGCGCACGAAATTGATGGCGCTCTTTTACCTGATGAGCAGAGATCTGAGGAAGGTCGAGGGCCAGCAATTTACCCTGCGAATTCAGAAGAATTCGCAGGACTCGGTGAAGATCACTGACGAGCTCCTGCTTCCCATCAGCTATCGAAAGATTGAAGCACGGGTTGACGGTGTCCTGTGGGAGACAGTCGTCTCGCATCTTCCGGAGGGACTGGTTGCAGCTCTCGAGGCCTGCGTCCAGGACACCAAACCCGACACCGACGCCATCAAGGCCGCGGTCATGCGCAATGAGGAAGTTCCCGGCGCGGAAGTGCGGCGTGGATCGCACCTAAGAGTGGCGTAGACGCCGCAAGGGAAGATTCGCGCTCCGAACGGACATGGCTCGAGCGGCACGAGCTCTGAGAGCTGTTCGCAGAGAAACCAGCTAGGGAGGCGTAAAGAGTTTCAGCCGCCTCGATGTTGTTTGCAGATGAGTAATTTCCAAGTAGCCAATCAGCCGCCCGGAACCTGCAAGAACGGGATGAGCCGAAGTTGAAAGCGTGCTTTGGCCTGTTGTCGTCAACCGAGAATCATGTGCAGGTTGGATGAGGGTCTATTGCGGAGACCTACTGGATTGTGACGACGATGCGGGGTTTGCCAGGCGCCTTCCAGGCTTGTTCGATCGCGGAGAGGGGCATGGTCTGTGTGGCGATTTGGAGTTTCGCGGGTCCAGCAACCTCAAGGACGCTCTTGATCGCGCCGAGCAGCTTCGGGAGCGGAACACTCTTCACGCCACTGCCCATCAACTGAATCGCCGAGGAGCGCAGAGCAGCGCCGGGGAGCGCGATCGCTTCCTCTCCGCTCGCTCCGCCCACATGCACGAAGCGCACCGGAGTAGCATCTTCCACCGTCTTGGCGATAGCGACGATGATTGTCTTTGCACTCTCGCCCCACAGGTAATCGACAACGACGTTGACCCCCTGAGCGAATACCTCTTTCAGGGCCTGCTCATAGTTCTTCTCGGCGGAGGGATGCATGGCGCCCAGCGTAAACGGAATGACTGCATCCGCCCCCAATGACAGCAGTTCCTGAAGCTCACTCTCATTGCGGCCGGTGGCAATGATCTTGTTGGCGCCGAGATATTTAGCCAGTTGAACGGCAAGGCGACCAGCGCTGCCCGTTGCGCCATTCACGAGCACGGTTTCGCCGGGCTTCAGGGCCGCACGGTCTATTAACGCAGCCCAGGCAGACATACCTGGATTGGCCATGGCGGAAGCGGTCACGTCGTCCAGGCCATCCGGAACCTCCACGCACTGGTTTGCCCGGACGAGACACTTCTCAGCGAGCGCGCCATACGGCGCCTCAGGAAGAACGAAGTAGACGCGCCGGCCGTCCGCTGTGCGTCCGACCCCATCGGCGCCGGCGACGGCTGGGAATACGGCTTCGGAGCTGTAGTGGGTGCCCGAAGAACGTGATTTGCTGAACTGGCTCAGAGCCGAGGCGCTGACGGTGATGAGTTCCGCTCCCGGGGTCGCCCCCGGCTCGTTGAACTCTCCGAATACGGGCGCGTTGCCGACTGCTGTCACGATAGCTGCTTTCATATTCTTTTCTCCCTTGCGGACCGCTGCGGTTCTGAACTGATTCTCGACATCTCGCCTCTTCAAGATTGCTGCTCAGGCTGATGAGCGCTCTTGCGAGGCGAGCCAACCTTCGTTGTATCGGCCGAAGAAGGCATCGTAATCGCCGCGCTCTGCGAAACGCATCTGTTTCGAGCGCTCCGAAACGATCTCTGTGGACTCCGGTGAATCGTTCAGAATGACCATCGTTTCGGCGATGTAGTCCTGGAGCGGCATTGCCTTCGGGTTCATCCCGCGCTCCCCCTGCAACTCGGTTTGTATCCAGGGAGGAATGATCTCGATGACCTGAATCGACGTGTTCCTTATTTGATAGCGCAGGGACTGCGCGTAGGAATGTATCGCTGCCTTACTGGCGCAGTACGACGGCATCATAGCGGCGGGCATCATGGCAAGCGCAGATGAGACATTCAGAATCGCAGCCTGCGGTTGCGCCATGAACTGCCCGATCAGCGCTGCCGTCAGATGCATCGGACCGAGCACATTGGTGTTCCAAGAATTACACAGGAAACGCTGGCGGAGATGATCGGAACCACCCGTTCTCGCGTCAGCTTCTTCATGAACCGGTTCCGCAAGCTTGGCTTCATCGAGTACAACGGACGGATCCGTGTCCACAAATCCCTGCTCAATGTCGTTTTGCATGACTGAGCACGGCTTTTCAAACGGACCGCTGTTGGGTCTCTTCGGTTTGCGACGACTTCGTAGCGGACCCGCCGGCAATCCGAAATGGAGTCAAGGGCAGCATTGGCAGAACAATGGAAAATGTTGTTCCCTGCGGCTCGCATGTGCGAGAACGCGTCGAGATAGAGCCGCCATGCTTTTCAATGATCTGTTTGCAGACCCATAGACCCAGACCATTTCCTGTCGAACCTTTGGTCGTGAAGAACGGCTCAAATATCTTCGGTAGCAAGGCAGCGCTGATGCCTTGGCCATTGTCGGCGATCGTCATTCGAATGCGCGAGCTTCCATCCAAGGGGTTTCGCGACCTTGAAGCCCGCAGCGTGATCCTGCCGCCTTCGCCAAGTGCATCGAGACTGTTGAGCATCAGGTTCGAGATCACTTGCCGCAGTTCGCCGAAGAAAGCGGTGATTTGCAGCAGATCGTCGCACTGCTTCTCCACGATGACCTGCGTAGACGCCCTCTTCGCTTGGAGCAGGTCGATGACGGAATCCAGCAAAGTGACAACGAGAAAAGTCGTCGGCACGGAGGACTCACGATAGAAGCCAAGCGTCTGCCGGGTGATGTGGGCAACCCGCTTCAACTCACTGTCAGCCATCTCCAGATACCGACGTATGGCCGAAGGGGTCTCGCCTGTGGTTTGCGCAAGGAACAACAAGTTCATCACGGCGTCGAGAGGATTGTTGATCTCATGCGCGAGCACCGCAGCCATGCGTCCGGCAGAGGCCAGTTTCTCGCTGCGGATCAGCGCCGCCTCCGCCTTCTTTCCCATGATGATCGCGGCCTGCAGTTGCACGTTCAGCAGTTCCGCCGCTTGCGTTAGCTCATGTTGGCGAACTGAGCCCAGAAGCAAAGCCTGATTCATGGCGACCGCATCGTGATGAAACTTGGTCGCTTCGGTAACCTCAACCATGATGCCGAGGTGGCTCTGGCTCGCCCCGAGCAATGGCCACATCGCGTATGACCAGTAAAGCGGATGGCTGCCTGTATGCTCCTGCCCGGTATGGCTATCGGCCAGTCCTGTCTTGGCAACCCGATCGAGCAGCAACATGCATTCGCTCATGCCGGGAGTAATGTCGCAGAAAGCAGTTCCGATCAGTTCATCCTTCGATTTGCCAGTGAGCAAGCAGAAGGCCAGGTTGACGTAGCGGAGCGTGTGGAGGGGACCGCCCAATCCAGCCATCGGCATAGGGGAAGCGTCGGCAACGGCACCGCAAAGCGTCGGAAGATCCATCTCCTGCGCGGCGTTGCCTACCTGTTCGGTTGCCATCTCACCTCCGGATCAAACCTTTCGGTTGAGTAGCAGCTCTTCCGACCGCAAGACCGAAACCGGTTGCGGGATTCCAGTGATGAGGTCTACATAGTTCTTCAGGCGCTCCCCGATGACGATGCCGTCGGTGGTGATCTGATACTTTCGGATTTCCCGGCTGTGGGCGGTTCTGCGCATCTTCACCACCATCATAATCTGGCAGAGTTCACCATCGATCTCTACATAACGCATTCGGATGATGTCGTCGGTGAGGAACGAGATCGAATAGCTGCTGAAGGACAGCTCGGTGAAGGTCTCCGGCATTTCCAGGGTGCTCAGGATGGTGATACCGATAGCGGTCAGGGCGAAGATCATGCGGTAGAGCGATTCGCGGAAGTCGGTGCGGAAGGAGGGCGCCAAGGCCATCTCGAAGCCGGCCAGGGAATCGATCACCAACCGCTTTGCGCCTGTCCTCTTCACGGCGTCGAGTATCTCCTGCATCATCTCGTCCACCGACAGATCCAGCGGCCGCAGGTAAATCACTTCCAGGCTTCCTTCGGCAAGCGGCGTCTGGAGATCGAGTCCAAATTCAGTGGCGCGCGCGGTGTATTCGTTAGGCCGCTCTTCAAAGACTGCCGCAATGCCGGGTTCTCCCGCACGTATACCCGCGGCAAGGAATTGCGTCGCCATTAGCGATTTGCCAGTTCCCGAAGAACCGGCGATCAGCAGGCTGTCCCCCTCCGGAACGCCCCCGCCCATCATCTCGTCCAGCGTCGGAATACCCATGGAAAGACGTCTCACGGTGCTATAGGTCTTCCTCTGGCCAACCAGGCCAAGAGTTCGCGAAAAGGCCTGCAGACCAGCTTCCGTGATGCGGAACGTGTGCAGCCCCGGCACAGAGGCTTGTCCCCGCAGCTTCATGATCTGCATCTTGCGCACGACGGAGTTCCTATCTACTTGCTGAAAGAGCCAGAAAAGGCCGTCGGCAACGGTGAAGACGGGGTTGTCGCGCACCTCGGACTCGGAATACTCGCCAATCAGAAACGTGGTCGCTTCCCAACTGGTGAGCAGCAGCGCCAATTGCTGCACGAACGTTTGTACAGCCATATTTGTGCCTTCGTGCATCTCGCTGCGTAGCACCGTGCGGAAGGAGTCCACCACCACAATGCTGGGATTGGCGGCTTCCACCTGTTTGGAAATCTCTTCCAGTACTCCCTGTAGCCCGCGCTCGACGAGATCCTGGCTCAGGTTGACGAAGCGCACGGCGTTGTTAAGCTTCGCTGCATCGAAAAAGGTGAATTGCTGCTGGTAGCGCAGCATCTTCAGTGCCGGTTCGCCCAGTACAGTGAAGTAAAGGGCAGGCCGCTCCACCGTGGCATTGGCGAAGATGAACTGGTGCGCCAGGGTGGTCTTGCCGCATCCGGGCGCACCGGCGATGATGTTGAACGAAAACTCGGGTAGCCCGCCACCAAGAATCTCATCGAGTCCGGGTACTCCGGTCGGCAATTGGTTGATCTTGACCTTGCTCTGCTCGTTCATTTTGATTGGTTCCTTCCAAAGTTAGTTTCGGAGCCGGGCAGATCTGGCCACACATCATGCAGCAGCCGGAGCGTGAGAGACTCGCCGATGAATGTGATCATCAGCCCAATTAACTGCGCAATGAGCACGGCACCCGCCTGCGCCGCTTCACCGCTCAGACTTTGTAGCGATCCGTCCGGCTTAACTTCCCATGCGCCGAGGACCGGAGACTCCTGCTTTGCCAAGGTCAATGCGCGCGCCAGAAGCGAACGAAAACCGGCTGCCCCAGCCAGCGTGGTTAGCGGACGGCGAAGCTTGTCACACACGCGACATACTGCTTGCGTATCCGGTACGGCCCCCCCTGCGTCAACCGCCTCGTGAGCCAAGAGCCGTTGGGCGAGTTCGCGTGTTGTCGGAGCATCTGCGCTGCGCGTCATCTGTTCGTGCTCGTTCGTACCATCATCCTGCTAAACGAGTTTACGCTGTCGCGAATCCTCTGACTGGTCAATGCAGAACGCCTTTCCCGGAAAGCTTCAAGGTTCGCTCATACAGGACTACCTCCGGCTGCCCCTTCTAATGACCGCTGGAGGTGACGGCCATTGACATCTAGTTACTGGTCAATACCGCTCATATTTGAAGCCCCATTTCAATTAGCTTGGTAGATGTGACGCACAATTGAGTCGTATGAAGAGTGCTGGGGATTTCATCGCCAAGGCAGCCGGCAGAAAGTATCATAACGATAAGACCTCTCATGCAACGCGAGGCCTAGTGTGTAAGGAGAGAACCGATGCTTCCTCCGCCAATGATTCGCGATTGGGCTCGCGAGCTTATTGCTTCCGAAGTTGATGCTGATTCACCCTCGGCACGGACCGAGGGTGCGACACTTCGAGTCTATGAAAAGCTTCGCCGGCAATTTTGCGCCCCCGTTGGAGCCGACGCATTTCAGGCCCTCGCTTCTCGTGCCCTGTCTTTGGCTAAATCGCAGTTTCCAGGCCTCAGTGCCGTGAGCGTAACCGCGAATGGAGGCTTGCGTGGTGTTGGCGAAGTCGAAGCCTCACTGAGCGTAGTTGAGGATGGTGAGGTCGGGATCACTCTGATTGCACAGATGCTCAGACTGTTTATTACTCTCCTTGGCGAGGCAGCGACGGTTCGTTTGATAGAAGATGCGTCCCTTCGGATTGAAGTCAAAGAGGAGTCGGACACGACAGCTCCGAGCATCTCCGCGACAGGCACGAACTACCTCGGACCTTTTAAGGATATTTTGTTGGAGGCTGACCAACTAAGGCACGTGAGCGAACGCCTTGAGACCCTTGCGGACACACATGCCGATATTGATGAGCTTATGGGCGTAGCGGGAAACATCCGTAATATTGCTACGGTGTTGGATGTTTTTACACTCGTCCGAAGCAAGGCTGGCGGCTCACACGATAGCGTACTTCTCCCGCCAACGAATGGCTATCTGAATTGAGTTCCGCCAGCGAGATATGCAGAGGGTGCATGAGGTCGAACACCTCAACCCGGGTGCCTCCCAGGAAAAGGCGGGATCGTCGGACAAATTGACCCACATAGAGTGTGATGAGTTGTGGATTCAAGAGTCAGGGTCAATCAACGACAATCTTTGTGGCAGGTCATAAGCGCCATCCACAAAGAAATTCTGGGGTAACGGGGTGATTACGCGGCGAAGAGCGATCTTGCTTCACCAATCGACGATCGAGCGATCATGGTCCAGTACCCGTCGAGGACCAATAAAGTTCCTAGCCATTGTCGAAACCGTTCCCCACCGACATGTCTTCCGTACTGAGACTTCCGGATAGTCGGCAATTCGGAGGTAATCAGCCTTACACATCTCAATTGGTGATAAATCTCTAGTGCCGTATCGGCAGTGCTCCGCGGCGAGACTTTCTCGTGCTCCGACGCTGTTGGTGCGGAGCAGTGCGGATACGGCGATTTGCAGTAAGCCGCTAGCGCGGTAAAAGTATAGGGATTGAAAGCTGTTTGCGGTGAGCTAACGCGGCTGACTGAGCAGGAAATGGGATGCCGGTGACCTGAGCGAGGCCCCCTGCGGTGTGCATGGCAAGGCTGCGGCAGGCATCGAGGTCATGCGGAGCCGATTCGAGCCATGGGGTAGCGTTGGCGGGATGAATGCCTGTCGATGCGAGGGATCGTGTTGGTATGCGCGTGGGCAAAGTCTTCCTCAGGATGAGTCGAAGTGCGCAGGCGAGCGGTGCGCGGGAGGTGGCCGTTCCATCGGGTAGCTATCTTGCGACCACGTGCAGGGTGCCGTTTTTGCACTGGGGACAGGATCGGTTGAGTGCGGACTTCCGCGGTTCGGTCAGCAGTGTGCTGACGTCTGGGGCGGTGGCGTTGAGATGCAACCGCAGCAGCGTCATGACCCTCGATGCCGTCGAGTTGATCCGCCGCTTCCTGGTCCACGCCCTGCCCGCAGGCTTCGTCAAGAGCAGTCTCCCGTTGGAGATGGCAACACGGTGGGTGTAGCGGGCCAGGTACTTCAGCACATGTTCCGGACCGCCAAAGGGAGGCTTAGAGTAGACCACCCACTCCTTGTTGCGCAGTGTGTGGAGCAGGGAGTGAAACGCATGCGGCGGAAAGAGCGTAGCCGGTGCGCCGGAGAAGCGTAGTTGGTTGTGTCGGTAGCTCTGCTTGAGGAAGGCGAGCAGCTTGCCGCGGAACATGCGGCTGAGCACACGGACGGGCAGAAAGAAGTTACGCCTTGATCGAACCCATCGGGAGCGTTCGAGCCACACGCTATTTCGGTGAGAACGGAGTCTTCGCGAGCCTTTCCGCGTAGGCCCAGAATTGGCCTATGGTCATTCCGAAATACTCGCTTACAGCGGCCATGACATCGCAACTGACGTTGGCATGTCCGCGTTCAATTCTGCCCAGGTAATAAGAGCTGTATCCCAGGGATTCAGACAAGAGAACTTGTGATACTTTGCGTTTTGAACGCAATGCCGTCACGGCGCGTCCGAAGACCTCATTGGGTGTGCTTGATTTTCTGTTTACATAAGCGCCGATTGGCTTTGCCACAAACCAATCGTTCTCGAATGGAGTCAGGTTATACTAGCAACTATAGTTGCGTATACCATTTGAGGGTACGAGATCGAATTTGGCTTTGCTCAATGGGATGCATTGCATCACTGTATCCAGGAGAGTATCCCGAACGATGGAGCTATCAGAGCGGCCGCCCTGCGTCATGAAGCTGTACCGGGTGCAGAAGTAAGTTGCAGATTGCATCTGCGCGTCGCGTAAGCGATACCCGCACAACGACGGCAATTCACACAAGGGCCGCTCGTTTCCTTAAAATAGGACCGGAATGCCCAGAACAAGATTGGCCCCTCGCTCGGCCTGCGTTCTGCTCCAACTGACTGGGGATACCGATGATGGAATGCAAAGAACTTGCTGGTAAGGTCGTGGGCCAGGTCACGATCTTCGAGGATGGCGACTGTGGTCCGGAGGTCAACTTCGTCTTCACCGATGGAACGAATTTCAACATCTGCCTCAAGAGCAGTATCGAGGCAAAGTTGACCCTCGACGAGGGGGGAGAGCCTCGCGTCCTTCAGGACTACTGCACTCCGACCATTCCGCGCTAAATCTGGTGACAAGACCGCTTGCCTTGATATACGACCGAAAGTCCGACGTCCTGAGATGATCCGCTTTCTGATTCACTATGGCGTCGATTTCATCGAGGCGGAAGATATCACGCAGGAACGATCGAATGAGCACCTCGGATCAAAGACGAAACCTTCCAGTTTCAGGTGTGATTCGGACCGGGGGTTTCTGGATATGACCTGCTGAATCAGCCCCGGCTGAATAAAGGCACTGCCTTTACGGAGAGGGGAGAGAGATGCTTTTGCTCTTCATGGATTGCTGCCGCCCACCAGAGGAGATCAGGCATGGTCCTATCTCACGTCGACAAAGTGAGAACGCCCGTCTTCAGGAGATCTTCAGACGAGCGAAGACAGGGATCTTCACTCCGTCAAGGATCAGCCAGAATACGAGAGCCGCAGCGAGTTCACAAGCTACGACAGAAACCGGCAAAGGCGCCATCGCAATCCCGCGAACCGCCAGGACGGAGATAATCAGGAGATCGGCGACAGAAGATAGTACGAGCCATATGGTTGGGCGGAGCCCCCAGAAATGGCGGCGTTCCCGTATGGCGTAGATTGTGGCCTGGCTGCCATAGACGATCGCGACCACAGAAAGAGTCTGCAACGCCGCTATTCCAAGCCGCAGTTCAAATTTGCCGACCACCAAGACAGCGACGCAAAATGCCAGAAAGCATACGCCCAGGATGACCCCTGCGCCCGTGATCTTGCCGATCTGCCACGAATTCGGTGTCCCGGATGGCCGCACTCTGTCAGTGGTCAAAGACATCGCCAGGAAGTCGCCGGTGATCATCACAATGACCATCAGCATGGGAGTCAGGACCGCATGCCCAGTCATCACTAAGCCGATCGCCAGCAAGAGCACCTGCACGATCTTCTTGAGCACGGAATTCAACGTATAGGTGAGAATGCGCTGAAATGTAATCCTGCCCTCTTTGACAGCAGCGACAATGCCGCCCAATCCCGCCTCTGTCAATACCACGCCTGCTGCGGATTTGGCGACATCGGTTGCAGTCGAAACCGCGATGCCGATCTGTGCCTGACGCAGCGCCGGTGCGTCGTTGGCCCCATCGCCGCACATTCCGACCGTATGTCCATTCTCCTGAAAGGCTTTAACGAGATCGTATTTTCCCTCCGGAAGAATACTCGCGAACACCGCAAAATCCGCTGGCTTGATACCGGCCGAAATTGGACCGGGAGGGCAGACCTTTCCGTCCAATCCAACGGCATGGGCGACGATAGCTGCAGTCGCCGGAGCATCGCCCGTCACCATGACGGTGCGCACGCCGAGAGTCTTGAGCTCCGTGATGAGCGAGGTCGAGTCGGTCCGGGGCGGGTCGCTGAGCGCGATAAAGCCCGGCAACTGCATGGACGCCACTGGTCCGGCAGCTACCGCCAAGACCCGGAAGCCTTGCGTTTCGAGTTCGTTCGCGATTCCAGCCGCGGTCGGCGATGGAGCTGCGAGGCCGACGACTGCCGTGAAGGCGCCCTTCACAATGCGTTGCGCGTCCCCTTTCGCGTCTGTCGCCGCCGCCTCCGATGTCTTCCTGGCAGGATCGAATGGCACGAACTTGGTTAGCTTTGGCAGGTCCGAAGCCGGCTTGTGCAATGAGGCAGAGCGAATCGCGGCATCGACAGAGTCCTGGCCGCCGTCGGAGCTGGCCAGCGCCGCCAGACCGAGGATATGGGCTTCGTCAAAGCCGGGCAGCGGCCGGACGCTGGTGACCGAAAGCTCGTTGCGTGTCAGCGTTCCCGTCTTGTCCGAACATAGGACGTCGATGGTTGCGGCTTCATCGACCGCGGAGAGTCGGGTTGGAAGGACGCCCAGCTTCGCCAGAGCGCGAGCTCCGAGTGCCGTCGCAAGGGTGAAAGTCGCCGGCAATGCCACCGGGATCGACGCGAGAACGGAGGTGAGAATCAGAGGAATGATCTCACTCCACGGCATCGCATGGAAATAGGCATACGCTCCGATGAGAACAATGACGCCACCGTTGAAGATGGCAAGATTACGGACGATCCGCAGCACGGCCTTCTGCTGCGAGCTGACGACATGCGCGGTGCGGACAAGCTCCGCGGTGCGCCCGAATTTGGTCCGAACGCCGGTGGCTGTAACTTCAGCGGTGGCTTCCCCGCGCCGCACGAGCGCGCCCGCATACGTGTTTGCCCCGGCTCCGGCTTCAATTGGCAGAGACTCGCCTGTAAGCATCGACTGATCGAGCAGGACAGACCCATCGATCAGGTGCACATCGGCCGCGACCACGCCTCCCAGCGACAACTTCACTAAATCCCCACGCACCAACTCCGCGGCCGGGACCGTCTCCCAGGCCCCATCGCGCCGGACAGAAGCGTTCAAGGCGAGGCGAGACTTCAAGGCAACCAGCGTGGCCTGGGCGCGCCCTTCCTGGATGTAGGCCAGAGCTGCATTGAAGACCAGCAGTCCCGCAATCACCGCAGCTTCGAGATCCTTGTGCAACACTACCTGAAGAACGATCGCGGCTTCGAGAAGCCAGGGAACGGGCGCCCAGAACTTAGCCAATGCGTTGCGAAGAGGATGATCGGACGTATCCGGCATCGCATTGGACCCGTCTTTTTGAAGGCGGCTCTTCGCCTCATCGCTCGTAAGTCCGTTGCAGCGATGGTTGGAACCGGCATGGCGGGTGCACTCGGCGCTGTCGCTACAGTAGCGTTGGTTGGGCTCATTTGGTTGATTCCTGACTTTCTCCGCTCTAGAGGCTGACTTTTGAAAGCTAAAGCGTCGTAGTTTGAAGTCTTAGACCGTTCGCGATCACGGAGGCAGATCGGAATCTCGCCCCCGCTATAGTCGACTTCCGACAAGAGCTCGACCGTTGCGAGAGCCACGCTGGAGCTTGGACAAGATAGAGGTTCATCCGCCCGCACCTCTGGCTGCGAGAGACAGGGAGATCTAATAGAGGACCGTTGCGAGAAGGAGCTTCCTTCGACACGATCATCTCCCCCGAGCCACAGAGGTGGCTGGATTCCTATTGTTGTTCGTCAGGCGAGGGAAAGCTGTGCACTTTTAGACATATCCCTGAATGCATCATTCAGCGACATCGATGGAGAAGAGGCTAGTCCGCTGTTTCTTCAAACCTCAGCCGCAACGCATCATAGAGGTCGAGGACGTTCGATTTCCCCTACGTTCCAAAGTTTCTTCGTGGATCCCTCAGTTTCGTCTTCGTGTATCGACTCAACGGCGACGACTTTGTCCATATCTGCCAATAAGTGGTCGTCTGGAGGAGCCGACGCCAGGGCTCCGCTATCCTCGTTGCCCGTTCTGCTCTGCTCCGGGAATATCCGGCGAGAATTTCTTCTCTTCATCTAAATCGTGGGGATCTGCTTTGGTCGGGTCACTCTCGATCGGCGTCGGCAGTGGGGACGGCAAAGAGGTATAGGAATCCCTGGCGGCGTCTGGGTACGCGTCAAAGAGCGTCGGTCTGTGACTCCAAGGAGGATCCCCGAGACTATCGAGCACATCAAGGTCAGAGGACGTCGGGCGAAGAAACTTTGTGGCCGTACCGGAGTCGGAGCAGCCCTTCGGAAATCCAGTCGGTTGCGTCTGTGCCAAAGATACCTCCCCGCGTCCCTTCAGATGGCAAAGAACCTCTACGCTGCAGCCTGAATGGGAACCACGCAAATCAACTTCCTATTGATGAATTCCTGTATGCCAAGGCCGGAGAGTTCCCGTCCATAACCGGAGTGCTTGACCCCACCGAAGGGCAGTTCCGGCGCAGTCCAGGTCGGATGATTGACGAAGACCATGCCGGTCTCGATGCGGCTGGCTACGCGCTTGCCTCGTTCGATGTCCGCGGTAAACACGGAACCGCCCAAACCGTAGGTCGAATCGTTGGCAAGAGCGATCGCCTCCTCCTCGTTGGCGACGCGGAAGAATAAAGCCACAGGACCAAAGAACTCTTCGAGATATGCAGGGGTGCCCTTCTTGATGTCCGTGAGGATGGTTGGCTGCATGAAGGCGCCGGTACGTTTGAGCCTGCTCCCACCCATGATGATCCGAGCTCCCTTGGCGACAGAACGCTTTACCTGGTCAAGGAGATGAAGGAGGGCCGCTTCCGAGCAAAGAGGGCCAAGTGTTGTCGAGACGTCGAGCGGATCGCCGGGAACGGGAGCCTCCAAAGCAGCCTGGAACTTCGTAATGAATTCATCGGCGATCTTGTCAACGACAATGAATCGCTTTGAGGCCACGCAACACTGGCCGGTATTATTCATGCGTCCCCAGACCGCCCATTCCACGGTCTTGTCGATTTCAGCGTCTTCCAGCACGAGGAATGCGTCGCTGCCGCCAAGTTCCATCGTCGATTTCTTCAGGTTCTTGCCAGCCTGGGCTGCGACCGCCGAACCGGCACGTTCACTTCCGGTAAGCGCGACTCCCGTGATCCGGGGGTCCTCAATCAGTCGTTCAGCCTGCTCGTTCGTAAGGAAGAGATTGGTGTAGGCGCCCTCGGGAGCGCCAGCCTCTTTAAAAAGCGCGACGAAGGCAAGAGTGCATTGTGGCACGGACGGCGCATGCTTCACCATGACAACGTTGCCGGCCATCAAGTTCGGGGCGACGAAGCGCGCGAGTTGATAGTAAGGAAAATTCCAGGGCTCGATGCCAAAGAGCACGCCAATGGGGCTACTCTCGATGGTTGCATCGCCTGAATGTGGAGCGAGCGTCTGCGGGGCGAGGAAGGTCTCCGCATGTTGGGCGTAGTAGTCGAGGATGTCGGCGCTGAGAGCGACTTCACCGCGGCTTTCGGCGATGAGCTTGCCCATCTCCAGGGTGATGAGGCGTGCAAACTCCTCGGTGCGGGAGCGCAGGATACTCGCGGCTTTGGAAAGAATCGTTGCCCGCTCGGCAAAGGTCTTCTTCTGCCAGGTTGCGAAGCAGATTTGCGCCAGCGCAATCGCTGTCTCTATTTCCGCATCCGTGTGTTCCGCAAACTGTTTGAGGTGTTCCCCGGTATAAGGGTTGATACTTTCGTAGGTCATGAAACCTCTCTTCTCTGATTTCGGTTGAGCGAGATCGATACGCAAAGGCAAACGGTACGCTCAAAATCCGAACCGTCGCGGCTTGCTGATGTGTTCAGTATGGCGCGCCGCTCCCGAGCGGGCCGTTCAATTGGGATCACTCCTGCACCAATGGGAAATTCGTGATCAAGAATCCTTTGTTGCCTTTCTTGGAAGTTGGAGAAACCAGACGGACGAACGCGTCTGGTGAGAAGAGCATCCAATCAGAGAGGGGAAAACCATGCCACAGAGCACGCACGATCGAGCTGCCGAACTCCACAACCTTGCCGCCCACGCCCATACCGCTGCCGCCACTGCGCACGGCAAAGGAGATCATCGGACTGCTCATGAACTTTCCGAACAGGCGCACGAGTACTCCACCAGCGCTCGAAAGCACGCAGAAGCTCTCGCCGCGGAGACCATCGAGCCCAGCAAAGGGAGAGATCCAGACGACAGAACTTGAATTTGCATTTCCTGCCGCCCGTCAGCAGATGATCGAAATCAAGAGACCTTCAGAGCGTCACGACTGGAAGTCCGATGCATCCAGAGATCGTGGCGTTTCCAATCCGGGCTTTCGTTGAAAAGCCTGCAGGAAGGTCGGATCTGCGGGCTGGACAATTGCGTAATGAACGGGGCTGGAGCAATGGGCGCAACGTGTCTCATGGATGAGGCGGACGTCTTTGCCGAGAACCTGCGGGAACGCCCTGAGGCACTCCGGGCAGGCAACCATCACATACTCCTCCCCCGAAGGATCATGTCCGTTCTTCGGGACCCAAACAGGCGCCGAGGCACGCAGATGTTGCACAGACGGACGCTCCATGTGGGCCATGGCTTGCACCATCTGCAACAGAGAGCCCGGATTGCCTCCTTTTTCATAGAAAGCGTCCGCGGCGACTCCAAGCGGTACACCGTCGCCGGAAAAGGCACCGCTCATGGCAATCACTTGAATTGCAGGAAACCGGCGGCGGACCACGGAGAGCAGTTCAAATCCGGACATACCGGGCATGTTGAGGTCGGAGAGAAGGATGTCGGGAATCTCATTCCGAATCTCACCGAGTGCAGAAAAGCCATCTTCAGCCGACCGGACGTTATGTCCGAACGCGGTAAAGATCAGCGACAATGACGTCCGAATCGACGCCTCGTCGTCTACAATTAGGAGCTTTACTTTTGCATTGGGCATCATATGCCTTCCCCCAAGCATCACACCAACCGCCTGGAGCAAAAGTATCCCACCCCCGTAGCCCCGGTTCTGTTCACTTTTGCTCGCGTGAGGCGCGTCTCGCGGGCCTCGATTGCCCCTGCGGCAAGTCCACAATCAGGGGTTTCTCCGCGTTCTGCTCAGGTAATTGATCATGCAGAATGACATTGAGCAGCGATTTATGCACCTGAATGCGGCCGTTGTATTCGATGAAGCCGAGCTTGCGAAAGCGATTCATAAAGAAGCTGACGCGGGAACGGGTGGTGCCGATCATCTCCGCCAGGGTCTCCTGCGTGATCTTCGGAATCAGCGTTTCCGGCTCTCCCGGCTTGCCGAACTCGGCCATCAACAGAAGGATCCTCGCCAGACGTTTTTCGCTGGAGTTGAAAAGTTGATCGACCAGATCGGCCTGAGTCCGCATGCTGCGGGCGAGCAGAAACTTTACGAAGAGATCGGAGAATGCATGCTCCTCATGCATCACGCGGAGCATCTCCGTTCGTTCGATCTTGAGCGCAGTGCAGGCGATGAGCGCGGTGGCCGTTGACAGGCGCAGGCCAGCCACTCCGGCAATCGATTCTTCCCCGATGAAGTCGCCAGGAGAGAGAAGCGTAATCGTGGCTTCTTTTCCCTTCTTCGAAACGACCGTGATTTTCGCACGTCCCTTCTGAAGAAAAAAGACAGAGTCGGCGGGATTGCCTTGCGAAAAAAAGAGCTGCTTTGGCTTCAATTGCACAATCCGCCGTCCCAGGCCAGCCTTCGCGAGAAAGGCGGCGGGGTCAAACCTGGCGTTCTCTAATTCAGTCGTCATTCAATCACCAAAGCGGCTTCTTTCACACAGCTCACGGGCATTGACGGTTATCTTCTCGACACGAAGACGAGAGACTCTGCCTCAGGAGCCGTTAGTGAGCTACTCTCCTAGCTTCGACTTCAGGAGAAGAGATGTATGTTCAATTTTGCTCAATACGCCAGGAGTCGTTGGAGCCAGATGTATCTCTCTACCGCGAGCGGGAGCGACGATTTCGACGGCTTATCATTCCTCTTCCCGTCGTATCAGATTCAAGCGGTTTTAAGGGTCTTGCTTTTCGATGCAATGCACTCGATCAGATCTTTCCAGGACTTGACGAACGATTTCGCCCCTTCGTCCTGGAGTTGCGAGCCCAGAACGTCCGTGTCAATGCCCGCTTTGGTGAATCCCTCCAGGCCAGCCTCCGCATGAATCGGCAAAGTTCCGCCAATATTCCCATGGTCGGCGACGGCCGTCAATGTGGTCTCGGGCATGGTGTTTACGGTGAGAGGTGCAGTGAGCGCCTCGATGTACAGCGTGTCGGATGCCTTGGGGTCCTTGGTCCCGGTGCTTGCGAAGAGCAGCCGCTGCACGCCGCCGCCGGCGTTCAAGATACGCTGCCAGCGCGGCGAGTCGAGTTGAATGCGGTAGCTCTCATAAGTCTGCCCGGCGATGGCGATGCCAAGCCGGTTTCTCAGCTCCGCGGGAGCTTTGTCTGCGATCGCTACGTCCCAGCGGCTAACGAACAATGAGGCAACAGAGCCGACATCGGGATTCAGTCCGGCAGCGATACGCCGCTCGATGCCGCGCAGGTAAGCCTCGGCGGCCGCGACATACTGCGCGCTCGAGAACAGAAGCGTCACATTGATGGGCACACCCGCGAAGATTGATTCCTCGATCGCGGGTAGTCCTTCCTTGGTCCCCGGAATCTTGATGAAGAGGTTCGGGCGCTCTGCGCGCGCGTGGAGCTCTTTGGCCGCAGCGAGAGTGCCGGACGTGTCATGGGCCAGCAGCGGAGAGACTTCCAGCGACACCCAGCCGTCCACGCCGTTCGTCCGGTCGTAAATCGGGCGAAACAGATCGGCGGCCTGTCTCAGGTCTTCGATCGCCAGCTCGAAGAACAGCGCTTCGCCGGACTTGCCTTCGTCCAATTTCCGGCGGATGGCGTCATCGTAATCGTGACTGTTCTTGATGGCGTGATCGAAGATCGTGGGATTGGAGGTGAGTCCCGTAACCGAGAACTCCTGGATGTAGCGATGAAGTGTGCCGCTTGTCAGCAGGCCGCGGGTAATGTTGTCGAGCCACAGGCTCTGGCCGATCTCGTGGAGTTTCTGGGTCGCTTTCATGATTTCTCTCCTGGATAGAACGATGCAGTGTTGACGAGCCCGGCTGCCCGGAAGGACGAACAGAAACGAGCTTGCGTCCGGCTCATTCTCCGGACGTTTTACCGGGTCTGGGATTGTGCCAACTGCCGCCTGCGGCGAGGATCGCGTCGGCTCCCTTCGGTCCCCAACTGCGGCGCTTGTAAGGACGAACCCGATGATGGTTCTTGAGAACTGGGTCAACGACGGCCCAGGCCGCCTCCACCGCATCCTCGCGGGTAAAGAGAGCTCCATCGCCAGCCATGGCGTCGCCCAACAGCCGCTCATACGGAGTCTCCTGTCCAGACTGTTCTTCGGACACGTAAAGCTCTCGTTGAGATCCGATGAAATCTTTCCCCGCAACCTTGACGCGAGCGGCGAGCGCGATGGCCGAATCGGGAGAGATCCGGAAGCGCAGATAATTGGCTTTGTCAGTCGTGGGTTGGGAGTCGGCGAAGAGGCTCTGCGGCGATGGCTTCAACTCGACCAGCACCTCGGTCGCGGTCGCTGCCAGATATTTGCCGGAGCGGAGATACCATGGAACTCCCTCCCACCTCCATGCGTCGATGAAAAGCCGCAGGGCACAGAAAGTCTCGACATCGGAGTTCTTTGCCACGTCTTTCTCTCTCCGGTAGCCATCGTACTGGCCGCGGACCAGGTCGTCGGACTTGAGAGGACGCATGGCCTGAAAGACCTTCGCCTTCTCGTTGTGTACGGCTCCAAAGTCCCGGGTAGCCGGCGGCTCCATGGCCAGCAGCGCGACGATCTGAAAGAGGTGGTTCTGGATCACGTCGCGCAGGCAGCCTGCGGTCTCGTAGAACGCTCCTCGACTCTTCACGCCAAAGGATTCCGATAGAGTCACCTGGACGCTGGCCACGTAGTTGCGGTTCCAGATCGGCTCCAGGAAAGAGTTCGCGAACCGGAAGTAGAGGATATTCATGATCGCCTCCTTCCCAAGGAAGTGGTCAATGCGGAAGATCGAGTCTTCTGGAAACACCGAGTGCGCGACCCGGTTGAGCTCGCGCGCGGAGGCAAGATCGCGTCCGAATGGCTTCTCGACGATGACGCGCGCATTCTTGGCCAGACCCGCGGCGCCAAGTCCCTGGATCACCGTCTCAAAGAGCGAGGGTGGAATGGCCAGGTAGTGCGCTGGACGGCGGGCGCTGCCCAACTCCTTCTGGATCGCGGCGAACGTAGCCGGATCATTGTAATCTCCGCTCACATACTTGAGTAAGGACAGGAGAGCGCGGAGGGCCTGCTTATCGTCGATTCCGCCCGATCGCTCGATGCTGTCCGTCACTCGTTTTTGCAGACGCTCCTGACTCCATTTCGGAAAGGCGACGCCGATGACTGGCGTCTTGAGTGTGCCATGTTTCACCATGGCATAAAGCGCCGGGAAGGTCATCTTGTGGGCGAGATCGCCCGTTACCCCGAAGAGCACAAGCGCGTCCGAGCGGGAGGCGGTCATCAGGCGCCGCCTTTCTTGGCGGCTGTTTTTTCCTCGTGGCCGCCGAACTGATAGCGAAGGGCGGATAAGAGCTTGTCGGCGAAGTCGTCTTCGCCACGCGAGCTGAAACGTTCGTAGAGCGCGGCGCTGAGAACAGGCGCCGGCACGGACTCGTCGATGGCTGCTCTGATCGTCCAGCGACCTTCTCCGGAATCCGATACGCGGCCGGCAAATTTGGCGAGATCCGGGCTATCGAGGAGCGAGATGGCGGCCAGATCGAGGAGCCAGGAGGCGATGACGCTGCCGCGGCGCCAGACCTCGGTGATGTCCGCCAGGTTCAGATCGTAGGCGTAGTACTCAGGATCGCGCAGCGGCGTGGTCTCGGCGTCGACCTCACTCTTCCGCTTGCCGGCGTTGGCATGGCGCAGGATATTCAAGCCTTCCGCGTAGGAAGCCATCATGCCGTACTCGATGCCGTTGTGAACCATCTTGACGAAGTGTCCCGCACCATTGGGGCCACAGTGCAGATAGCCATGTTCGGCGGTACCACCGACCTTCTCTCGGCCAGGCGTACGCGGGGCTTCTTCGATTCCCGGCGCCAGCGCTGCGAAGATCGGTTCGAGGCCTCGAACGACAGCTTCATCTCCGCCAATCATCAGGCAGTAGCCGCGCTCCGATCCCCACACCCCGCCGCTGGTACCAACATCCACATAATGGATACGCTTCGGTTTCAGCTCGGCGGCCCGGCGGATGTCATCGTGGTAATAGGAGTTGCCGCCGTCGATGACGATGTCTTCAGGCTCGAGAAGCGGGATGAGGGTCTTCAATGTTGGATCGACCGCAGCCGCCGGCACCATCATCCAGACAGTACGAGGCTTTTTGAGCTTTCCGTCAAACTCCTCAAGCGAGGCCGACCCAACCGCGCCTTCTTTCGCGAGCGCCTTCACGGCTTCCTGATTGGTGTCGTAAACGACGCAATGATGGCCGGCTTTCTGAAGCCGACGCACCATATTGGTGCCCATCCTGCCCAGTCCGATCATGCCCAGTTCCATGGAGTCCCTTTCGATTCGTTCTGTTGTTCGAGCGCCTGCACTCTTTTTCCAGTACGAGCGGAACAAGCGTCCCGGACAAAGTCCGGCACAAATCCCGCGAATTTAGTTCGCGACGATGCTTACTCCGATGCCGACGAGCATGGGCATGAATCAGGCTTATCTCGTCTTGGCGTCCCGCAGCAGTTTCGTCCTGCGTTCCTCATATTCTTCGGATGTAATTTCCCCGGCGGCATACCTCCTTTGCAGGATCTGCAAAGGCGTCTGCATGTCCCGGTAGCTGGCCCAATTGCTTCGCCTCACCGGCATAAGGAATGAGAAGAAAAAGATCCACAAAATGACCCAGAAAATCCACCAATATGCATGCATTCCTGCCCAGTAATAGTGGTACATAGACACCTCCCTGTTGCTGTTACGTAATATTGCGAAACTCGAACCGTTGGATCGGGACCGACGAATTGGCGTACTCTATGCCTGACTTGCCAGCCACGTTCTGCTCTATCCAATCGTGCGACAGTTCCATGGGACACCTTCTCCTCTAGCTCTGCTGTTCAAGCGCATGCACTTTTTCCACTCGACGCCGGTGGCGCGCGGCGTTACTGAAGCGAGCGGCCAGAAAGGCCTCGACTAATTCCCAGGCGAGCGCCGACCCGATGACTTTTCCACCCAGACAAAAGACATTCATGTCATCGTCCTCAACGCCCTGACGGGCGGAGAACACATCATGGATGAGTCCTGCGCGGACACCGGGAACTTTGTTTGCGGCGATCGAAGCTCCAATGCCGCTGCCGCAGAGCGCGATCCCGCGTTCAACCTTTCCGGTGGCAACCGCTTTTGCCAGAGGGATGATGAAGTCGGGGTAGTCATCGGCAGGATTCAGTTGGTGCGCGCCGAAATCGACGACTTCATACCCTGAACGGCGCAGAGACTCTTCCAGTTGTCCTTTGAGGGCAAAGGCTCCATGGTCCGCCGCGATGCCGACCCGCATCATGATTTCCCTTTTGTTTCGAGGAGAAGGTGACGCACCCGGCTGCAGATGTTATCCACGGTGAAGCCGTAGTGTTCCATCACGACCGGACCGGGAGCCGACGCTCCGAAGGTGTCGACCGCAATCACGGCGATCTGGGGACCGACGTAGGATCTCCAACCGAGTGAGACGCCGGCCTCGATCGCCAGCAATGGCACACCTGGCGTGAGGACCTTATCCCGATATTCGTCTGATTGAGCGGAGAAGATGTTTGTGCTGGGCACGCTCACCACTCTCACCCGGACGTCTTCTTTTGCCAGGCGCTCGCGACTCTCCAAGGCGAGATGCACTTCAGAACCCGTCGCGATCAGGATGATGTCGGACCGCGTTTCGGCATCGCAGTCGGCGAGGACGTAGCCGCCGAGTGGAACTCCTGCGGAAACGCCGGGATAGCTGGCCAGATCGAGGACGGGAAGTCCCTGGCGGGTCAGGACCAGGGCGACGGGGCCTTCATTACGCCCAATGGCTATGCGCCATGCGGCCACTGTTTCATTCGCGTCCGCCGGCCGCACGACAACCATGTTGGGGATTGACCGCAATCCGATCAACTGTTCTGCAGGCTGATGCGTCGGGCCATCTTCTCCCATCGCCAGACTGTCGTGGGTAAAGACGTAGACCACCGGAAGACGGTTCATAGCGGCAAGCCGCATCGGGGGACGCATATAGTCGCTGAAGACGAGGAAGGTCCCGCCGTAAGGGATGAGGCCGCGATGCAACGCCATGCCATTCAGAATCGCTCCCATGGCGTGCTCCCGGATGCCGAAGTGCATGTTGTGTCCCGCCCAGTTCTCCGGCTCGAAGTTTCCGGCGCCCTCCATGTTCGTATGGGTGCTCGGTGCAAGGTCGGCTGAGCCTCCCATCAGCTCCGGTAGATGCGAGGCGAGAAGCTCAATCGTCTTACCTGAAGCGATCCGGGTAGCCATAGGACCGTCCGCCGAGACGAACACCGGGAGATCCGCATCCCAGTCCTTCGGAAGCTGCCTGGCTATGACTCGCTCGAACTCCGCGGCGAGGTCAGGGTATGCATCCCTGTAAGCCTGAAAACGCAGATCCCAATCCTTCTGTGTGGCATTCCCTCGCCCAACTGACTCACGAAAATGGTCCAGGGCCTCCTCGGGGATATGAAAGAGGGGCGCCACCGGCCAGCCCAGACCCTCCTTGGTCAGACGGACCTCCTTTACACTCAGAGGCTCTCCGTGGGCCGCAGCAGTGTCCTGCTTGTGGGGACTGCCAAAGCCGATGTGAGTGCGGACCGCAATGATGGAAGGTCGGCTCGTCTCCTGCTGGGCAGCTGTCAGCGCGGACTCTACTGCTTCAACATCATTGCTCTGCTCGACATGTTGGACATGCCAGCCGAAAGCCGCGAACCGGGCCATGCGGTCTTCGGTAAAAGCGAGTTCGGTGCTGCCTTCGATCGTGATGTGGTTGTTGGCATAAAGGACGATGAGCTTGCCGAGTCTCAGGTGGCCGGCCTCGGAGCCGGCCTCCGAAGAGATGCCCTCTTCCAAATCGCCATCGCTGACAAGAACATATGTGTAATGGTCGACGATCCGGTGACCGGGCCGATTGAAGCGCGCCGCGAGGGATACCTCGGCGATGGCCATGCCAACGGCGTTGGCGAATCCCTGACCTAAGGGACCTGTTGTAGCCTCAACGCCCGCAGTCTTCCCGTATTCCGGATGCCCCGGAGTACGGCTGCCCCATTGACGGAAACGTTGGAGTTCTTCGAGCGGCAAGTCGAAGCCGGTGACGTGCAGCAGAGCATACAGAAGCGCGCATCCATGTCCGGCTGAGAGAACGAAGCGGTCGCGATCAGGCCAGAAGGGATCGTGGGGATTGAACTTGAGCAGGCGATCCCACAGGGTGTAGGCCATCGTCGCCGAACCCAGCGGCAGTCCTGGATGACCTGAGTTGGCCTTCTGCACCATGTCCACCGCCAGGAAGCGCAGCGTGTTGATGCACAACTCATCGAGCGCGGGTGGTGCGGCGACCGTCGAGAGTACTGTCGAAGCTGTCATCGGAATGTTTGTGCCTCTTATTTCTTGTGATCGAACGCAGCCAGCAGAAGAAAGTGAAGGTTCGTCCGGAGATAGAGCCTGACCTATCGACTAGGCCTTGAGCTTCTCACCCTGGCATGCAGAATGCTGGCATTGGCATGTCAGTTCTGTAACGCCTTTTGCGTCGGCACAGGTTTCGCTACAGTAGGTTTTTCCCTCCGGGGGAACACAGTTGCAAGCTGGCCGCGCGCATTTCGCTTTTGCACTCATAAGATCTCCTTTTCCGTTGAGCGTACTCTCCCCTTGAGAAGAGGCTTTGTGCAAAGAGCCTACCCATCACGCTGAACCGTCCATGCTCCGATGGAATATCCTGCATTCGCACTCTCCAACAGCATCGCAACAAACGCGAGCGAGAATCTGGTTCGTTTTGCTCATCATGATTCTGCAGACTGTACGTAACTGACTGTTGACAACCAGACTCCATCCGCTCCCGGACGCTGTCGAGCAATGTTCCTGGAGAACCTTAGTTATGGTCGCCTAATGCGCCAGCCTTTCACCGTAGCTGAGCAATACTGACCAGCCTCCACATTTTCTTCTGCCGATACTAGTTGAAGGAGTCCCGATAAACGGCGGCGATCAAGCCGATTCCAGCGCTCCAACTGTGGCGCAGGAGAACTTTCGATGCTCAGAATGGTTCACGCATCGGCTCATCTTGCCGGAAAGTATCCAAACGCAGATTTGACCAACCATATGCAGCAAACTTCGGCGTCGACATCCGAAGGCAAGAAACTCATTAGGGGCGCTCAATGCGCCAGAGATGAATACAAAGCGCATGAAGGTGGAAATCTATGACTCTCTCGGAAATACCTCATAACAACGGGATCAATGGATTCTGGGGAAGTCACTCGCTGCCGTTGCCAACGCGCATCGCCTTTATCGGCAACCACCTGCCCAGGCAATGCGGCATAGCCACGTTCACGACCGACTTATGCGCCGCGATCGCAGCGGAATATGGCAACGGCCGCCTCTTCACGATCGCGGTCAACGATCCGGAGTCGAGCTACCAATATCCGGAACAGGTGCGGATCGAGCTTGCCCAGGAGGATTACGCCTCTTATGCGCGGGCCGCTGAATTTCTCAACTTCAATGGAAACGATCTGGTTTGTGTGCAGCACGAGTACGGCATCTTCGGAGGGGTTGCGGGCAGCCACATCCTGGCGCTGCTTCGCAAACTGAAGATGCCGGTGGTGACAACGCTTCACACCGTTCTGCGCGAGCCGGATGTCAATCAGCGTGCGGTGCTCGACGAGATTGCACACCTTTCCGATCGCTTGATTGTGATGAGCGAGCACGCCGTGAATCTTCTGCGGGACGTGTATGACGTGCCACGCGAAAAGATCGACCTCATTCCCCATGGCGTGCCGGATCTTACTTTCATGGACCCCAATTATTTCAAGGATCTGTTCGGCGCCGAGGGGAAGTCGGTCCTGCTTACATTCGGCTTGTTGTCGCCGAACAAAGGGATTGAAAACGTGATCCGCGCACTGCCGGCGATCCTGGCAAGACATCCGAGCCTGGTATACATCGTTTCGGGAGCGACCCATCCGCACATCAGGCGGCGGGAAGGAGAGCGGTACAGGGAAGAGTTGCAGGCCGTTGCCCTCGAACTGGGCGTTGCCGCCCATGTCATCTTCAACAACCGTTTCGTGAGCTCGGAGGAATTGATCGAACAAATCGGAGCTGCGGACCTCTACATCACTCCCTATCGCCAGGAAGCCCAGGTTGTCTCCGGCACGCTCGCGATTGCGCTCGGTGCAGGAAAGGCGATTATTTCGACACCGTATTGGCATGCGAAGGAGCTCCTTGCCGATGGGCGCGGCATCCTCGTTCCATTCGACGACCCTGGTTCGATCGCAGATGCCGCGATCAGGTTGTTGGATAATGACGCCGAGCGGCACGCGACGCGGAAGCGCGCTTACCTGCATTCACGCGGCATGACATGGCAAAAAACAGCGCAGGCTTATATGGCGAGCTTCCAGCGCGCGCGCGTCGAGCGAATGTTACGACCACGGGCCGCCCCGCAAGACGTCTTCGCAAAAGCAGAGATAGATAGTTTGCCGCCGCTCGACACAACTCACTTGTCGAACATGACAGATGATACCGGCATATTGCAGCACGCCATATTTTCCGTGCCTAACAGTCTCGAAGGCTACACAACCGACGATAACGCGCGCGCGCTTATTGTGACAACGTTACTGAGCAAGTCGGCTTCACTCCACAGTCAGGAGCAGGCGGCATTGTCCCGCCGGTATCTGTCTTTCCTATGGTTCGCCTTTCACGAGAAGACAGGCAGGTTTAGAAACTTCCTCAGCTACGATCGCGAATGGCAAGAAGAAACTGGATCCGAAGATAGCCACGGTCGCGCCTTGTGGGCGCTGGGAACAGTATTTTGCCATTCGGAAGACTCTGGCCTAAGAGGCGCTGCAGGCAGGCTCTTTGAGGCCGCAGTTCCAGCGGCTCTCGCCTTCACCAGTCCTCGTGCATGGGCGTTCTCCGTCTTGGGCACACAGGCCTACCTGGACTGCTTTCCCGGGGATCGTGTGATCCAGGGGACGCGCAACCTGCTCGCGAATCGACTGCTGGATATCTACGAACGAACTCATTCGGAACACTGGCAATGGTTTGAGAAGAGTCTCGCTTACTCAAACGCGAGGTTATCGCAGGCACTCCTAATCGCTGGGTCGGAAGGCGGCAACCGGAGGATGGTCGAGGCCGGCCTTGAATCTCTCCGCTGGCTTGTGTCCGAGCAACACGACGCCGATTGCGATATTTTCGCTCCGATAGGATCGAGGGGATTCTTCGCAGAGGGTGGCGAAAAGGCACGCTTCGACCAGCAGCCAATCGAAGCGGGCGCCACCAGCTCCGCCTGTCTTCAGGCATATCGGATGACGGACGAGAAGCAATGGCTGGAGGAGTCATGGTGCGCTTTCCGCTGGTTTCTCGGCAGGAACGATCTGCGAGTCCCACTTTACGATCCAACCACTGGCGGCTGTCGAGACGGACTTCATCCGGATCGTGTGAATGAAAACCAGGGAGCGGAGTCAACGCTCGCGTTCCTGATGGCCCTCCTCGAAATGCAAGGTACAGAAACATTAACCGCAGAAAGTCTGGACCAGGAAATGAGTCTCTCTCTTTGAATCCAATTATTCCTTCGCCTGCATTCCCTGAGCACCTCAATCATGAGCAACCCGACTCGCTGGTGCGCGCGGGTGCTCCCTTGTTTACTCGGTATGCTGGCAATCCGATTCTCAGCCGAAGAGACTGGCCATATCCGATTAACAGCGTCTTCAATGCCGGCGCCACGCGACTTGCCGATGGAGACACCTTGTTGCTTTGCCGGGTGGAAGACCGGACGGGGCTGTCGCACCTGTGTGCGGCTCGTTCTGCGAACGGCATCGATGAATGGCGCATTGACTCCCCGCCAACATTGCTGGCAAATCCCCGCGAGTATCCCGAAGAGATCTGGGGCATCGAGGATCCGCGAATCACGTATGTCCCGGAGCTCGGGCAATATGCGATTGCTTACACCTCATTCGCGCGGGGCGGACCTGGCGTCTCATTGGCAATGACCAGGGATTTCAAGAGCTTTGAGCGCTATGGCGTCATCATGACGCCGGAGGACAAGGACGCAGCCTTGCTGCCGAGGAAACTTGGCGGCCGCTGGGCCTTGATTCATCGGCCGATGACGACGCTTGGTGCTCACATCTGGATTTCTTACTCGCCCGACCTGAGGCATTGGGGCAGTCATAAGGTGATGCTTGCGGCGCGGCGCGGGGGATGGTGGGACGCGAACAAGATCGGGCTCTGCTCTCCGCCGATCGAAACGACGAAAGGCTGGCTGGTGCTTTATCACGGCGTTCGGCAGACGGCAGCCGGCGGCATCTACCGACTGGGCCTGGCATTGTTCGACCTGGACGAGCCGGCTGTTTGCCTGAAGCGCGGAGACTCCTGGATCTTCGGCCCGGACGCTCCATACGAACGGGAGGGGGACGTCAATAATGTCGTATTTCCCTGCGGTCAAACCATCGGTGCGGACGGAGATACAATTCATCTCTATTACGGGGCGGCCGACGAATGTATCGCGATGGCTACCGGCAGCATCCGCACGCTTCTTTCGTGGCTGGATGCCAATTCCGGCGCCGGTTGTGAAAGCGGATTGTAGCGACGTGCTCTCACGCGGTCCTGCCATATCTGAATTCGCGAGGCCAAGCGTGCGCGAGAATCCCGAGCATCTCAAGATCCTTGAAGCCTGGATGCGCAGTTACAAGCCTGAAGAGCTGTTCGACGAGAACGGCAAGTTCATTGAGGAATTGACAGAGCTTGCGCCTGTCAGCAATCGCCACATGGGTGGCAATCCTTATGTGGACGGCTGACTTCAGCGAGCCCGCCGCTCCACCGCCACTGGGCAAGGGGCGTCCTCGCGCGGACTTGTTTACCAATAGCTAGAAGAAAGCAGGTTGAGGGTGACACATTGAGCGATCCAAATGCATTTACCATTTGGCCGAAGATCGAAGGGATCGACGCGCTTGCTGAGCTGGCGCTCAACCTGCACTGGTCTTGGAACCATGCCGCAGACGAACTATGGGAAGATCTCGGTCCCGAGCTCTGGGAAGCCACGCGAAATCCCTGGGTGATTTTGCGGACGGTTTCAAAAGACAAGATCAAATCTCTGCTAGGACAACCGCAGTTTCGTAAGCGTGTCGACGATTTGTTGCGGCAGAACCGGGAGTCCTTCCGCGCAGATGCGTGGTTCCAGAAGAAGCACCCGGACGCCGCGCTCACATCCGTCGCCTATTTCAGCATGGAGTTCATGCTGAGCGAAGCGTTGCCGATCTATTCCGGCGGACTCGGCAACGTAGCGGGCGACCAGATGAAAGCGGCCAGCGATCTGGGAGCTCCCGTCACAGGAGTCGGTTTGCTCTGGGGCCAGGGATATTTTCGCCAGGACTTCGACTCGGAAGGCAGGCAGCGCGCGCTTTACCCGGTCAACGATCCTGGCCAGCTGCCCATCTGGCCGCTCCGCCGCGCGAACGGCGAATGGCTACGGTTCCAGATTCAACTGCCCGGATCGAAGATCTGGCTGCGTTGCTGGGAAGTCTTTGTTGGCAGGGCGAAGCTCTATCTGCTCGATACCAACGATTTCTCGAATTCCGCCGCCTACCGCGGGATTACCAGCGAGCTCTATGGCGGCGACGCCGAGATGCGGCTGAAGCAGGAGATCGTTCTTGGTATCGGTGGCTGGCGCCTACTGCGAACGTTGGGGTTGAAGCCCGAGGTGTGCCATCTCAACGAGGGTCATGCGGCCTTTGCCGTGCTCGAACGAGCGCGCTGCTACATGGAAGACAACAAAAAGCCGTTTGATCTGGCGCTCAATGTCACGCGCGCCGGAAATGTCTTTACAACGCATACGGCGGTTACCGCCGGCTTCGATCGTTTCGATCCCGAGCTTGTCCGCAAGTATCTCAGCCATTATGCGCAGGACGAACTCGTCATCTCGCTTGAGGACCTGCTTGCGTTGGGGCGAGAGAACCCTGAAAACGCTTCGGAACCTTTCAATATGGCGTGGCTCGCGGTCAGGGGTAGCGGGCAGATCAATGGCGTCAGCAAGCTGCACGGGCAGGTCAGCCGGCATATCTTTCAGCCGCTCTTTCCACGCTGGCCCGAGCGGGAAGTTCCAATTGGCTCGGTAACCAATGGCATCCATGTGCCGACCTGGGATTCGGTGGAGGCGGATGCGCTGTGGACCACAGCCTGCGGCAAGAAGCGCTGGCGCGAGGATCACCCCGCCGAAGATGATATCCGAAAGCTCACCGACGAACAGTTGTGGAAGATGCGTACTGCAGAGCGAAAGACATTGGTCGGCCGCGTGCGAGAGCGATACTCGTGTCAGCTTGCCGCGGAAGGCGGAAGTCCTCCGGATGCCGACAGCGTTCTCGACGAGAACGTGCTGACTCTCGGCTTTGCGCGGCGCTTCGCCACCTACAAGCGTCCCAATCTCCTTCTACACGATCCTGAGCGGCTGATTCGTCTGCTTTCCGATCAACAGCACCCGGTGCAGCTGGTCCTTGCCGGGAAGGCGCACCCTCAGGATCTGCCGGGACAGGCGCTCGTCAAAGAGTGGAATGACTTCCTCAAACGCCCGGAGATCCGTGGTCGTGTCGTTTTCCTCAGCGATTACGACATGCTGCTGGCGCAGGAGTTCGTCCAGGGTATCGATCTCTGGATCAATACGCCCCGGCGCCCGTGGGAGGCCTGCGGAACGAGTGGGATGAAGGTCCTCGTCAACGGGGGTCTGAATCTGTCGGAGCTGGATGGTTGGTGGGCGGAGGCGTATTCTCCCGAGGTCGGCTGGGCCATCGGCGACGGCAAGGAGCATGGCGCGGATCCGGCGTGGGATGCCCAGGAAGCCGAAACCTTATATGCGCTGCTGGAGCGCGAGGTCATCCCGGAGTTTTATGAGCGCAAGGAAAAGGGCATGCCCTCGAAATGGCTGCGGCGCATCCGCGAGAGCATGGCGCAGCTCACTCCTGAATTTTCAGCTACCCGGGCTATCCGCGAATATACGGAGGATCACTATCTTCCCGCCGCCTCTGGGTATCGGGAACGTGCCGCCAATGACAGCGCGCTTGGCATTAGCGTGCTCGCGTGGCAGCAGGACATCGCCCGGCATTGGAGCGCTGTGCGCTTCGGAGCCCTGAGCATTGAGACCCATGAGGGCAGGCATGCCTTTCGAGTCGAGGTCTTTGCAGGCGATCTCAAGCCCGATGAGTTCAAGGTCGAACTCTACGCGGAACCCTTAGGAGGAGACAGACCTGATCTCGCAGCCATGACAGCATGCACAGCCTGCCCGGCACCGGCCGGGGCGCTTCTCTATTCTGCCGAGGTGCCTGCAACTCGCCCCGCAACTGATTACACTGCGCGCATTGTCCCCCACCATGCGAGCGCTTCGGTACCGCTTGAAGCCGGGCAGATTCTATGGCAACGCTGATGGAGAAGCTGCATTCAGCGCCAGTCGAGCCAAATGGCCATTCGGCACCGGCAATATACGTCAGCAACCCCTACCCTCTCGGCCCGACCGTGACCTCCGAAGGAACAAACTTCAGTGTCTTTTCCGCCAACGCGACGGGCATGGAGATCGTCTTCTTTGACCATGCCGATTCTCCTCAGCCAACCCGCAACGTTCGCCTCGACCCAATTCTCCATCGAACGGCTCACTACTGGCACATCTTCGTCCCCGGGATCAGGGCCGGGCAACTCTACGGGTACCGCGCCGACGGTCCCGGCGATCCAGCCAGCGGAAATCGTTTTGACCGTCACAAGATCCTGATCGACCCTTATGGCAAGAGTGTCTCCGTAGGCCAGCACTATGACCGGGCCGCGGCAAGCCGGCCGGGAGACAATGCCGCCACGTCGATGAAGAGTGTAGTGGCGGACCTAAGCACATTCGATTGGGAGGGCGATCGGCCGCTCAACCGGTCGTTCCGCAGGACAGTGATATACGAGCTGCATGTTGCGGGTTTTACCCGCCATCCCAGTTCAGGAGTGACTCCCGCCAAGCGAGGCACCTATCTCGGAGTCATCGAAAGGATTCCGTACCTTCAGGAGTTGGGCATCACCGCGATCGAACTGCTGCCCGTCTTCCAGTTCGACGCCCAGGACGCTCTTCCCGGCCTAAGCAATTACTGGGGCTACAGCCCCGTTTCCTTCTTTGCTCCTCATCTGGCCTACAGCTCCGGCAAGGATCCTCTCGGCTGTCTGGATGAATTTCGAACCATGGTAAAGGAGCTGCACCGGGCCGGCATCGAAGTGATTCTCGACGTGGTGTTCAACCACACCGCAGAAGGGGATGAGCACGGCCCAACGTTCTGCTTCCGTGGGCTGGAGAACAGCTTTTACTATATTCTGAACAAAGACAGGGCGACCTATGCGAACTATACCGGCACAGGCAACACGCTCAAGGCAAACCACTCCGTCGTGAAGCGGCTCATTCTCGACAGCTTGCGATACTGGGTCTCCGAGATGCACGTCGACGGCTTTCGTTTCGACCTTGCATCCGTTTTTTCACGAAGCGAATCGGGCCAGCCAATGGTGAACCCTCCGATCCTTTGGGAGATCGATTCCGATCCGATCCTGGCAGGCACCAAACTGATCGCCGAGGCCTGGGACGTAGGCGGGCTGTACCAGGTCGGCAGCTTTGGACAGGACAAGTGGAAGGAATGGAACGGACAGTTTCGCGATGACATCCGCCGCTTTATCAAGGGAGACCAGAACACTGCTCTGAAGCTGAGAGAGCGCATTGCCGGGAGCTTCGATCTGTACAAAGAGGGGGATCGTCCCGCAGGGCAGAGCATTAACTTCGTCACCTGCCACGACGGCTTTACTCTCAACGATCTCGTCTCCTACAACCTCAAACACAACGAGACAAACCATGAGTTAGACAGAGACGGCACAGACGCCAACTTTAGCTGGAACTGTGGTGTCGAAGGCCCGGCGACGAGTGCCGACATCGAGCGTCTGCGAGTGCAACAGATGAAGAATCTTCTCGCGCTCACCCTGCTCTCGGTCGGGACCCCCATGCTGCTCATGGGAGATGAAGTCCGGCGGACGCAGCAGGGAAACAACAACGCCTATTGCCAGGACAATGCAATCAGCTGGTTCGACTGGAGCCTCTGCGCCGCCAATGCTGACCTCCTGCGGTTCGTGCGGAATATGATTCGTATTCGCCTCGCCTTCGACAAGGGAGTCGAAGGCGGCCGGATTACTCTGGAAGAGTATCTCGGCCGGGCGCGCATCGAATGGCACGGCGTCGATCTAGGCAAGCCCGACTGGGGTAACGACTCCCATAGTCTTGCCTTGGCTCTGCATAGTTACGCCAGCAGCCAGGTGCGCTACATTGCAATCAACGCCTACTGGAAACCGCTGGATTTCGAGCTGCCTCCCGTAACGGGGAACTCAAACACAGGCTGGCTTCGACTGATAGATACTTCCCTGCCATCGCCGGACGACATCGTTGACGAGACGGGCGGTTTGCTAGTGGCTGGTCCCAGGTATCTCCTCAATCCCCGATCCATCGTCATGTTGCATTACGACTATGCGACAGGGGATCCAGGTCGGTGACCTTCCTCCGAAGGGACGTTATACCGTAGCTTCCGGCGGGTCGGCAACTCCACCGGATGGCAGGATGTCCGGCATGTCGAAGCGCGCCACGCCGATCCGGTTATCGGCCATTCCATAGTAGACGTCGAAGCGGTCCGGTGTGCCCAGGTCGTCACGCCGGTCGATACCGGTGGGGAACACGACATTGGCGATGGTCCCGTGTCGCTCCTGCGGCAGCTCCGGCGTCAACACCGGCTCCGCCGAACGATAGCGCAGCACCTGCGGATGCTTCTTCGAAAGCACCATCACGCCTGCCGAGTAGCACAGTTGGCGAGCTTCGCCGTTCGCATCCGCCGGCGCGCTGACGCCGTGGTAAATGACCAGCCAGCCGTGCCGGGTCAGGATGGGCGGAGTGCCTCCGCCGATCTTGAGCCGCTCCCAAGCCGATACCGGAGTCGCCAGCCGGTGATGCGAAGTGAATTGGCCGAAATGATAAGGTCCGGCGCCTCCCAGTGTGATGGAGCAGTAGGAGATCCAGATGCTTTCCCGGTCGAGATCCAGCTCGCGGGACGCCGGGCGGCAGGCGGTTTCCTCCGGGCGGGTACCCGGAAAAAGCGGCCGGTGGAGAATGGCCACTTCCGGGTACCCGGATGGATTGGGAATGGCAACCGGGAAAAGGCTCGCGTCTTTGTCGTCCACCTCGTCAAGTTCGATGCCGTGATACGGACTGAAGGTCGCAAGCCCAAGACGCTGCCAGTGGAAGAGGTCTTCCGAGATTGCCATGGCGATCCGTGGGCCTTTGGGCGAAAATGCCGTGTAGGTCATCACATAGCGCTGAAGCGGTTCCACGAAGGTGATGCGAGGATCCTCGCACCCACCGCCGCCATCGGGTCGCCGCTCATAATCGGCTTCGGGTTCGAGCGCGATGCCGAGCCTTTCGAGCCCTGCCGGATCGCCCGCTTCATTGAACCGCACTCGCGCAATGCCGATGCGCGAATAATTATCCTTCGCGACCAGCCGCGGGAAGAGGTAGAGCTTGCCATCCGGGCCACGCGCAGCAGCCGGATTCAGGACACCTTCGACCTCCTGAGGATTGCCCGGCTCCGGTTCCATGATCACGCCGAGGCGGTGTAGCTCGAACCCGCTCACCGAAGTCCTGCCTGGAAGTCAGCCTGCGGATCGCCATCGCCTAAGCACGCAATGATTGCTTCGACCACGCGCTTCGTGTCTTCAGGCCCCCGAACCGGAATCGAAATCACGCCTGCCTGTTCGGCGGGATAGTCATTCCCTCCCGCAAACAAGGCGTCCCCTATAAAAATCATCTCTTTCAAGGAAATGCCAAGAATGTCCCTAAGCTTTCTAACTCCATAGGCCTTGTCGATCCCCGGTTTGGTGACATCGATGGAAGTCGCGCCACCCATTCGAACGGAGAACTCGGGAATCAGTGTGTCAAGGATGGCCTTGATCTTCTTCCGCTTGGCGTAATCGGGGTCCCATTTGTCCTTCTCTTCCAGCGGGGCCTGCTGACCGAGAGCGGAGTAGGTGATCTGACTGCCCCGATCCTCAATGGTCTCTCCCCAGACCTTTTCGACCTTGAAGCCTGCCGTTTCGATTGCCCTTTGGAAAGAGCTGACGATCTTCTCTTTTTCGCCCGCGGGGAAGTCCTCTGAATAGATCTTCTTCCAGTCTCCGGAGTAGCGAAAAAACTTAGTTCCACACGTAGGAAGTAGGGAGAGATTCGCGAGTCGTTGGTCATGGGGAAGATGGGAGAGCACCTGCTTTTCAAATTGTGGCCAATCGCCTCCGGAAATCACCGCCACTTTGACGATGCCGAGAAGATCATGCAGCAGCGTCGACATTTCTGCGTCCAGAGATGATTTACTTTCGGCAAGCGTGCCGTCGAGATCAAAAACAATCAGTTTCTTCATTTGCTCTCCATCCCTGAGATCTTTCCGTCCTCACCACTTCCGGACTTTGTCGGTATTGCGATCTCTAACAAGCTCACAGCACTATCCGGGCGGAAAGGACACGCGCCGACGACTGCCGGCAAGAGCCACACCTCGCCTTTCCTGACCGCATAGATATCGCCGCCGTGTTCGATCTGTGCCGCGCCGTCCGTGCATACCAGCACGCGAGGGACGTCCTCGGCGCCGACGATGAAGGGCGATTCTCCCCGCAGGCGCCATAGCCGAAACGCGTCGCAATCGAAGAGCCTCTCGCGTTTGACCGGTGTTTCCACCTCCACGATGGGCTTGACCAGACCGGCCGCACCATCTAGGAAATCGATACTGGCAAGCGCCTGATCGACTTCAAGTTCTCGCGGCTGGCCCGTCTTCTCATCTACGTGGCCCCAGTCATAGAGGCGAAACGTCACGTCGCTGTTCTGCTGGACCTCGAACACAACAACGTCGCCGCCCAGAGAGTGAACCGTTCCGGCCGGGATAAAGACGCCGTCGCCGGGCTTCGGAGTGATCGATAGAAGATGGTCAGCTAACGTTCCGTTCTTGAGCGACTGTCGCAAAATGTCCGGCGTAGCCCCGGGCTTCAGTCCGGCGTAGATGCGGCTTTTTTTTCCCGCCTTGAGTACAACCCACGCCTCGGTCTTCGCTGTCCCGTCCCCTGCCGGCAGCTTTGCGTGCGCATACCCGGGATGCACCTGGATGGAGAGCATCTCTTGCGCGTCGAGGAACTTCAGCAGCAATGGGAAATGGTCGAATCGCCCGGCCAGCTTTCCCATCAATTGCTCCTGCGACTGCTGCATTAGCTGACTGATGGTCTGTCCTTGGAGCGGCCCATTGGCAATGAGGCTCGGATGGTCGTCGCGGTCGCTGAGGATCCACGCTTCGCCGATCGGGCCATCGTTTGGGAGCGGCTCGGCGAGCAGTGCGGCCAGACGCCGGCCACCCCACAGCCGGTATTGATAGATCGGCTCGAATCGCAGGGGATACAACGGTATTGGATCCATGGTCTGCCGCCCTACTCTCTGAGTCGGCGGCTGGCTGTCGTCGACTACTTTCCCGCTGGGCCTGCCGGTTGCGATTGTGCCGGTTGGCTGCGAGGGATCAATGCCAGGTCATCGCTCATCACATAAACCGTCAGGGCTCCAAAGACAAAAAGCACGGCAACCCAGAAACGCCAATCGCGATGCGCGCGCCTCCAATAAGGACGATGCACATTGTGTAGGTGCGGCCCCTGCTCGTGGTGCGTATGCGTGCTCTCATTCATTCATTTCCGCATTCTCAATGGGATCCGCCTGTCTCGAATCTATTTGCCGCGTCATGCGGCCTCGGGGATGAGCGGGGCTTGCAACGACTCGCCTACTGGAACCGGCTTAGAACCGTTGCCGGTGACGAGATCGTTTTCCCTTTCCTTATTCGCGCGCTCCTGACCGATGCCCATGGTCAGCGCCGTCAGCCCGGCAAGTCCGCCCAATTGCATGGTTTCAATGGCGGAGCTGGGAACGATGACAATGGTGGAGTTTTGCTTCAGGCCTTCATACAGCATGTTCATTCCCCTTAGATGGAAGGCGATGGGATCGTTGGCATAGGTCCTGGCCGCCTCTACGAACTTCTCGGCCACTTGACGCTCCGAGTCGCCCAGAATGACGCGGGCCTGGCGCTCTCTCTCCGCCTGGGCCTGCATCGACATCGCATTCTCCAGGGCCGGAGGAATCAAGACGTCCTTGACCTCGACCGAAATGATGTTGATGCCCCATGGCTCCGTGCGCTCATCGATAATCTTCTGCAGCGCGCCACTGATCTTGTCCCTGCCTTCGAGCATGTCCGAGAGCATGGTCTTGCCAATGACATCGCGCAGGGCAGTTTGTGAAGCCCAACTGACCGCGCTTGGGTAGTCGGCAACATCGAGCGCCGCCTTCTTCGGGTCCACGATCTTCCAGAACAACACGGCATCTACGTCCACGGGCACTGTGTCCTTCGTCAGGGTCTTTTCCGCTTTGAACGAACTCGTGAGGACGCGGGTGTCGATCCAGTACGGGATGCTGTCGATGAGCGGAATGATCAAAAAGAGCCCTGGCCCCTTAAGCGCGTGGAACTCACCGAGCCGGAGAACTACCGCCTTGCTCCATTGGTCCGCAACCTGGATGGCCGATGAGACTATGTAGGCAAGAACAAAGGCGCACGCAACAATCCATAGGCTTTCAACATTAGCCGACACACGATACATGCCATACGCGAGCGCCACGCCGATGCCTAGAATTACGATGAATATCAATCCCTGAAATGAGCGGTTCCTCTTCATTGCGCTTCCCTCTCTTTAACCTCGTTGACCCGCTCGCCACCGGGAATCTCCACCGTGGCTTCCATGCCGCTTCCATATCTCAACCACAGGCCTTCTATCGAGGTTGTTTTCAACCTGTCGCAGGCGATAACCACAAAGAATCAAACGTCGCAGCGCCTCCATTTGAGCCATTCGATGCCGTCTACGGAGGAGGCTTCCGCTCCGAGCAGCGGGCACGCTCGTAAAACACCGCATGCTAAGTGTGAAAAGTATTCCATTGCGCGCCGGCCCTTTCTGGTCAATTTGGAACACCTTGGGCCTGGAAGGTCGTGAACAGACGGGCAGACGTTTCCCGGAGAATGACCTAAGCGAAGATGCTTGATTGAGCCAGCAGTCGCCGGACGCCTGAACTACCTTTGGGATCGGGCCATGCGATCGACATGCACGGCGATCATAAGATCTTCCTGCGCGGGAACGACGAAAACCGCCGTCTTGGATTCGGATGCGCTGATCCGGCGAAGGCCATGGGCCGCTGCCTCATTCAACGGCGAGTTGAGAGAGATCCCGAGGTTCTGGAGACCGGCGAGGATCTCAGCGCGCGCCAGTACATCGTGTTCCCCAATCCCGCCGGCAAAGACAATCGCATCCAGTCCACCGAGAAGCCAGCAGAACCCACCGATAGCCTTGGTCACGCTGCGCGTGAAGATCTTCAAGGCCAGCACAGCCTGTCCATCGCCCTCAGCAGCCGCCCTCCGCACGGCCTTCATGTCCCCGCCCTTCCCGCCAGCGCAACCATGCCCGAGGCGTGGTTCAACATCGTCTCCAGCTCCGAAGTCGCCTTGCCGCTGTCACCCTTCTGCTCTCGCAGGAGATACAGGAGGAGTCCCGGATCAAGATCGCCCGGTCGCGTCTCCATCACGATTCCACCGATCGGGGTCAAACCCATGGTCGTGTCTACGGAACAGCCGTCGATCAAGGCCGTGACGCTGCATCCACCACCGAGATGCGCAATCACCATGCGCTTCGGAAGTTCGGCGAACTTCGCGCGCATCCGGTGGACAATCGACTCACAGCTCAGCCCATGAAATCCATAGCGACGGACGCCCTCTTCGCGATATGTCCGCGGCACGGGATAGGTCGTCGCCTCCGCCGGCATCGTCCGGTGAAATACGGTGTCGAAGCATGCGTAGTGGGCAACATCCGGAAATCGCTTCATCCCCTCGTGAATGATTGCGATCGCTGCCGGATCATGCAGCGGAGCAAACGCCACCGCATCCGCAAGGGCTCCCAGCACTTCCGCCGTGATTCTCTGATGTTCGTGGAGCTTCGCACCGGGATGGACCACGCGATAGCCGACCGCCTGTACCCGAGGCATGTGCGGTTCACAGACTGCGTCCAGGACCAGCCGCATGGCTTGCTCCGACGTTGCCGCCTTCACTCCGGATCGCTCGATGCTGAGGTCTGTCCCAACCGCACCATGAAGTTCGAGCCTGGCGTCTGGCGCGCCGATGTTGCTCACCTCTCCGTCCAAAAGGCAGGCTGGCCCAGGAGGCTGATCCCTTGCGCCCGAGTCGAACATCGAGAACTTGATGGAGGAGGAGCCGCTATTCACGACCAGTATGTGCATAACATTGTAGTCTCGGAATCTTGTTCCTGGGTGCTACATCCAGAGCTCAATGGATGATCTTGCGAAAGCGATTTATGGCGATGTTCGTGCGGTCTACAACCTGGCGAAAGCAGGTCGCGAAGCGTACGGTCTTATCCTCGATTCGCATCTCCACTGCTCACAGCCGTCGTGTTGGGTCACCCGGCTTCCTCTCCGCGGACCAGCAGCCGCCCATCTCCGTCGAGTGGCTTGAACCTCCACTCCGGCTGGACGCCTTTGCGCTCTAGCATGGAGAGGACACGGCTGGGTTCTCCTAGGTCGCTCCAACCCAGCCCGGTGCCGCAGAGCACGGCGAGATCATGAGGGTACACCGATAGGACCTCCTGAGAAAAGTTGGCGGCGCAAATGTCGGCGTAAAGATCGCACATCGCCGTTATCTCGGAGGGTGTAGAAAACGATGGTTGAATCAATTCGAACGCCTCGACGAGACGTGGGAGAGTTCGCCGCATCAGTTTCATGAATGCCCTAACGCTCCCAACCATGACAAAGCTGTTCCACAGGCAACCTCGCTCTTTTAGGTCCGAAGCAAGCTTCGCGTTCGGCTTTTCCCAGAAGCAGCTAACGCGGCAAACGGAGTTGGAGACGGGAATTTCCAGAGGGATACCGGGCTCCATCCAACCGTACTCCACCTCCGGAGTCTCGGGTGTGATGCCCAGCAGAACGATCATCTCGGGCCGGGATGCCGCCGCGACATACGCCGAATCCAGATGACCGGTGAAAGCCTCATCATCTGAAAAATAATGATCCGAGGGAAAGAAGGCCACGATGCCGTCAGGATCCATTTCGTGAAGACGCATCACGCTGTAGAGAATCGCGGGCGCCGTGCCCTGGTTGCAAGGCTGAATGATCGATTGTGAGGACGGCATTCCGGCAATCTGATCGGCGTAAAAAATCTCATGCTTTCTCGTCAAAACAAGCAAGGTCCGCTGTCGAGGAACCAACCCAGAGATGCGTCGCTGAGTTTGTTGCAAGAGCGTTTCGTTACCGATGATGGCACAGAACTGCTTCGGTCGATCATTACCGGCGATTCTGCGTGTAAGTGGAAGCAATCGCTTTCCGTCGCCTCCCGCCAGGATGACCCCCCACCGGTGACGGCGCGAATCGCTTCCTTTGAATTCCATTGCACTAGCCTCCACGCGCATTCCAGTCATCCGATTCATCGCACTCGTTTCAATTTTCGGTCCGCGGAACGGAGGAAGCTATTTCCTTCGAGTGAACGACCGGAGAAAGCAAAATTTGCCAAACCGATAAGTGATGAGAACGAAACGATCCGGCGCTGGCAAGCAGATAGAACTTCCACATCCGATGGAATCGTTCGGTGTAATTCCCTTTGATCGCATCCCAGTTGGCCTCGAAGTTATGGAACCAGGCCATCAGAGTCCGGTCATAGTCCGAGGCCCAGTTCTGCCATTCTTCGACCACAAAATGCTCTCCTATCGCCGCTCCGATCTGAGAGATAGACGGGAGACACGAATTTGGAAAGATGTACCGTTCGATCCATGGGTCGGTGGTGCGGACGTAGCAGTTCGAGCCAATTGTGGCCAGAAACAATTTGCCTCGATCATGGAGGATGCGACGGACCACGTCGAAGAACGTCCCGTAATTCTTGTAACCGACGTGCTCGAACATGCCGAGCGAAACAACGCAATCAAATGAGTCGTGGAGGTCGCGATAATCCGCAAGGCGCAGGTCCACCGGAAGGCCGGCGCACCGCATCCTCGCAAACTCCAACTGCTGCGGCGAGAGCGTGATGCCGACTACACGAACTCCGTAATTTTCCGCTGCGAATTTGGCGAAGCCACCCCAACCGCAGCCGATGTCGAGCACTTTCATCCCGGGCTTGAGCTCGAGCTTCTGGCAGACAAAATCGAGCTTGGCTTCCTGAGCTTCGTTGAGGTCCGTGGCCTGTTTCCACCGACCGCAGGTGTAAACCATGCGCCGGTCAAGCATGACATGAAAGAGCTCGTTCCCCAGGTCATAGTGCTCCTTGGCCACTTTGGTGGAACGCGATTTTGTCTGCGGGTTCAGGACGATAGATTTCAGAAACAGCGATATCGCGCTCCAGCTCAGAGCTGCGCGCCGGTCGAGACCGGCTGTAAAGATTTTGAAAAAGAACTGATCGAGCTCCCGGCAGTCCCACCAGCCATCCATGTAAGATTCGCCGAGGCCGACTGAGCCTTGTCGCAATACGCGGGGATAGAAATCCTCATTATGGACGCTGATGTCCCAGGGCCCGGACCCGTTTATCCGTATTCCGGCCGGAAGGAGGATCTTCTGCATCCGTGCCTGGAGACGATTTGAAGACATGATGGCCAACGCGCCCTCCCTGATCCTCTGGCATTATTGGAAAGAGATGCGCCACCCTTTAAAGCAGCGGTGCCAGACATTGCGGGGATTCTCGGTTCTTCCATGTTTCACGAATGTGATGCAATCCCCGTCGAATCTGTCTTTCCGTAGACATAGTTTCACTCTGCTCCAATTCCAATGCCGGTCAATCTTGCTCAGATTTGTCCATCGGTGACTGGCGCATACCTGATGTGCTCTGCGAAGGGTCGGTGAGGAGCTTGCGAGGCATTTGCAGATCGTTTAGTCGTGCAGGACCACATGGAGCAGCGACTTATGAACTCGGATGCGGCCGTTGTAATCAATAAACCCGAGCTTGCGAAAGCGGTTCATGAAGAAGCTGACGCGGGACCGCGTCGTCCCGATCATCTCCGCCAGGGTTTCCTGGGTGATCCTCGGAATCAATGTGTCCTGTTCTCCCGGCTTGCCGAATTCGGCCATGAGCAGGAGAATCCGAGCCAACCGCTTTTCACTGGAGTTGAACAGCTGATCGACAAGATCGGCCTGGATCCGCATGCTGCGGGCGAGCAGAAAGGTCACGAAGAGATCGGAGAATGCATGTTCCTCGTGTAACACGCGAAGCATTTCCGCACGTTCTATCTTAAGTGCGGTACAGGTGACAATCGCAGTGGCGGTCGCCAACCGAGCCCCCACCGATCCGGCGATGGATTCCTCCCCTATGAAGTCACCCGCATTGAGGAGCGCGATTGTGGCTTCTTTCCCATTCCTCGAGACGACCGTGAGCTTTGCGCGGCCCTTCTGCAGGTAGAAGACAGAGTCAGCCGGATCCCCTTGTGAAAAGAGCGCGCGCTTTGCTTTGAATTTGACAATCCGTCGTCCGGAGCCGGCGCTCGCCAGAAAGTCGGCAGCGTCAAAAACCTTCGTGCTTTCCGGTCCACGCATCAGAGTGGCCCTCTCCGGAGGCGGCCTTCCTGGGAGATGGCTCAATACACTACCCCGACCGCATCCAATCCGAAGCAAACATAGGGAACCTTACTTATAGTATCAATTTGATAATGCCGGCCTTGATTTCTGCGTCGTAGAGTGTCCGCCTACGCGTCGAGCCTGTCTGGATTCAGCACCGAGTCTCACTCCTATGCCCGCGACGCGAACTGACGATATCTACCGTCTTACTTACAACCTCCGCGACAGTGTAAGGATTCGAACTGCAAGGTCCGTCTCAAATCCATATTCCCCAAGCGGAAAAGAGTAGGCTCGGAATTTCATTACGACTTTCATGAACGCCATTTGTCATTCGAGATCAAGAGACGTCCCGCGGCAAGTGAGCAAAACAATACGGTTTTGAGTCTTTCTGCGACCGATACTTATCTAGAACCGTCGCGATTAAACCACTGCTTCCGTGGCGCCGCGGTGCGACTGTATCGTTCTGGAGCTTGCAACGCATTGGTTGTGACTGGCTTCCCTAGCAGCCGTTGCGTGATAGCTCCTTCGCTTAGCTCCTCGCACACTTGAGAACCGAAGTGCGGGCAATGAATGGGAGGTTTCGCCAATGGCTGTCATGATGCAGGCTTTCTACTGGGACGCGCCCCTCAAAGAGAAGAAACGCGGCGAGTGGTGGAACTTCGTTGCGGAGAAGGTTCCTCAACTCGCGGCATCCGGAATTAATTCCCTGTGGCTGCCGCCTTTCAGTAAAGCGGCGAATCCGAATTCAAACGGCTACGATCCATACGATTATTTTGACCTGGGGGACCTCGACCAGAAAGGTTCCGTCAAGACCCTGTACGGCAATCGTGAAGAGCTTGTGAAGCTGATCCAGGTGATGCACGAGCACTACGTCGGTGCGATCGCCGATATGGTAATCAACCATAATTCTGGTGCGGACGAGGAAGAGACGAACCCGCTGGACGGCAAGAAGCGATGGACGAAGTTCAATCCGAAGAGCGGAAAGTTCCCGCGCGACTGGAACTGTTTCCATCCGAGTCGCTATGAACGGACGATGATCGAAGGTGAGAGGTTTGGAGGATTCGCGCACCTGTGTCATCGCAACCCCCGCGTCTATGAGGCAATGTTCGAGTACTCCCGCATGGTCATCGAGGACTTGGACTTTGACGGCTTCCGGTTCGATTTTGCGAAGGGTTTCGGAGCATGGATTATCGGACTGCTGGCGAAGTATCAATACCAGAAGAAAGATGGCCGTGAGTTCACCCCCTTTGTAGTGGGAGAGTACTGGTCCGGGCCTGAGGACATCGACGGTTGGCTGGACCGCATGCGCGAAGTGACCGATCACCAGATTGCGGCGTTCGATTTTCCCCTACGGTACAAGCTGAAGGACGTTTGCGATAAACCAAACTACGATCTGCGCAATCTGACCGATGGTGAATCCGTTTCCGCCGGACGGCCGTTCAATGCCGTTACTTTTACGGAGAACCACGACATGGGCGGCAACGAGGTAGTAAACGGCAAAATGCTCGGCTATTCGTTTATTCTGACTGACGACGGCTATCCCTGCGTGTTCTGGTGGGACTACTTCAACTGCGAACTGGCCCGGCCTGGTACGCCGAATGGGATCGACGCTCTGATCGACGCACATCATCGTTACGCAGGCGGGGAATCTTGCGTACTGCATGCCGATCCCGACCTGTACCTCATGCAGCGGGGAGGGACGGAGGCGCAAAGCGGCCTGGTTTACGTGCTGAACAATCTTGGCAATCAGTGGAGCGGCACATCGGTGAAGACAAAGTGGGCAAACCGGAGGTTCAAGCCGGTCGCATGGGATGGTCATGACACGGCACGTCCCGATGAACGTACAACCGACGCCGGTGGAAATGCCGAGTTTCCCGCGCCGCCGAGAGGATACTGCGTCTATGCTCCTGTGTTCGAGTAGACGGACGAATCCCACGGTTGGGAGGCGCAGGTTGAATTGTTGCACCGGAGGTTTGGCATGAAGCGGCACTCATCTTCAGGACCGCTGATTGCCATGACGATCGGACACTCTACCCGCACGGTGGCGGAGTTTATCCATCTCCTCAAGGCGCACGATGTGCGACGGTTGGTCGATGTGCGCACCGTTCCGCGTTCGCGTCACAACCCGCAGTTCAACCGGGAACAATTGGCGGTTAGCCTCCATTCCGCTCGTCTTCACTACAGGTACATGCCCGGCCTGGGCGGCTTCCGCCACGCGCAGAGAGATTCCGTCAACATCGGATGGCATAATTCCAGCTTCCGCGGCTTTGCCGATTACATGCAGACGCCTGAGTTTCGGGACAATTTGGACAAACTGATCGAGCTTGCGAAGCAGGAGCGGATTGCAGTGATGTGCGCCGAAGCAGTTCCCTGGCGCTGCCATCGCTCTCTGATTGCGGATGCTCTCTTGGCGCGAGGCATTGAGGTCAGAGAGATTACAAGCGCGGTGCGCTCACAAATCCATACTCTGACTCCCTGGGGACAAGTGAACGGAACCCAGGTCACGTATCCTGCTGACCATTCCGCAGCGGTGGGCTGACGCCAAAAAAACACACCTTATCTGTGCCTGACCCGCTGTCTTGGCCGTATCACTCACGTTCAGGCCAGCGCCAGCGGAATCGCCTCTCCCCATCTTCCCTGGGCCGTCAAAATGAGCTCGACCACCTCGCGTGCGGTTCCCCCGCCTCCCTGGGTCCTGGTCACATAGTGGCTGATCGCCTTAAGCTCGGGGACCGCATTTGCCACAGCGATCGCTAACCCGACTCGCCGCGCTATCGACAGGTCTGGAAGATCGTCACCCATGTAGGCGACCTCGTCCTCGCTTACCTCAGCCTTGCGCATGCATTCTTCAAAAGCTGCTGTCTTGTCGGCCTGTCCCAGGTACACAAAGTCCACATGCGATTCCTGGGCCCGCTGGGAGACCGCCGGGGAATGCCTGCCGGTAATAAAGCCGGTCTTGATCCCCATGGTATGCGCTAGTGTCAGCCCCAAACCATCCTGCGAGTTGAAGACCTTCATTTCGGCCACGCCCCCGTTGTTCGGAAGAGAGATGAGGCAGACGCCACCATCAGTAAGCGTGCCGTCAATATCCATGAGGAAAAGCTTGATCTTCCTGGCGCGATCGAGCAGAGCGGAACCGGTGAGGGGGTCAGTTGGCATGAGAGCGATCTTACTCGCATTCAAAGGCGGCAGACTTTGAATCAATCTCTGAAACGAGCTCGGCGGTCTGTCGTGCACATTATGGAATCCCAATCAGAGGAAGCTCAAAGAATCGATGTCCAAATCAGCCGTTGTGCGTGAGTCTCAGCAAGACGATGCGCGTGCGAAACCTAAGCGGGCGAGATTCATAAATAGCCGGGATTGCGGCTTCCCCTGGCTTCAAACAGGTAGTTAAATCAGCGAACGCTGGCCCCGCAGTCTCGCTCCCGGTACATTGCGTTTGGCGGCGGCATCTTCCAGGGTGGCATTGATTTCTCCGCCCACCAGGATCGCGATGCCGCTCAGGTAGAACCAGAGCATCAGGATGATGAGCGTGCCGAGTGAGCCGTAAAGCAGCCCAAAATCGCTGAAGTGGCGCACATACAACTTGAACAGCACGGAAACGCCCACCCAGATGACCGCCGCAACAACGCTTCCGGGCAGCAGCCACTTGCATTTTTGTTTCTGAACATTCGGAGCGAAGCGGTAGAGGCAAAGAAGCGCCAGAATCAGCAGCAACGCAGCGGCCGGCCATTGGGCAATCTTCCAAAGATAGTAGGGCCCCAATCCGGGGACGAAGTGGCGCAGCAGTTCAGGGCCGTACACCACAATGATCAATGCAGCGGTCAGCAGCACACCCAAAGCAATCGCCAGAATCACGGCAAGGAGGCGAGACTTCCACCAGGGCCGGCTTTCTTTCTGGTCGTAAATGGCGTTGAGAGTATCGATAAGTCCGACCGTCGCCGAGGAAGAGGACCAGAGCGCGAAGAGCAGCGAAAGCCAGATCCTGCCGCTGCCCGTCGTCTGCGCCAGCACCTGTCGTACAAGCCGGGAGGCGGTGGAAGGCAGGGCTTCTCCCACGTACTTCATCAAGACGCCTTGCGAACCCGGAGCCGAGCCGATCATCGAAACGACGCTGGTTACGCACAAGAGCATAGGAAAAAAGCCCAGTAGAAACCAAAAGGCCAGTTCGGCGGCACGATTCGTGATATTGGCGCGCGCGGCTCCACGTCCGGCAATGCGAATTAGCTCCCGCCAACTCAACCCGGCCAGTCTAAAAACGGCTGCCATCCTGGCTCCTCTTTGTCCGCTGGGATGCTATCGCCCGTCTATCGTAAACACTCTCCAGCAAGACCGCGCCCCGGAAGGCTAGATGATCGAACTCCAGGGAATATTCCATATGATGCACCTCGCTTTTCTTGCGAAGCCGCAGTGTGAGCAAAAGTGAACAGTACGAAGACTCTCTTCAATCGCTCGCCCCATAGACTCACTGCAAAAGAGCACTGTCAAAAAGGAGTCAAAAGTCGCAGGACAGAAGAATTGCGCCTGATCCTCCAATGACGATTACAAGGCAAGCACCCGATAAGAGAGGTCAGTAAATAGGAACAACGGTCATCACCCACAGGCACTTAATACGCATTCGGTCGTGCCAAGGCGTGGCCTAGGAACGCAAGAGTGCGGAGCCACGCGTCGGAAGCATCTTTCGGTCGATATCCACGCTTGGTGGCAGGGTTTTCAAACCCGTGGCCGGCGCCATTGTAGATTTTGAAATCGACAGCTTTCTTATCAGCCTTCATACGCGCTTCAAACGCCCGGACTTTGTCCGGAGGAACCCCTCGATCGAGAGAACCGAAGTTTCCAAGCACCTGCACATTGATTTTCTGAATGTCGTCCGGCGCTGTCGGCAGAGACCCGTAGTTCACAATACAAGCGGCCAGACGCGGTTCATATATCGCGAGTTGGAGCGCCAGGCAGCCGCCCATGGACCATCCCATCGAGCTAATACGCGCTGGATCCACGTCCCGCCGATCCGCAAGATGTTCGAACGCTGCTTGCAAATCACGAATTGCACGATCTTTGTTTAGCTCTCGCTTCAGCTTACGAGCTTCCGAACGATCGGTTGTGACTTTGCCGCAATAGAGATCCGCGGCGAGGACAACGTACCCATGCCTCGCCAGGCTTGTAGCCTGTTCCTTTATCCAACCATTCAGACCCCACCATTCGTGAATCGCGAGGACTGCTGGTCTGCGACCTGGATCAGCCGGCAACGCGAGAAACCCGCCGATTTCCCCAAAGTCACCTTGAAAGATCACCATTTGTGTTCTCGGAGCACATGGTGGTCGGCATACCGCGGCGGAGACCGCCACCCCTTCGAGGCTGCTCTCATTCCACTCCTGGCTTGAGAGTGCGCCGGCCACGTTTCGCATTGGGTCTCATCGATCGTCATTCACCGAAGTGTTGCACTGCGTTATGTTCGCTTCAGTTCGATTTTGCTCACTCTGGGCGTGCGGCGCCTGGCGGCCTTTGAATTATGTTGCGGAGTTGCGTGCAGGGCATTGGAGCCTCCGGTGTTGTGCTCGGGCAATTGATCGTGCAGAACTACATTGAGCAGTGACTCGTGAACCAGGATGCGGCCGTTATATTCAACAAAGCCAAGTCTACGAAAGCGATTCATGAAGAAGCTGACACGAGACCGCGTTGTCCCAATCATTTCCGCCAGGAGTTCCTGCGTGATCTTCGGAAGCAGGGTATGCGGTTTTCCTCGTTTGCCGAATTCCGCCATTATCAGCAGAACCCGAGCAAGACGCTTTTCGCTTGAATTGAAGAGTTGGTCGACAAGGTCGGCCTGGACTCGCATGCTGCGGGCCAGCAGGAACGCCAGGAACAGATCGGAGAAAGCATGCTCCTCGTGGAGGACGCGTAGCATCGATAGGCGGTCGATCTTGAGCGCTGTACAGGAGACGATCGCACTAGCCGTCGCCAGTCGAAGCCCAAGCGATCCGGCAATCGATTCCTCGCCCACGAAGTCGCCGGCGTTGACCAGAGCGATGGTGGCTTCCTTTCCGCTCGCCGAAACGACCGTAAGTCTGGCGCAGCCCTTTTGAAGGTAGAAAACGGAGTCCGCCGGATCTCCCTGCGAAAAGAAGACCTGCTTTGGCTTGAACTGGATAACTCGCCGTCCGAGTCCTGTGCTTGCCAGAAAGACGGCGACGTCAAATGTGGTCTTATTCAACGCAATCATCTGGGTCGCTTTCTGGGACGCGGCCTTGTCCCGAGGCAACTCGGACGGATTCGATGCCGCGACCAAATCTGCGATGAAGAAGGAGTCCTTCAAATATCGGAATATCTGCTTTGCACGTCATGTCCATCCCGTCCGGTCGTAACCGTTCGACTGCGACATAAAGACCAATGACCCGGCGGAGAAATCGCCGGAGATTGCATTTCCTTATCGGCGCATGAACCGTTCCGATACCTTCTACATTCCAAATCCCCGTCAATCGTAGGGCAGGCGAGGAATGGGTAAATTCGGTGCGTCAATTTCGCGCCTGGCCAGTGAGCCACAGCGGGAGAGAGACACATGAGCGCCCCCGATTTATGGCTGGCCATGTGAAGTATGCTTCACATCTAACCATCATCCTACGGCCATCCTTGATGGTATGGCAACCGACATTTGTGTCTGGGTCGGAGGACGGATCCGCAGACTGCGCCTGAAGCGCGGCTGGACGCAGCAGATCCTTGCCGATCACGCTCAGCTTGCCGGGAGCACATTTCAGCCGTAGAAACCGGGCGAGCAGAACCAGGGCTTCGCGCTCTGGAGCGAATTGCCGACGCTCTTGAGATTTCCCTGAAAAATTTGATCGACCGCTAGCTGTGTCGCGTGTCAGGCGGCAAGCAAGGAAGCATTTTCTGGATTTATTGATGGGACGTATAGACCCGGTAGGGTTGCATATCTGTTTCCTTGAGGACTAGACCGAAACCAGGCCGCGATAAATCCGGAGATAGAAATCCCTTCGTGACCTCGAGCGCTCCGTCGAACGCCATCTTTTCGATGCGCTCGTGGTCGTAAAAATATTCGACATTGATGGCGCGCTGCGCTCCACAGCAGGCGTGTGCATGGATCGACGGCGAAGTATGCGCCGAGAGAGGCATCGAGCGGCTTGCGCAGAGCGCGTCGGCCAGCAAGAAGCCGGTAATGCCTGCGCACCGAGTCGCGTCCGCCTGAAGAACATCGACTGCACCCGCTTCCAACATGCGTCGGAAGTACCAGGAGTCGTATCCATACTCTCCGGCCGCGATGACCATTCCCGGCGGACCTTGATCGCGGATCAGGCGCAATCCTTCAAGATCGTCGGACGAGACCGGCTCTTCAAACCAGGTCACATCGCATTCTCTGAACCGGCGCGCCTGCTCAAGGGCCTGTTTGCGTGTGTAAGCGCCATTCGCATCGACAAAGAGTTGGACTTTTGGTCCGATGGCCGCGCGAGCCGCGCGAACACGCTCGATGTCAGCAGCCGCATCACGGCCTATTTTCATCTTGACCGCGAGAAAGCCCGCTTCCGCCCAGCCTCCGAATTGCTCGCGCAGCTTCGAGTCGGAATAAGAGGTGAACCCGCCACTCCCGTATGCCATGATTTGTGTTCGCACCAGCCCGAGCAGTGCAGCCACAGACACGTTGAGAAGTTTTCCCTTCAGATCCCAGAGGGCATTATCGACCGCAGCAATGGCCATGGAAGAGATTCCCGCCCGGCCCACGTTACGAATTTGTTCGAGCATCTTGCGCCATGCGCCGCCATTAGCGAAAGCATTATCGCCAATCAGCATCGGCGCAAGCGACTCAACGATTAGGTGTGCCGTGGCGACATCCGCATAACTATAGCCAAGTCCTTTTTCTCCGCCGGCAATCACTTCTACAAGCACCAGAGAAGTTTTGTCCCATTGAAACGTTCCGTCCGACTCTGGTGTTTCGGTCGGAACTGTGTAAACGGAGACCTGAATGCGCTCGATACTTGGGCTGGATTCCATAATCACCTCGACCTAAATCCTGGGCATGCCATGGCCCCATGTATCCGGCGGAGACAAGTCGCGCCGCATAGGAGGCTTTTGATTATTTGGCTTATGCGATGTAAAGACTTCGTTTCCTTCTCGGATGAGGTAATCGGCGGTGCGCGCGGCCAGGGCCATAATGGTCAGTCCCGGATTGGCCGATCCCTGTGTGGGCATGATGCTGCCGTCGCAGATAAACAGGTTCGCAATATCGTGCGTCCGTCCAAACTGGTCGACAACCGAGCTCCTCGGATCGCTCCCCATGCGCGCGGCCCCGACCAGATGGGCATATCGTGACTCCTGCACGACCTCCTGGGCTCCCGCGGCCCACATGACCTCCATGGTTTTATTTTTGCCGTATTCGATCAGCTTCTGATCGTTGTCATACAGGGTGAAGGTGGCTTTGGCGATGGGAATGCCGAGGCGATCTTTTTCTTCCGCCAATTGCACGCGATTCTCCGCATGAGGCAGAATCTCTCCCAGAAATCCGAAACCTGCCCAATGGTTGTAATCCATCATGACGCTCCGCATCCCCCAACCCCATGCGCCTTTCGCAGTCATCATCTGCCGGGCAAACGACATGGGCAACGGACCTACCGTCTGGATTGCAAACCCGCGCGCGAAGCCGCGCTTTGGGTCCGTTTCATAAAACTCTTCGGTCAAGGCATGCGCCGGAGGCGCTTTGTACATGCGGACCAGCTCCTCGAAACGGCCGAGCACGACGTTGCCAGCTTGCGCCATCAGGTAACGGCCTACACAATCGCTGGAATTAGCGAGTCCGCGCTCAAAGCCCGGACAGGCGGAATTGAGTAAGAGACGAGGTGTCTCGATCGAATAGCCGGCTACAACCACGGCTTTTGCTTTCTGAAAGCGCTCGCGCCCTTCCGGATCGAAGTAGGTCACTCCGGTTACGCGCCGATCGCCGCCTACGTGGATACGCGAAACCATGCAATTTGGACGAATCTCCCCTCCGTTTTCGATTGCATCCGGCACATGCGTGATGAGCGTACTTGCCTTCGCGCCCACCTTGCACCCCTGGATGCAGAAGCCGCGATAAATACAGTGCGGGCGGTCGCCGCGTGAGCCGTTCAGGATCGCCACCGGCCCTCCAGCCGAGACTCCGATGCCCAGTTTCGTGCATCCTCGAATCAAAGCATCGCCCACGCCTCCCATCGGATGCGGTCCGTAAGGATAGCCATGAGGATCGCCCCAGGGATAGTACGACGGGCCGGAGACGGGGAGCTCCAATTCCATGAGTTCGTAGTAAGGCTTCAGGTCCGAGTAAGAGATGGGCCAGTCGACACCAACGCCGTCCGTCGAATGGATGTGAAAATCGGAGGGATGCAGCCGCGGCGTGAAAGACGCCCAGTGGACGGTGCCTCCGCCGACACCCTTGCCGCAGTTGTTCGCTCCAAACGCCAATGGATGTTTGCCGCCGGTGATCCGGAGATCGTTCCAATAAAGGTTATGCGCTCCCTTTTCATCGCTCACCCAGTCGCGTTCGGTATCCCAGAACGGCCCGGCATCGAAACCAATCACATGAAATCCCGCTCGAGCCAGCCGTTGCAGGAGCACACCGCCTCCCGCGCCCACGCCCACGATGACGTAATCCACCTCTTCCCCTTCGGAGAAGCGATGCATCGGGATTTCGATCCGCTGGATGGAGCCGAGCATGTGCGGTTTCCCGTTCGGTGGGTGGAACTCTCCCAGAAGCGGCGACTTCAATGTGTGCCTCCTTGACCAGGTGAGATGGGATGTTCCAATTGTCCTGAGGCCGGTTCAAATTCGCCGGACATGGAGTTCTCCGGAGCTTTCCAGTCGTAACGCTTTTCCTTTACCTCCCAGGTCTCCGCTTCCCCGTGCTCCAGGCGCATGTAAGCTCGCGGGTAGGCCGGACCGCCGAAGCCGATCTCATCCCAGGCCCAGGGATGTGAGTAATAGGCGTCTGTGCAATCGGAGACCAGCAGCATCCAAAAGCGGTGGACGGGCATTCGTTTCCAAATCTCGTTCGCCGCGGAGGGTTTGCCGTCGTGCAGCGAGCGGAGAATCTCATCCTGCTCTCGGGGGCCAATTTCCAGGAAGCCACAATCATGTTGATGGTGCGCAATCTCCTCGATGGCTCGCAATCCTAACCGGTAGGCTTCACGATCAGGCGGCATGTCTTCGTACTGGTAGCCATCGTGCGAGTTCTCGTAGAGCCGCTTGTCGATTTGCGGCACGATGGGGATCTTGTGCGACTTGTCACGGTCATCCTGTGGAAGAACGTGATCGCAGACCGCCTTCAAAAGACGAGCTTCCTGTGGACTGAGGAATCGGACCTCGGGAACGTTGTGAACCCGGTCCAAAATTACTTCGCGCGTCTTTGCATCCCAGAATTTTTGTTGGCTGAGTGTGTTGAACCCTGGATAATACCCGGGCTGGGCCATAGGACCAATTGGCTTTCCCGTACGTGAATCGACCGGACGTGTATCTTCCTTTTCAGCCTGAGTGCTCATTTTCGTTTCTCCCTCCGAAGCAGGCTGGCCAGCAGCCCCAGAGCGCCGCAAGCAGCGAACAATAAGGGCGCAAACAGTGGCGGTCCATAGATGATGTTGTAAATCGGCTTCTTCAGGCCACCGGGCCGCCGCAAGACGCCGCGCGCATGGTAACCGAAGCCCACGGCTCCATCGACAATCGCCACTACCGAGAGAGCGGGAAGCCAGGTATGTGCAACGCGACGGCTCTTGACTGCGCCAATCCCCGCCGCCATCAACATTGGTGCGATAATCACTGGCGTCCACTGCGCCTTATAGCGGAAATTATTTTTGTAATGCGAGTACCAGGCTTCAAATCCACTGAAGAACGCCGAGACAACCGTCGCCATCGCCATCTGTTTTTGGAAGCGGCCTTCGCGCACGTCCTGTGTCCAGCTGATTGGCTCATGTTTGCTCGTGAGCAGCTTTGCCCAATGATGCGCATGCGCAGGGCAAGGCAAACTTCGACCATCGCCATGTTCGCCGCGGCGAAGAAACGAAGCAAGAAGTCCGAGATAGGCGCTCACGCCAAACAGGAGCGGAGCAAAGATGGGCGGCCCCATGACCATGTTGACGATGGGAAGCCGCCATCCGCCGGGCTTCCGATGAATCCCTCGCACATGAAAATAGAAACCCACCACACAGTCGCCGAGCGTTATGACAGAGATCACCGGCAGAACTGTCCGCGCTGCGCGCCTGCTGAAGAAGCCGGACAGCCCACCCGCCGCCAGCACTCCACTCAGGATGACGGGCGTGTACATGACTCTGCGGCTGTAGCTGCCTCGATAGTGCTCATAGGTGACTTCAATTCCGCTCAGCACGCTGGATAGTCCGGCAATGAGCGCGAGCCAGCGCTGAAAACGTCCCTCCCGTATGTCAAGATCGATCTCTCTCGCGTCGCGCTCGAGTCCAGAGCTGAGAGCGTTCGATGATGTGCCGGCCGGTTGCTCTTGTTCTCGATTAAGAGTCACGTTGTTCTCCCGTCAATCGTCGGAGTGCCGCTTTCGCTTCAGGAACCGCGAGGGGCAGCGCCACAAAAGTGGCGGCTGTCGTCAGGAGACACCAAAAGCAAAAGGCTCTATTCTTCGCCCACTCATCCACCGCGAGCTTACTGGCGAGCGTGACATCCATCATGACCTTCCCTGCCATGCACAGGGGAACCCAGGGATGAGTCTTCCAGCGGTTCTGCGCTCCGGCGCCCGCGAGACACGCAGTCACTCCGTAATTCACCAGCCCGAGGAGGGCATCGGGAGCCGAGAGATGAGAGTATGCCTCCGGGGAGCTGGTCACCTTGTCGGTATTGAATCCGGGCAGGCGTGGCTCGGGAACGGTCTTCAGAATGCCCATCTGATAGAGCGCGATGCTTCCCATTACTCCGACGGAGAAAAGGGACAGTCCCACGACGCCGCGGCGACGCTTGAGGAACTTGCTCGAGCCTTCGCGCAAGTCGCTGCTTAGTTCTTCGGGGCTCAGAGCGTCATTCATTTACCGCCTCTTTCTTAAGCCAAGGAAGAAGAGTCCTCCTGCGACGACTGCCGCGGACACGACGAGACCGCGGTGCGCCGATAGATTCATCGATGTGAGGTTCATCGAGCTTTGCACGCTGAACCTCTTGGCGGAACTGTCAAAGATGCCATGGGCGGAATATTCCCCCTCCACTGGCTCGAATAAATTGTCCGGGCGATCGTGAGATACGGGTTCAGACGTCTGTTGCCCGTCAATGCCATGTTTCGCTAGGTAGCGGTCAGCGAAGGACGGAGCGATTTCCTCGCCGTAGATCGCTTCCACCGTGGGCCAACCGACGTACACCTCGCGCCGTTTATGGTTGGCCGCCCAAACGATAGCGCGCGCTCCCACCTCCGGCTGAAAGATCGGTGGCACCGGCTGCGGATGGCGTGGGAGCCGCGTGCGGCACCAACTGAACTGCGGCGTGTTCATCGCCGGCAGCATCACCGCCGTGATATGCACGTTACTTCGATCGTGAATCAACTCGGAACGGATCGAGTCGGTAAATCCCACGATTGCGTGCTTGGCCCCACAGTATGCGGATTGCAGCGGAATGGAGCGATAGGATAACGCCGAACACACCTGGACGATCGTGCCGTGATTGCGCGCATGCATGCGCTTCAGCGCCGCCATCGTCCCGTAAACCTGTCCCAGATAGGTGACTTCCGTCGCGCGCTTGAATTCTTCCGGTTTGATCTTGAGGAATGGTGCAAAGACTGTTGTCATTGCGTCGTTGACCCAGATATCGATCGGCCCCAGTTCCTGTTCTACTTTCTCGGCCGCATCTTCAACCTGCTGCGCATTCGCAACGTCTACGGGCAGCACTAACGCCCTTCCGCCCGCCTCCTCAACCTCGCGCCGGGCCGACTCTAGGCGCTCTCGCCCGCGCGCGATCAACCCGATATGCGCTCCCTGCCGCGCGAACTCCCTGACCACGGCGCGTCCGACTCCCGCGGATGCGCCGGTCACCACAACCACTTTCCTTCGATTTGGATTTTCCATGCGGCTCCTTCCTACTGCACACGCACTTGATAATTTTCGGCTTCCCACTCTTCACGTTTCGTCCAGAAGAATGTGAAATCGAGTTGCGGCTGGAAGTCGGCCGGAGCCACGTCGAAGTACCCGCCGCCGATACCGGTCGCGCGCGACTCGCTATCCCGCCATGTCTTCCAGTTGTCAGTGGTCCAACGAAGGCGGAAAGGTTCGGGCGCGCAGATGCGAAGCGTGTGGCCCTTCCTTGCTTGTCGAATCGGGTGCTTGGGCAGCCAGAACTCTATTTTCGTGCCCGGTTGGCCATCGTGATACCGGGCGGCAACCTCGGGAATCAGATCGAAGACCTTGCCGTCATGACATGAGCGAAGCAGGCGTACGTATTCCGAATGCGCCCACAGCAAAGGGTTGGCCGAGCCGGTAGGACCGCCGCAATGCAGATGCGCCTCCGGCAGGTCTGCTTCATCCCAAATTTGTTCGGGCAACAGGCAGGTATCGTTCGAGAATAGCTCCATGGCACGCAGCAGGGGGCGGCAATCGTGGCCGGCGGCAAGCTCGTGGTGTCCACGCTCGCCGGTAAGGAGAGGCCAGGGCCGCCCCTGGCCCCAGTTCAGATAAGGACCACCGCCTGGTTGCTGGCCATAGCCGTCGTGATTGTACCGGTGCCAAGAGGGACCCGAGGGAGTCTCCATTTTGAGAGTTGCATCGACGACCCGCAGGCTTTCAACGATCAATGGATCGTCCGCGGAGAGGATTCCATAGCGAACCAGCTGTAGAAATCCCGCATCCACGATCTCGCGAGCCGGATACGACTCCGGAGCACCGGGAGGCTGGCTGGTCAACTTGAGATTTGCCTTGTTGACGGCCTCAGGACCGGCGACTTCTCCCGGTTTGGCTGGATTCAGCCTTACAAAGTGGCGAGCAACTCCGCCAACAAGCGATCCCTCGGTTGTCACCGTCCACTCTTCGAGATGGTCCTTAAGGAAGTCGGCATAACTTTCCAGAAACGATGCTGTGTCGTTGTCCTGTTCCACTCGCGCGAACGAGGCAGCACAGATGAAAGACGCGATGATGACCGCCAGGGTGGAGGGAGAATAGCCGCTCGCTTCCTCCCACCGTTCTTCACCCGTTACCGGCCCGCTGTGCAGAAGAAAAGCGACTGCCCGGTTTACCATCACGCGCGGATCGAACTGGCCCAGAAGTTGAAGCTCTTGAAGGTGCCAGGCGAGCAGTACGGGAAAGGCAACTTCATCTAGCTGCATTCCTTTCTGGAAAGCTTCCCCATTCACCCAGAAATTCTGCGGGAAACTGCCGTCCTCTTCCTGCCGGGCGGCCAGATAGATCAGAGCGCGTAAAGGCGCCTCGGTATTGCCCCCCGCGAGCAACCCCATGGCGCTCTCCACCATGTCGCGTGTCCAAACCAGGTGATAGCCGCCCTTTCCCTGTTTGTCGTTGCGCGCCTCGCCCCAGGGAATCGTGAGCGAAGCGACGAACGCGCCCTGATACAGCTTGTCTTCGTGCGTCAACAACAGGTTGTAACTCGAATCAAACAGACGGCCTTTATCTCCACTGGACTTTTTGAGAGGCTTCGCCCCTTTCACCGCCGTCTTCCATTGATCCATGAAGAGTTGGCGTCGATCTTCGTAAGCATGGCCGAGGCTTTGGAACAGATTCGACACGGCACAAGAAAGAGTTTCCCCGAAGGCGACGCCAATGGTGAACTCCCGAGTCTTGGAAAGATCCAGCTCTCCGGTGAGGGCAACGTTCCCATTCCTGGCCTCATCGAATTCAAAATTCATTGTGTGGTTCTTCCTGAGGTCCGTGTATCCGTCGCTATGCCCAACATAGCCGCAGGAGAGCCGTGAAAAGGCACACGAAGCGCCTATCACCAGCCAGCGGTTTTCTTTCTCGGCAACGAGCAACTCCCGGCCCGACGCTTCGATCACAAATGCATTGTTGCCTTCTCCTCCAACTTCCAAATGAGGAGCGCACAGCACATAGGCCTTGAGATTTCGCAGGAAGTCGCCGTTGCCTTCGATTTTCGTGTGCTGCAGCACGCAGGGCCGCGTGGGCTCGACGATGATTTCTTTCGTGAAAGAGAAGCGTCCTTCGGAATCGTGCCTGCAGACGCGATATCCCTGAGAAGGCGTCAGTCGCTCAATCTTGTAATCGAGATCCAGCTTCTCTTCGAGAAACAATCCGTTCCCATCGGAGAACAAAAACTCCAGGTCACGCAGTTGGGGGCGGTCGACGGTCGGGTAATAGACCTCCGTGAGGATGCCACGCCAGATCGTAAACCAGACACGACCTCCGGTCGAATGCGCTGTGCCCACTCCGTCCTTGTCGGCATGCGTCCAACGAGGCTCGTCACCCGGGGCGCCGAATGCGCTTTTATTTCCGCGAAAGTGTGCCATCGAATCTCCCTCGTCTACCCATCGATCGTTAACTCGTCGGCCCGGCATTGAAACGGCGTCAGCAACTCCACACCCGCTTCTGTAACTGCCACCATGTCGCAATGACGGATACCTCCATAGCCGTTGATATAGATGGCGGGTTCGACATTGAACACCATACCGGCTTCGAGCGTGTCCTCGGATTTTGGATGAAGGCGCGGTCTGGCATGCGCGCTGATCGCGGAAAATCCTACGCCATGCCCTGTTGAATGCTTGAACTCCAGACCGAATCCGCGCGCTTCCAGAACGTCCCGCGCCGCTTTGTCCACACCGGCTGCCATTGCTCCGGGATGAATTGCGGCGAGCGCAGCTTCGCGCGCCGCGAACACCGCGTCATGCATGCGTTTCTGGCGTTCGTCCATTTTTCTCAGAGAATAGGTTCGTGTGATGTCGGTCCAATACCCATCCGCGTAGGAGTTGCAGTGCACCAGGACGAGGTCGCCCGACTCGATCTGCTTCGTCCGTGAGCGGGCATAGGCTCCCGAGGCAAACGCGGAGTTCGCGCCGGACATACACCACGCGAAACCATCGGCACGGCCTAGCTCGGCAAAATTCGCAAGACTCGTGCTGAGCGGCTCACGGAACGCGGCCGCGGCCTCTAACTCGGTCGTTCCCGCCCTTATCTGTCCAAAACCGTGCTGAAAAGCTCTCTCCGCGATCTCGCAGGCCATGCGAATCCGGCCTATCTCGAATTCGGTCTTATGGGTGCGTAGATCGGCAAGAACCGCATCCGCGGAAGTGAGCGCAGCAAGATTGAAAGCGTCTTCGCACAGTTGGCGCATCGTTTCGCCATAGAGGTGCATGGCGGCGTAGGATGCGGGTTCGGATGTTTCCTGCGTTTCAAAGCCGACCCGAACTGGCTTCGCGGAGAAGCTTTTCGCCAGTTCCCGAAGGGGGACTCGAATGACCTCCGCCACCGTGACGATCTTGTCCAAAGAGCCGGGCTTGAAGGTTCGTATCTTATCCGCCCATCCACGTTTCGCGAGGTCTTCCTCGTCTTCGGGAACCAGAAGAGAGATTTGGCCTTCCGCGGAGGCAATCGCTAAACCTGTACCGATGACAGGCCAGTAGCCCGAGAGGAGGAGCACATTCATGGGCAGCGCGCAGACAACCAGGTCCCACTGGCGCTCGCGCAGCGCATTCCGGATTCGATCGATGCGCTCCGGGCTCCTCATGTTAGATAACTTCCCGGATCTTGTCTTCGAGAACGGTCTTGATGATCTTCCAGCGGTCTTTTTCGCCCTTTCCCAGGGCTTCGGCAAAGTGCAGGGCCTGTTCGGCGGTGATATTCCCCGGCAGCGGCGGCTCATTCGGATCCACGACCGCCTCGATCACTGCGGGGCCGGGGTGGGCAAGCGCCTGTCGCAAAGTGCTCTCCGCATCCTTAGGATCTTCGATGGTGAAACCGGCGGCCCCGCAACATCTCGCGTACCCTGCAAAATCGATCGGCTGCAGGTCTACTCCAAATTGCGGATTGCCTTCCTGGGCCATCTGTTCCCATCTGATCTCCCCTAAAACGTTGTTCTTGATGACGATCACTTTGACCGGCAGCTTATATTTCACCAGGGTCGCAATCTCGCCCATCAGCATGGTCAATCCACCGTCGCCGACGACGCAGACGACCTGGCGTCCGGGATAGGCAACCGAGGCTCCGATGCCGTACGGCAAGCCGTTCGCCATCGTTGCCAACGAACCGGAGAGCGAGAACTGCATCTGATCGCGGATCTCGATGTAACGCGCCGCCCAGGTGGCGATCGTGCCGCTATCGGAGCAAACAATCGCATCGGAATCGAGCAGCTTATTCAGCTCATAGGTGACGACCTGGGGCTTCATCGGCATATCGCTCCGCGTGCCCCGTTTTTCCATGAGCTCGTTCCAGGCAGTCATGCGCTTCTGCGACTTTTCGAGGAAGCTCCGGTTCTTCTTGTGCTCGATCATCGGCAGGAGAGCGCGGAGTACCGTGGCGCAATCGCCAATGAGACCCACATCCACGGGATGCCGCAAACCAATCCGTGTAGGATCGCGATCGACCTGGATTGTCTTCGCCTGTCCGGGCTTCGGTAGAAACTCCATATACGGGAAGCTGCTGCCGATGATGAGGAACCTGTCGCATTCCTTCAGCGCATCCTGCGACGGAGCGGTGCCGAGCAGCCCAATGCCTCCCAGCGCATAGGGATTCCTGTCCGGGATGGCAGCCTTCCCGAGCAACGCCTTGATGACCGGCGCGGCCGCCGCTTCGGCCAGAGCGAGGACCTCCTCACGCGCGTTCAGGCAACCGCGGCCGATGAGCATCGCCACCTTCGATCCGCTGTTGATCAGGTCCGCCGCCTGTTTCAGAAGCTGCTCGGGCGGATTGGGATGCGGCATGGCAAACAGGTCGCCACTGTGTGCCGCGATGTTCGCGGAGGAACGTTCGTTCTCGGACTTGGTCCACTCCTGGATGTCCTTCGGTATGGTGATATGAGAGACAGTTCTGCGAGCCAGCGCAGTCTTGATCGCCTCGTCCACGACGTTGATGAGATGAGCCGGACCCATGACGCGCTGGTTATAGGCGGCGACATCCATGTACAGCTTGTCGAGATCGACGTCCTGCTGATAATGCGTGCCGATCAGGTCATGAAAGGTATGGCCCGTGATGGCCAGTACCGGCTGCAAATCGCATTTCGCGTCATAGAGACCGTTCAAAAGATGGATGCCTCCAGGACCGGAGGTCGCAAGGCACACGCCGAGACGACCGGTGAACTTGGCATAGCCGCAGGCGGCGAAGGCGGCCGCCTCTTCGTGCCGCACCTGGATAAACCGCAGTTTGTCCTGGTGCGTGCGCAACGCCTCAAAGATGCCGTTGATGCCGTCTCCGGGAAAGCCAAAAATCGTATCGACTCCCCACTCGATGAGTCGCTCTACTAAGTGATCCGCTACTGTTGCTTTGGACATCGGTGTTCTCCCTGGAACGGTTTTCTCTCGAAGCGCACAATCACGACCTCACATAAAACGAGGGCAACTTTGGTGGCGATGCAAGGCAGATTGTGGCGGAATGAGAGGCTGTAGGACAGCTTCCCGCTCTGTACGCAATGGAACCTGCAACTCCCTACGCACCGTTCGTTCCTTCTCTGTATGCATCCAGTTCGTGTAGGAGGCTTCTCGCCGAAGCCGGAACCCGCACCTTGCCATCGACGATCTCGTGCCTGTCCACATTGGCTCCATACATGGCCTGATCGCCGCTCTTGTCCGACTGGACCACGGCGCCGCTCAGGCTGACCCCGGCAAAAACACCTTTGCTGCGTGAGTAGGAGAGAATCTCCGCATTCAGTTTTAGATCCGTGTTAGCGGTAGCTGACCGGCCAACGGGACCCGCTGCTACAGAAGCATCCGCTCCCAGCTTGAACTTGTCGCTCAGAAGACTGTGCAGAGCGTGATCGTTCATGAAAAGCATCACGATGTCGGTAGAAGAGCCGCCGATCTGGTATCCGACGCTCCCTCCGTCGATAGCGACGAACATCGGAGCGCTCCATCCGTGCGACGTTCGGCAGGTCGCCACTCCGCGACCGTAGTTACCGCCGAAGATGAAGGCGAATTTCTTGTCCCCTGGAATGATGGCAATGCACTTTGCCTTATCCAGTAAGTCGTGCGGTATGCCTTGATCGGGCGCATTCATAATTTCCCTGAAGACCTGGGCGGCCTTTTGGGTTCGGGCGACGTCATCCCCGCGGTCGGAGGCAAAGGCGATTGGAGTTACAACCAGAACAAATGCTGAGAAGACCAGAAGACGTTTCAACATAGAGTTATCCTCTTTCGTTATCGGCGATTCACGTACGATCGCGGGTCGGGACGATTGGCGAATGGCTGAACTCCCATCCTCTGGAGCGATTTCGAGAGCGGCCAGCGGGAGAGTTCCGAGACAGAATCTCTTCCTTCCGGAAACGGTCCCATCACCTTCAAAGGCTAAACAACGAGTCGATATGCATTCCGGTCAAAATTGACCAGTTCCGTTGTGCCGCCTGCATCGATAGAAAGTGTCTTTGTCGTGCGCTGACCGTAGAGTCGTTCAATACAGCGAGAGGATGGATTGCAGCAGTATCAATTCCACCGATCGAGGCTCCATGTGGTCTTGCGTCGCCTAAACAATGATAATCCTCTATGTGATTCCCCTGATCCTATCCGTAGGGTCAGGAGAGAGTGGCCAATCGCTTAACGACAGATGTGAGCAATATTGACCGGATCGTGTCCTGCCTTGATGAAATATTTTTGGGATGAGGAAGCGCCCCCTCCACGGGACACTCGCCGGATGCAGAACGCATGAAGCAAAAGGAGCACCTTCTTGAATGGCTGGGCGGAGACTGCGGGAGTGTTCGGCTTGTCAGGCCAGATCGGCCAACCGCCGCACATTCACGCGCTCAGTCCCATACTGGGCGAAGCGCTGCACGCGCCAGGTTCCAGCTTATTCGATCGGCTGTTCACTTCTCCGAACAGCATCTTTTCTCCGCAGTCTCTCCCCGCACACGAAATCTTCCGGCTCTCAATGTTTACGCTCATCGTCACGGGCGCAATCTTTGTCACCGTTTCCAGCTTGCTGTTGTACGCGATTATCCGCTTTCGCCAGCGGCCAGGAGAGGCCGACGCCGATCGTGAGCCGCCGCAGATCTACGGAAGCAACCAAATTGAACTGGCATGGACCGTCATCCCCATACTGATTATCGTTGTGCTTTTTCTATCGACGGTCCGGGTGATCTTCGGCATTCAACAGGCGCCGGAGCCAAAGCAGGCGCTCAATGTGCAGGTAATCGGACACCGGTTCTGGTGGGAGTTCCGCTATCCCAAATACGGCGTGGTCACAGCGAATGAACTCCATGTACCGGTCAGCAATGATCCGAAGCACCCGCTGCCCACCTATCTGAAACTCACGACAGCGGACGTAGATCACAGCTTCTGGGTGCCTCGTCTGGCCGGCAAGACGGACATCTTTGGGGGCCAGGTCAACTCGACCTGGATCCAGCCGGAGGCTACCGGCCTCTATCTCGGCCAATGCGCCCAGTTCTGCGGGGTGGAGCACGCCCGGATGTTAATACGCGTCTATGCGCAGACTCCGGCCGATTTTCAGAGCTGGATTGCCAATCAGCAAAAGACCGCCGTCGAAGATCCGAATGTGGCGGAAGGGCAGGCCGTCTTCGAGCACAATGCCTGCATCAATTGCCATTCGATTGCCGGAACGATGGCGAACGGCCGCTTCGGCCCTGACCTCACACACCTCATGAGCCGCGACACCATTGGGGCGGGAACACTGCCGAATACGCGCGCCAATCTCGAGAAATGGATCAAGGATCCCGATGCATACAAGCCGGGCTGCCTGATGCCTGCAATGAAGTTGAGCGACCAGGACGTGAGCCAGATTGTGTCCTATCTTGTAACGCTGCACTAACCGTTCGGAGTAGAGGAATTCATTTATGGCCGATTTGATCCCTCTTTCAGGAATAGTCGATCTGACTCCTGACGAGAAGCAACCCCGGTTATGGCTGCAGGTGATGCATGATTGGATCGTTACGGTCGATCACAAGAAGATCGGTCTCATGTATATCGCCGCCTCTCTGATGTTCTTTGCGGTCGGCGGCATCGAAGTGCTCCTGATGCGCATTCAGCTCGCGAAGCCCGAATCGAAGTTTCTTTCTCCTGAGCAATACAATCAGCTGTTCACGCTGCACGGCACCACGATGATCTTCTTCGTGGCCATGCCGATACTCTTCGGCTTTGGAAATTATCTGGTGCCGTTGATGATCGGCGCCCGGGATATGGCATTTCCCCGATTGAATGCCTACAGTTTCTGGATTTATTTGTTCGGCGCGTCCCTCCTGTATTACAGCATCCTTGGCGGGAAAGGAGTCTTTGGCGGCTCTGGCATTCCAGATGTCGGCTGGTTTGCCTACGCTCCTTTGACCGAGAACGGCTTCTCGCAGGGGAACGGCAGCGACTATTGGGCTTTGGGAATCTTCATCACCGGAATCGGAACCATTGGGACAGCCCTCAACATCACCGCAACGACGATCTGCATGCGCTGCAAGGGTATGAAGCTGAGCCGCATGCCGCTCTATGTATGGCTCATGCTGGTCACGTCAGTCATGGCCCTTGCGGCGATTCCGCCTTTATCCGCCGCGCAGATCATGCTGGTCCTCGACCGTCACCTGGGAGCGCACTTCTTTGACACGCAGGCCGGAGGCTCGGCAGTCATCTGGGCCCATTTCTTCTGGATCTTCGGGCACCCTGAGGTCTACATCCTCGTGATGCCCGCATTCGCCTTTGCGAATGAGATCATTCCGGTCTTTTCCCGCAAGGCAATCTTCGGCTATCCGGCGATGGTGGCGGCATCGGTCGGCATCGCATTTATCAGTTTCACCGTATGGGCGCATCACATGTTTACGGTCGGCATGAGTGCCGTGGCCAACACCGCCTTTGTGCTCTCCACCATGGTCATCGCCGTCCCGACCGGAATCAAAATCTTCAACTGGCTGGCGACGATCTGGGGCGGCAAGGTGCGTTTTACAGTTCCCATGCTGTTCTGCATTGGCTTCCTGTTTCAGTTCACCATAGCCGGGTTGACCGGCATTATGCTCGGCGTCGCGCCCTTCAACTGGCAGCTGCACAATTCCTACTTCGTGGTAGCGCACTTCCACTATGTCATTCTCGGTGGAATCTTCTTCTGTCTTTTCGGCGCGTTCTATTACTGGTTCCCGAAGATGACCGGCCGCATGATGGATGAAACGCTGGGCAAATGGCACTTCTGGATGTTTGTGCTCGGTTTCCACCTTACCTTCGACTTCATGCATATCCCCGGATTGCTGGGAATGCCGCGCGAGATCTATACCTACGAGCCGGGGCATCACTGGGCGATATGGAACATGATCGTAACCATCGGCGCCTTCGTGCAGGCGATCGCCGTCCTCATCTTCGTTTTCAATCTTGTCCGCTCGCACTTCAAAGGCAAGTTAGCCGGCAACGATCCGTGGGACGCCTGGACCCTGGAATGGGCTACGACCTCTCCCCCGCCGAGCTACAACTTTGCGAGCGAGCCCACGGTCCGCAGCCGCCGGCCGCTGTGGGATCTGAAGCACCCGGAAGAGCCTGACTGGGAGTACGAGTTAGGGACCGAGAATGAGATGGCGGCCAAGTGACGACGATTCCTTTCACCTACGATGTCAAGGACGATCCATGGGTACTGCCCTACCGGGGCACCGTGGGAATGTGGTGTTTGATCCTGGCAGAGTCAGCCATGTTCCTGATCTTTGTCGTGGCCTACATCTTCTATCTTGGAAAGAGCCTGAGCGGGCCTACGCCGAAAGAGGTCCTCAAGCTTCCCATCTTCGATACTATCTGTCTGCTTTCGAGCAGCCTCACGATTCACCTCTCCGTCACTCAGTTCCAAAAGAGCAGCCGAAAGGGCTTTATCGGTTGGCTGGCGGCCACGGTGCTTCTGGGAATCATCTTCCTCCTTGGCACCGCGAAAGAATGGAACGACCTGATCTTCAAGCACGATTTCACCATCCACACCAGCCTGTTCGGAGCCACGTTTTATTCTCTCGTCGGACTGCACGCCACCCACGTCGCGATCGGCTTGCTGATGCTGAGCATTGTTCTGGTCCTCGGGCTCCTGGATAAGGTCGGCGAGGAGCAGACGCACCGCTTCCACGCATTGTCAATGTATTGGCATTTTGTCGATGCCGTGTGGGTCGTTGTTTTTCTCGTTGTGTACGTAATTGGAAGATGACAGAAGACGGTTAGAGAGCATGAGCAGCGATCCACAGACCGCTTATCCATCAAGACACACGGTGCATCTGCTGGCGCCGACCGCGTGGCCGATCGTGCTGGCGCTGGGAACCACTTTCCTGTTCGCAGGAATCGTGATGACCTGGACAGTCAGCCTGCTCGGAGCGATTCTCATGCTCTGCGCAGCGATCGGCTGGTTCCACAACGTCATCCCTCGTGAGCGAAACGAGGACGTAGCGGTAATTACCGAGATCATCGAAATCAAGAGCTCGCGCACGCAGGTGGAGCGCCTCCCCGTTGCGGACTCACATAGAAAGATCCTTCCGGTCGAGAGATATACGCTGGGCGCCGGGGTAAAGGGTGGAATCGCCGGCGGAATCGCGATGATCGTCCCCGCCACGCTCTACGGCCTCATCCGCTATCACAGTATCTGGTATGCGCCGAATCTTATGGCCGCGATAGCGATTCCGGGCTGGTCCGAGAAGAGCACGGCGTTTCTGGCTGCCTTTCATCAGCGGGGATTGTTGGTGGCGTCGGGGGTCCATGCTCTTGCCTCGGTCCTGGTCGGACTCCTTTACGGAGCCATCCTTCCCATGTTTCCCCGGAGGCCCATTCTCACCGCGGGATTTCTGGCTCCCATATTTTGGACAAGTCTTCTGTATGGCACATTGGAGGCGGCGAGCCCGGGTATGAACCAGAGGATCGACTGGCTATGGTTCGTCCTTTCGCAGATTGCCTTCGGCTTGGTAGCCGGCTTCGTTGTGAACCTACATGTTCGGGTTCGCACCCACCAGTTCCAGTCGCTACCCTTCTCGATGCGGGCCGGAATTCTGTCGCAGGGAATCGAACAGGAAGCGCGCGATAAGGATTCCCCACAATGAAGACGAGCTCTGTAGGAATGATGATGGCAGCCGCCCTGTTGACGTTGGGATCGATGGGGTGCAGCCACCTGCCAGGGAAACCCGGGTTCCGTCCTGAAACTCTGCGCCCCGACCAGCAGCTCGGCTTCGCGCTTCTTTATAAGAGCAATTGTTCCGGGTGTCATGGAGACAACGGCCTGAACGGCGCTGCGCTGCCTCTCGATAATCCCGTGTACCTGGGCTGGGCAGGCCGGGAGCATTTGATCCAGATCGTTGCCAATGGGGTGCCCCAGAGCGCGATGCTTGCGTTCGGACGGAGTGGCGGTGGACTGCTGACCGACGAGCAGGTGGAACACATCGTGGATGGAATGATTACGCACTGGGGAAAGCCGGACGTTCTAAACAACGCCAATCCTCCCGCCTACACAGCGGCGTCCGAGGGAGACGCCGCACAGGGAAAAGCTGCATTCCAGACATATTGCGCCCGGTGTCACGGAGCCGATGGTAAAGGTACGTCGCCGGGTGTCCAACCGGGCGATGCGATAGGTTCGATCGTTGATCCTACCTATCTTGCGCTCATCACCGACCAGGGATTGCGCGACATTGCCGTGTCTGGCATGCCAGGCGAGGGGATGCCGGATTGGCGCGGAGACGCGACGGGAAAGTCCATGACGGACCAGGACGTCACCGACATCGTTGCCTGGCTCGCATCGCAGAGAATCCAGTTTCCAGGCCAGCCATTTTCAAAGTCCCGGCAGTGAGGACATATCCGCGTGAGAAAGAACCGCAGCAGCAACTCGCAACAGCAGTGAATTTGGAGAATCCCATGAATGACCCAAGCGAATATTCGAGACGAAAATTCCTTTTCAAGATATCCCTGCTTGTCAATGGCGCGGTAGGCGCCATTCTGGCTGTGCCTGTTCTTGGTTATGTTCTGGGTCCGGTCTTTAAACGAAATCAAGGCTACAACTATTGGGTTCCGGTAGGGAATCTTGAGCAATTTCCCGCTGGAGAAACCAGGATGGGGCAGTATCGCAATCCGGACGGCACTCCTGCCGATGGCCAAACCCGCACACTTCCTTGCTGGGTGCGGCATATAGCGAACAATCAATTCCAGGTCTTCGCCATCAATTGCGCGCACATGGAATGCCCCGTCCACTGGTTCCCGGCTTCCAAGCTGTTCATGTGCCCCTGCCACGGCGGGGTTTACTACGAGAATGGCGCAGTCGCCGCTGGCCCTCCTCCGCGAGGACTGTACGAATACAAATACAAGGTCGTCGGCAATCAGCTCATGATCTGGGCCGGCGAGTTGCCAACCCTGTCTACCGAGGCAAGCATCGCCATGCCGGAAAAGTCGCCATGCCAGGGTTAAAACAAACCGGTCTCCATCTCTATCGCTGGTTCGATCGCCGCCTCGGTCTGACAAAACCCATCACCGAGGCAGCCGAGCATCCAATCCCGAAGAGCAGTTCGAGCTGGTGGTACGTCTTCGGCAGCGCTGCAACGGTAATCCTGGTGCTGCAGGTGATGACCGGCATCCTGCTGGCGCTGGTCTACACGCCCACCGCACGAGACGCATGGAACAGCCTGAACTTCTTGAATCATGGCCTGACGCTGGGCTGGTTTCTCCGCGCGCTGCACGGCTGGGGATCGGATTTCATGATCGCCATCGTGCTGATCCACATGGCCCAGGTCTTCATGTTTGGAGCCTATAAATTCCCCCGCGAACTTACCTGGATGGTCGGCGTCTTTTTATTGTTGATGACGCTCGCCATGGCATTTACCGGGCAGGTGCTCCGCTTCGATCAGGACGCTTACTGGGGTTTAGGCATAGGTGCATCCATTATGGGCCGGGTTCCATGGATCGGATCGAAGCTGGTCCATTTCATGCTGGGCGGTCCGATCATCGGAGCCACCACCGTTTCCCGCTTTTTCACGCTGCATGTGTTCGTCATTCCCGGCATCCTAATCGCCCTGGTGGGGGTGCATGTGTGGATGGTATTGCGCCTCGGCATCAACGAATGGCCGATGCCCGGACGCCTGGTGCGCAGAAGCACGTATGTGCAGGAGTATGAGGCGGAGATTCACAAAGACGGTATCCCCTTCGTCCCGGATGCGGCCTGGAAAGACGCCTTGTTCGCAGCAGCTATTCTCCTGGGAATCATGGCGTGTGCGTTGTTCTTCGGCCCCATAGGGCCAACCGGTCCGCCCGATCCCACCATCATTCAAACCGTTCCTAAGCCGGATTTTCCGTTCCTCTGGATCTATGCACTGTTCGCGTTGATGCCCCCTAAGCTCGAAACGCCGATCCTCCTCATTGCACCCATCGTCGTGATCTGCATCATGCTTGCGTTGCCGCTGTATGCGGGCGAAGGAGAAAAACACTGGTCACGCAGGCCGGTGGCCGTATTAATGGTGACGGTGATTGCCGTTTCCCTCGCAATCTTCACCCGGCTCGCCAGCAAGGCTCCATGGAGTCCGGTCATGAATGCATGGAGTGCGGATGCGGTCCAGCCGAGGTTCCTGAAAGGGAGAACGCCGCTCGAGCGGCACGGCTCGATCGTCTTTCAGCAGATGCAATGCCGCAACTGCCACTCGCTGGATGGTGTGGGTGGCCATCGCGGGCCGGAACTGGATCGCGTCGCCACGCAGATGACGGAGAGCCAGATGATACGCCAGGTGCTGCAAGGAGGTGGAAATATGCCCGCCTACGGCAGCGCTTTAAGTCCGCAGCAGACCACGGCGCTCGTGCGCTTTCTCGAAACCATGCACGGCAGTGAACGACCGGCAGAGGAAAATTCACAACAGTTGATGCATAAGCAATCGGGGCAGATGTCCGGAGGAGTTGGACAACCCAAAGAGCTGCATCTTTCAAACAAAGTTTCAAAGAATGTCTCGGTACGGAGGAGTGTCATGAATCACGAAATGATGATGGTGCTAATTTGGCTGGCCGCAGCTATATCGCTGCTCGTTCTGATTCAAGTAGCCGTTCTGGGGGCGTTGTTCTTGATGCTGCGAACTGTGCGCTCGAAGGGGAAGCAGATCGAACGAGATCTCCGCGCCAACGGTGTCAACCTTTATGATCTGGCGGGCAAATTCTACCGGTTGCTGGGATCGCTGGAAACTGCTGCCGGGAAAGCGGCAGAGATTGTCGAATCGCTCAAACAAGAGCTGGCCGAAGTTCGGCCGCGGATCGCACGACTCGATCACTCGATAAAAAACCTGCTTGAACGCATGGAACGAGTGAGCGAGACCGTCAAGCATGTATTGGCCGATCCTGTCCTTCGGTTCCGGGCCATTGTCGCGGCCATCCAGGCTGCGCTCGGAAGCCTTGGGCGGGGACATCAGGACGGTCCCACAGTACACAACTGAGGAGGAGGCGAGGAATCACGGCTGCTATGTCTACTGAAACGCAGGCAATTTTCTCAGCATGGTCGTTGCCTTTCGGGTTGACGATCACCCTTATCTGCGTTTCTGCAGTGTATGTTCGGGGCTGGTATGGCATTCGCAAAATGCGTCCTGCATATTTCACAGCAGCGCGGCTGGCGTGTTTCCTAAGCGGCATGGCAGTTCTGTGGCTCGCGATTGCCTCGCCTGTCGATGGCTTCGCGGATGTCCTGCTGAGCGCTCATATGGGACAGCACTTCCTGCTGATGTCGGTCGTGCCGCCGCTGGTATTGCTGGGCGCTCCCATCGTTCCGTTGCTGCGTGGACTGCCGCGGTGGATGATCAAGACCTTGGTGGGACCGGTGATTACTATGCGCTGGGTGCGCGGCGCAGGCCACTTTGTCACCGGCCCTGCGGTCGCATGGCTCTCTTTCAACCTGGCCTTTCTCGGCTGGCACCTGCCCATAGCGTATGACTTCGCCTTGCGGAATGAGTATGTCCACGACTTTGAGCACATCTGCTTTCTTACAACCGCACTCCTATTCTGGTGGGTGATTCTTCATCCATGGCCCAGCCGGTTTCGGGCCAATAACTGGATGATCCTGCTGTACCTGTCGTTGGCGGATATCGTTAATACAGCCCTGTCCGCTTTTCTCGCCTTTTGCAATCGGCCCATCTACCAGTTTTATATCTCTGGGCCGAATCCCTTTCATATTTCCCCATTGACGGACCAAGTGGCGGGAGGAGTGATCATGTGGGTGCTCAACTCCTTTGTGTTTCTGGTGCCGGCCATGCTGATTACAGTTCGCCTGATGGGCCCATCGGGCGGCCCTTCTTACGCTGGTCGATATATGGAAGCCAATCCTGGTCGCTCGACACTGTCTCTATAGGCCGCGCCGTCGAGCAAAATCGATCATATAGAAGACTCGGGGATTGGGTGCTTCAGCGTGATTATGCCTCTCCCCGCGTCAGGAGCGCGTGGGACCCACTCTTGTCCAGATCCTCTGCGCCTCCAGACCAACGATGTCTTTCTTGATTGCGAGGAGCAAGCCTTGGCAAAGCTGTTATTGCCTTTCCGCTGTCAGGTCTACGTTTCCACGTCTTTACGTCCCACGCCAGGTGAAGCATCCGGAGTGCGGAGATTCCGTACCAGTTGAAATCGAGCTCGTACCACGCCAGGCCGTGGCGGGCCGCTTGCGGGTGAGCATGATGGTTATTGTGCCAGCCCTCGCCAAAGGTCAACATCGCCACCCAGAAGCTGTTTTTGGAAGTATCGCCGGTAGGAAACCGTTGTCTTCCCCACATATGAGTGGCGGAGTTCACCAGCCAGGTGGAGTGGAGGCCAATGACCGTGCGAAAGAAGACGCCCCACAGCAGGAATGGCCATCCGCCGGCAAGAAGAAGAATCACACCGAGCGCGGTGATAGGAACCCAGTGCCAGCGGCTGATCCAGACGTGGAATTTGTCTTTGCGAAGCTCGGGAACGTAAGGCAGAAGACCGGCTGCATCGTTGTGCATCGTCTGGCCCGTCAGAATCCAACCCATGTGGGCCCAGAGGCCGCCGTCCTGTGGAGAATGCGGGTCTCCGTCCTTGTCCGTGTTCTGGTGATGCATGCGATGGATTGCAACCCAGAAGATCGGTCCGCCTTCCAGCGCCAGCGTGCCGCATACCGTCAGAGCATATTCCATCCACTTTGGGGTCTTGTAACCTCGATGCGTCAGCAGCCGATGATACCCCATGCCGATGCCAAGGCCGCCGGCGACCCACCATAGCACCATCGCCACCAGGAATGCTTTCCAACTGAAGAAGAACAACGCAGCGAGAGCGCCAATGTGAAACAACACCATAAAGAAGGTGGTGATCCCCACGAGGGGCTGTGTGAACGTCCTGTCATGCTGGAAGTGTCCTGGCATCCTCATATCGTTGCCCTCTACTGAATTGGATGGCGAGGATATTTGGAGAGCCTCATCTGCGGGGTAATCTTGTGTAACCAACAAGCGCTGCTTTGATCTCCCGACCGCACTACTCCAATGCTTGCCCGGTTGCGGCTTGCAGAGTGGATTGATGCGTCGCCAAGCGGCTTACATGGGTCGCATCCGTAATCTCGTAGTCTTTGTAGTCGATGGTCAGTTCGGCATGCCCCCCAAGCCGAATCGCTGTGACGCTGTGGTTGTATGAGGGAAGCCAGAAGTCGCTCACCTTCGTGTACACCTCTACGATGTCTGCTCTCCTGGTCCAGAAGGAAGGGTTCTTCGCAGGCTCCGCCTCCAGGCGCACAACGGCAAAGTCTCCTGCATCGACCCAGATACGACCGTGATACAGAAATCTATCCTTTCTCTTAGGCTCCACTTCGAGCACATAAGCCGCGCCGGAGAACCCGTTTTCCTCTCCAATCAGGGTGAAGCGATAGTTGGCGTCGGTCAGTGCGGAGCGCCGTTCAATCTTCGGGTTGGACTCTTCTTTTTCCGCCTCCAACAATTTCTTGAATACCCGGTCGATGATCAGTTCGGAGCCAGTCGCGGACTGAATGATGAATTCCTTCTTCCCATGCGACAGGTATTTCACGTTGACGACCATCTCCGCGCTTCGCGTGCCCGGAAACCCATCATACTTCGCCCGATAGGTTCGGGTTCCCTCGTATGCCTGAAGCGCATCGACACGACGACGGTTCATCTGGGCAAGGTTATGTATCACCTGCTCCGCGGTGAGTGGAGCAGGGTTCGCAATGGGCGCAGCCGGGACCGCCTGCGAAGTTAGAGACTGGGGCAGTGTTGCCAGGATCAGGAGGAACAGCACGAGGAGTCCGGTACGGCAGTGGAGAATGTTCGTGACGAGCTTTGCTGACCGAGGGTCTGTTCCGTGCCATCTCATGGTGAAGCCTTCGTCGCCGCCGCTTGCAGCGAAACGTTGACCTAACCAGTATTCGAGTTGCGGCGTTTCGGTGCTGGTCATATTTGACCAGTGTGGCTCACGAACAGATTGTCCCGGCCGTCCTCCTGACTCGTGAAGCACAACCTCGCCGCTTCTCGCAGTCGTGCCCTATGAGCATTATTGACCAGTATCGAAATCGCTTGAGCCGGTAGGCTCGACCTACGACTGGACGACTCATCACTCCAGGAGCTATCTATGACAGGCAGAACTGTCCCGGCGTTTGACTCTCGAGTGTTATTCAAGAGAGTGGCCGACACTCAAACGACTACGCGGGACTACCGGAACCGACAGGCCATCTTTGCACAAGGCGAGAAGGCCGATGCGATGTATTACATCCAGGCCGGCAATGTGAAGCTGACGGTCGAGTCCAAGGGAGGAAAGAAAGCGGTGATCGCCGTCCTGCGGCGCGGCGACTTCTTTGGCGAAGGCTGCCTGACCAGACGATCGTTGCGGATCTCGACTGCAACAGCAATTCAGCCTTCCACCATCGCGCGGGTAAAAAGAGCGACGGTCGTCCGCATCCTTCATCAGGACTCCGCTTTTGCGAAGCTTTTCATCTCTTTTTTGCTCGGTCGCATCGGACGAATCGAAGAAGAGTTCGTGGACCAGATCTTCAGCTCCAGCGAGAAGCGCTTGGCGAGGATCCTCTTGTTGCTGGCAAGCTTCGGGCTGCAATCGAAGTCCGAGCCGGCCATCCTGAAGGTAAGCCAGGAAACACTCGCGGAAATGGTCGGCACCACACGGTCCAGAGTGAGTTACTTCATGAACCGCTTCCGGAAGATGGGTTTGATCGACTACAACGGCAGCCTGCAAGTGCACAGAGAGCTGCTGACTTTTCTCCTCCAGGAGTAAAGAAAGATGTCGTCCCCGCCGGCGCCTCTTTGAAGCATCCTTGAGATCCCCTGGGATCAGCGGCCTATGCTGACAAGGGTACCTTGCTCCTTCTCCAATCAATGAAGAAACCGGCAGGAACTCTCTCAAGGATTCGCTCTGTTTGCGGCGGCGAGGATGTCCCGAAGCCCTCACGGCAAGTTCCTGGGCCGCGCTCTTAAGCTCCTTGCGATACCAGAAGTCCGCCCGAGCAACGATCCTGTTGCACGCGCGACGCGCTTCTATCCATCTCGCGTCCAGATGGCGAATCCGGGCAAACTCTTCTAAAGATATGCAGCATCGCCTTGAGGACGTGGTTTAGGCCCTGCCTTTCGCGATCTTCCTGAGGGCTGTGCCTTTGTGCATCGCCAGGTGCCCAGTCTTCTCGCTCTCAATCAGATACTGCGGCTCCTTCTCCGAAGCACGGACGGTGTATCCCTTGAATGTGATCTCGGAGACAACCTTCTCTTTGATGATCCCCTGGACCCGGCCGGCTTCCGAGTTCCATTCGACGTGGTCTCCGGCTTTGAATGTTCGTGACATGGTACGACCTCCTGTAAATTCTCTTCCCTGTTTCCTCCAACATGCAACAGGATCAGAGCAAGGTACTGATCGCGGTTTGAATCACCTTAATCCATAGGGCGGGATAGACTCCCAGCCAGACAAGGACCACGGTGAGCGCGGCCAAAGCCAGAGTTGCCGCCGGCGCCCGGCGTGGAACGGGTTGGTGATTTCGGTCGCTTCCGGCCAGCTGCTGGTACAGCACCACTACAATTCGCAGGTAGTAAAAGAGTCCGATGACGCTGGTGACAACCAGGATCAGGAGCAGCGCCCAGGCTCCGACGGCCGCCCCGGCGGCAACGATGTAGAACTTGCCCAGGAAGCCTGCGGTCAGCGGGATGCCGGCGAGCGAAAGCAGCATGGCCGTGAATACCAGAGCGAGGATGGGCCGGCGCCAGAACAGGCCGCGATAATCTTCCAGCTGATCCGCATCGCGGTGCTGCTCGGAGAGAACGGTGACGACGGCGAACGCGCACAGGGTCATGACGAAGTAAGCGACCAGGTAAAAGACCACGGCGTCCGCGCCCATGAGGCCTCCGACCTCAAACGCGACCAGCAGATAGCCCATGTGCCCGATCGAGGAGTATGCCAGGATGCGCTTTACATTGTTCTGGTAGAGCGCAAGCAGGTTTCCGGCGAACATGGAAACGAGAAGCACTGATGTGAAGCGGTTGGCACCCGACTGGTTGAAATAACGCAGCAGCAGCGCGAACATGCCGCCTTTCGAGACGGTGGCGACAAAGGCCGTCACCGGCGCGGGAGCTCCTTGATAAACGTCCTGCGTCCACATGTGGAAAGGCACGAGAGCCAGCTTGAAGCCGATGCCCGTGATAATCATCGCCACGCCGGGCAACAGCAGCGTAAGGTTCGGATCCTGGCGGATAGCCAGCAGGTGCGCGATCCGGGCGAAGTCCATGGTTCCGAGATCGGCATAGACGAGGGCGATTCCGAAGAGCAGGAAGGCCGACGACGATCCGGCCAGAACCAGATATTTGATTCCCGCCTCCACCGAGAGCGGACGATCCCCGAAATAGGCGATGAGCGCATAGAGCGCGACGCTCAGGACTTCCAGTCCGAGAAACAGCGAAGCGAAAGTGGCTGCTGGCGGCTAGGACCATCGCGCCGAGCGTTCGCCACCAGAAGCAGGATGTAGAACTCCTCCTTGTTGCCCTCTCGCTTGGCGAGATAGCCGTAGGCCAACAGCGCCACGGCGAAACTGGCCGCAGCGATCCGCGCCACGAAAAAGAGCGCGTACCTGTCCATGACGAGCAGCATTGTCACGCGGCGCGGATCGACGAAGAAACTCGAGCAAAAGCTCGCTGCCAGGCCGGCAAGAGTGAGCCCGAAGGCAACTGCGTGGTTGCGGCCCATCGCCGCCGCTGCCATCACGGCGACAGAAGTCGCAGCGATCAGCAGCAGCGGTAAGAGGGCAAACACGTCAGCGGCGGTCATGGCTCATCTCCAGAGAACGGGAAGGTGGTTTGCGGCTTGAGCAAAGGTATGGAAGACGGGTTGGGGGTAGAGGCCCAGCCAGAGCAGCAAGACGATCATCGCGCCCAGCATCAGTCCTTCGCGAACAGCCAGGTCCGGGAACTGCCATGAATGTAGGTTCGGCCCCTGGAAGACGCGCTGTACGAAGCGAAGCGCATAAAGCGTTGCCGCAAAGACGCCGCATGCCGCCACGGCAGCCAGGGTGGCATGGGCACGAAAGGTTCCCAGCAGGATCAGGAACTCGCCAATAAAGTCTCCTAGCCCAGGGAGACCGAGTGAAGCCAGCGCGAAGAACAAAGCAGCGGACCTCATCACGATTCGACGTGAAGGGGGTGAGCAATCTTGCTCATACCGGGCAGCTGTCTATACGCGATAATCGAGCGGCGGTTATCTTCGCGCTCTTGTATTACTTCCCCTAGAGGAGCCAGAACCAACGTCATCGCGACCTGCATCCAAGCCCGTATGACCTCAGTGTTTGCCTGGGGCTAGCCGCAGAGTATTTCTGGAAAGGAGTTCATCCCACCGACATGGCCAAACATGAAGAAGCGAGCCACCCCAACGAGTATCGCGAAACCCTCACACGCCTTCCGCAACTTGCGAACGCAGTGATCCAGGCCAACATCCAACAGGAGATTGAAAAGCTCAAGAGCGCCTCCGCTTTGCAGCAAGAAATAGGTCGCAGCTCCGAGACCCTCGTGAAGTATGAGGATTTCAGGATCGTTCTGGTCGTAATGAAGGCAGACAGCCGCATGAGCCATCATCATGCGGACGGTCCAGTCTCCGTTCAGGGAATTCAGGGCAGAATTCGCCTGCACTTGCCCGAGGACCATAACGTCGAGCTGAGCCCGGGCGACATCCTCGCATTGGAGCGAGGCCTCAAGCATGATGTCGAGGCGCTCGAGGACAGCGCATTCCTGCTTACGATCTCGTGGTCACGTCGCGAATCAGAAGAAGATCGTTAGACAGGACGCGTCGAGCTCTCATCGCGGCGGGGAATCTCCACGATTCGTTACTCCTGAAACGTGTTCCCTGGACAGCAGTTGTAGTTGATTGACGGATTGCCGCAGTTTCTTCATTCGCAATGATTCTGCGCTCGCTCTTTTCACTGCTTTCTCGGCGGACGATCCAGCCATCGTGACCTAAGTCACAGCACACTGCTCTGCCGCGGCCTAGATTGTGATTCGAGGTCGTCGTGCTTTGACCTCTCGCTGGTGTTTGTTTCTCCTCGGTAACGCGCCGTGGCGGAAGCGGATACGAACCATGAAGCACGACAAACTGAGAGACGGAGGACATATGCGGTGCTGATGCAAATCGGACAGAAAAAGGAGAGCGACTTCAGCGAGCCGATCGGAATGCTGGAGGATTGCCACAAGCGCATTCTGTATTTCTTGAAAACTCTCGTGACACTCGCGGATATCGGCCGGGAGCGGCCTCTGAGCCCGACCAACGCATATCTCTGGAAAACGCGCTGCGGTATTTCCGCGAGTCGGCGCCGAATCATACCGCGGACGAAGAAGGTTCCCTGTTTCCCCGGTTGCGTCGAAGCGGTGCTCCGCAAGTGCGTGAGATCTTTTCAAAACTTGACAGCCTGGAACTCGATCACAGACAGGCAGACGATCAGCATCAGCAGGTAGAGACGATCGGCCGCCGATGGCTGCTGAACGGGTTCCTCGATTCTGAAGATCGTGCGCGCCTAACAGCGCTTCTGGAAGACCTATCCAGGCTTCACCATCTCCATATCGCTTTAGAAGAGACCGAGATCTTTCCTGTTGCGAAAGCCGTATTGTCGGAGCCGGCGAAGCGAACTGTGGGGCAGGAGATGGCAAAACGCCGCGGGTTCGTGTTGGGAGATTCGATTGCGGATGTGGTCTGACATTTCTAGCGTCGAGTGTGTGCCGAGGAAGATCTTTGCAGCGTTGCCTCAACGGCCGAGTGTGTCCGAAGATTCCAGTGGGCGCTCATGGTTCGCGTGGTTCGCCCTATGAGGCGGCTCCGACATTTACCTACTTTCGCTGCGCAACTAGTGAGATGGCGCCGAGATGGTCTCCATACTTGCGGAAGAGCCGCCGCATAGCAGAAATTCTCTGACGCAGCAGCCGATTTGTCACTATGTGAAACGCAATGCGAGCGCTCCCTCGAAACCCCTCATCCTGCAGCACACGCTGTGGCTAGCAGATGCATTGGCACTTGGCCGCTCCACGTCACTCTCAGTCCGTTCTGTTCCAGCAGCCTTGTCCGTTGATGCCGGAGAAGCGGTTGCACTCCCACATGAATCTCCTTCGACATCGCAGCTTGAATTTCGCGACGCAGGCGGTCCGAAATATCGTCGGGTAAAAAGCAGAGCTCGTGGATCCCATACCTCCCCCCAGACGCGAGTAGGCGACCTGCTTCCGCAACGATCCGATTCTTCTGCCAGGCCTGGCACAATATGAGCACCGGTTCCCGCTAATTCGCGCCGGAGATTCTCGGCTGCGGCTGGATCGCGCTCCACTCCGTAATACGCTGACGGATGCTTTCGCAAAACCATTCGGGCTGTAACGCCAAGACCCGGGGCGAACTCAACGACTTGGTCCTGCAAACCAATCGCCAGCGCATCAAGCATCTGAAGCGTGAGTTCCAGGCCGCCGGGACGCAGGACGCGCTTTCCGGCGCGCGCCAATACCCAATGCCCCTGCATTTTGCTGGGAGATTATCCCTCTCCCACTGATTGATGACCGAAAAGTGATTCCGGATCAGATGGTGCCAACGATTGAGTCAATTGGGCATCCTCGTATCGTTCTGTGTGATTCATCCTCAGCCAATTGGGGCGGACGAGTGTCCAAGCTCGATCAGCATAACGTCTTCAAGTAGTCATGGATGTGACTGATGTCACTGGCAATGAGCTCCAGCGTGAATCTATATTGGGGGGCAGATATCGGGCCATTCATTCATATCCTCAATAATTCTCTGTCCTACCATGATCCTCGGCTGGTCACAAGGAAACACAGTGTTAGGCAGAGGACATCCGACTTACTCACTGCGGGGGTCCGGTGTAAATACACTTATAAACTCTGATCGGGAATATAGCCTGAGGCTAGCCCCCGATTGTGACTGTGCGCCGAGATGCCCCCCGTAGAGAAGTCAATTGCCCTAACGGGCACCTTGCGCAACTTACAAATGCACGAGGCCCAGGAATCGGTCATCAGGAGATCGAAAGGATCCAAGAACTCTCTCTGACTTGAAACACAAAGCAAACGCCCAGATTCTCGATTATTCCAGCAGGCACCGGAGGCTTCGGCCCAGACTCTCGAAATTGTTAGCGTGGTGCAGTCGAGGTTAAAGACCAGTGTATTCCCGCTTGCGATCTCATGGCCAAGTCACGAACCGTCAGAAGGCGATCGATGGACAGAGCGTGTTGAGCGCTCAAAGCAGCGTGAAGTGTCCCTGATTCTCCGTTCCCAACTGTGTGCAGTTTTGACCAGAAGTGCTAACTCCTGAGATGGCACCATCGGCAGGTGGACGCTCTGATCGGGCAGTTCCACAGGCGAATCCGTCGCTTTCTATGGGGGACGAATGAATCGGATTGAAGCAGCGAGCAAATGAGAGATATCGCGCCGCATTGCTCGCCGCTGGAGCGACGATGAGCGCTGAGAATACCAAACCTGTGCGCGATCCCGAGGATCGGATCATCGACAGATCGTGCAGGCCGGAAAGGAAGGAAAAGATGATGGACAAGACAATCGCTGATAGCTTTCCCACGAGCGATCCGCTCTCCTCATTACCCGATCCGGACGAAGATTCCTTCGACGCGTCTCTGCGTGCGGGTTCGCGATGATCCACATGAAATGTGTGGGCGAAACCGTCGTCCGCGCGGACGGTGCATTCCGGCGAAACAGAAACCAGAGAGGTCATAGATTATGAGCACCGCCGCTGCTACGAAAGCCATGCCCTTTTTGGCGAAGCTGAAACGCCGTGAAGATGTGGCAGAAGGAACGATGGCTTTCTTCTTTGAAAGACCAGCCGGCTTCGTCTTCACCGCGGGACAGTTCATCGACTTGGAGTTGCAGAGCCCGGCCGAGACGGACGACGAAGGGAATACGCGGGCCTTCTCCATCTCCAGCGCGCCGCAGGACGACACCATCATGGTGACTACCCGCCTTCGCGATACCGCCTTCAAGCGTGTCCTAAGGACTATGCCGCTGGAGACCGAAGTCAAGATCGAAGGTCCGTTGGGAGACCTCCGGCTTCACAAGGATGCAGGTCGGGCTGCGGTATTTTTAGCGGGCGGCATTGGAATCACGCCCTTCCGCAGCATCCTGCTGGACGCCGCCAACAAATACCTGTCTCATCCCATTTTTCTCTTCTTCTCCAACCGCCGTCCGGAAGATGCCCCCTTCCTGGCTGAATTGCAGTCACTCGAAAAGCGGAGCGCGAACTATAAATTCATAGCGACGATGACGGCTCCAAGTGAGGTGTCAAGACGTTGGCGGGGAGAACAGGGCTTCATCAATAAAGAGATGCTCGACAAGCATCTCAAGAAATCTCCCTCGCCCATCTACTACATTGCGGGGCCGCCTGTCATGGTCAACGCGTTGCGTGCCATGCTGCAGTCGGGCGGAATAAGTCCTAACGATATCCGCGCTGAGGAGTTTGCAGGCTACTGACCGAACCAGAACGTCAAGACGTTATATCGAGGTCGATACGGCCCATTTGACGTGAGGAAGCACACTGGATGACAAGATCGTGCACTTCGACGTCAAGCGTCAAGACGGCCCGGATTGTCGATTCGGAGTAGTTTCGGACGACGCGATTCAAACAGTCGAAATTCCGTTATTTAGAGCAGCCAAGGAATGTGTGGTCATTGACGAGGATGGGACGGATGGAAAAACGAGACCCAAGAATACTGCTGGTTGACGATGAGGAGCCTGTCCGTCAGGTCCTTGGTGTCGCGCTGCGCCCGGCGGGCTACACCATGTATCAGGTCGGTAACGGCGGAGAAGCGCTGCGAAGCTTTCAGCTGGTGCGGCCTGATTGGGTCCTTCTCGACCTGGACCTTCCGGATATCGACGGCAAGGAAGTGATCCGGCGTCTGCCGGGAGCGCGCCTTCACGCCCATTATCGTGATTTCGGTCCGCGACGAGGAAGCCGAAAAGATTTGCTCTCTTGATACGGGCGCCGACGACTATGTCACTAAGCCGTTTGGAGTGGGCGAACTGCTGGCGCGCATCCGCGTTGCTCTGCGCAGCCTAAACGTAACTTAGGGAGACATCTTTGTGTCAGGCAGCCTCAGAGTCGATTTCACCCGCAGAGAGGTGCTTATCGGTCAAACACGGGTCAAACTGACTGCCACCGAGTACGATCTCCTGAAGATCCTGATCCACCACGCCGACAAGGTGAGAACTCACCACCAGCTGATTCATGAGCTATGGGGCACAACCCAGTATCAGGATGCCGTACACCTGTTGCGCGTGACGCTCAGCCACCTGCGCCACAAGTTGCAGATCGATCCCAGGTTGCCCAGCCACATTCTGACGGAATCGGGCGTGGGTTATCGACTGACGACCGAAGGTTCGGACTGGGTGTCCTAGATACTGGAGGTTGTTGGCAGGCTCCTTCGGCTGGGCCGTCGGCACGATGAACTGACAGGCACGCTTGTGGAGGTTTTGGTCATGGGCTTGCAAATCCGGGAGACAGGTTGAGGGTCTGACCACCGGCTGATCAGCAGCTAAGTGAGGAAACACATGATTAAATTCGACGCGGCGCATGAGGCAGTTCACCATCCACCAGATCGGCGATTTCGGATCTGGATCAAGCCGTCATTTGTTGTGGTCGCAATCTTTCTCGGCCTCATTCCATTGGTGGTGGCGTGGGGACAAGCGGCGATCTTCGGAATGCCCTATCTCGCGCCCCTTCCCAAATTTGACCCAGCGACTTTCGCCGGAGTGCATGGCTTTCCCTGGTGGCTCCGCTGGGCACACTTCTTTAACTTCGTCTTCCTGATGATGCTGGTGCGCAGTGGTCTGTCGATTCTCGTAGACCATCCACGCCTCTATTTTAATAACGACTGCACACCCGGCTCGGAGTGGATTCGTTTCACACCATTGCATGTGCCGACCGATCGCATCTGGACCGCAAAAGACGATGCCCGCTACATTTCTCCCATCTTTGGGCTGCCGGGCTACCGGCATACCGTAGGTGTAGCGCGCTCCTGGCACTTCATCGATGTGTACGGGTTCATCCTCACGGGCCTGATTTTTATTCCGTTGCTCTGCGTGTCAGGACAATGGGCAAGACTGGTGCCCAACTCCTGGACTGTCCTCCCCACCGCATGGAGTACGTTCGTCCACTATGCGAACTTCCATTTTCCACCCGAACCGGACGGCTTCTATGCCTATAACGCTCTGCAGCAACTGGCCTATTTCTTCGTCGTCTTTGTATTCGCTCCGATTTCGATTCTCGCGGGCGCCTCAATGTCACCGGCCATGGTGAACCATTTTCCATGGTTTCCCCGCATATTCGGCGGAAGACAAGGCGCCCGCTCGATCCACTTCCTGATGATGCTCTGCTGGCTCGGGTTCCTGGCTGTGCATGTCACGCTGGTGGTCTTGACAGGGTTCGAGCGGAACATGAACCATATCATTCTGGGAACGGACAATTACCATCCGCTGGGAATGCTTCTCGGCTTTATCGGGCTCGCGGCTGTGCTTGGTTCGTGGATCGCAGCCCACTACATCTCCTGGAAAGCGCCACGCTTGCTGCAGCACATACAGAAGGCGATCTCGCTGCCTCTGCGCCTGGCTATTCTCAATCCGCTCCTCCCGCGAAGCCGCTATACGAAGAACCAGATCTCGCCGCATTTCTGGCAAAATGGCAAAATGCCGGTGCGAGAGGACTGGAAACAAATGGCTGAGAACCACTTCCGAGACTTCAAACTGAAGGTTGGCGGGCTGGTGGAGAATCCGGTGGAGCTGTCGTTAGCGGAGATCGACGCGCTGGGCGAAGAAGAGAACATCACCATGCATCACTGCATCCAGGGCTGGTCCGGCATTGCGCAATGGAACGGCCTGCCCATGAAGAGGCTGGTTGAGTTGGTCAAGCCGAAGCCATCGGTGAAGGTCGTCGCGTTCTATTCCTTTGGTGAGACTCTCTACGGCGGCGTGTACTACGACACTCAGAGTCTCGAAAATGTGCTGAAGCCCGAGTGCCTGCTTGCCTCCGCGATGAATGGCGCGCCGCTGCCAGTGGAGTACGGAGCGCCGCTTCGGCTGCGCGTCGAGAACCAACTGGGGTACAAGATGGTCAAGTGGATCGAGAGGATCGAATTCGTTGAATCGGATAAAAACCTAGGCGAAGGCGAGGGCGGATCGAATGAAGACCAGGAATACTTCGATCTGTTGCCAAACATCTGATGTCCACTGAACCAAACGTCGACATTGACGCGAGGGGCCTCACGCGTTGGGACTCGACAACATGGTTTGGACCTCTCTCCGCTACTACCTGCCTAAGTCGAGCAGGGTTGGTAGAGGAAGGCTGTAAGTTGTCATACGACACGAACCGAGGAACGAATGGAACCTCAATCACCAAACACGAACGAGCAAGCCGCGTGGGAGAGCGTCCACAAATGCCCCAAGTGCGGGTTTGAGCTTAATTTGGAGAAACTCGATCTCGACGAGACCACCACGGGGATAGCGACGTGTCCACGGTGCGGATGGGCCGGGCAGATCGATCTCCAGATCGTGCCGGGACAGAGCTCCGACGAGTAAGGGGGACATCCGTCATCGCGCGTGGCAGCCGTCACGCTGAGAGCGCAAGCGGGGAATGTGTTGCCTTGTCGATATTGCCGAGCTTCTTCTTGAAGGCTCGTACCAATTCGCTGGTCACCTTGGATTTGTTGTCAGCGAGGCAGACGAGGTAGGTCTTGACTCGAAGTGTCTCCTCCGCGAGCGGCCGGACGGTTACACCCTTGCGCGCCATCCGTAACGCGCCTGCCTTAGTAAGAAAGACAAGACCTCCTTCTTCTGCTACAAACGGGAACGCATCCTCCGGAATCGTGATGTGTTGAATCTTCGCGGGCATGATTCTGTGCTGCTCGGCCTGTTGCATCACGGCATCGTAGAGCGGAGGATGCATCCTGCGCTCAAAGAGCACCCAGCAGCGATCGGCCATCGCGTCGAGTGTGACGCTGGGATTCTTCGCCAACTCGTCTCTCTTGGACATCCCAATGTAGAACGGCGACTCTGCTATCTGGGTAGCTGTCAGGAGTGGGGAGGGAGGCGGATCGTTAGCGATGGCAAGATCCACGCGGCCGGAGAACAGATCGTGAACCAGGTCATACGAAAACGGATTGGAGACCTGGATTTTCATCTGCGGGTATAGCGACAACTCGATTGAAAGTAGCGTGGTGATGAAGAACGGGTCGGTGTAGGGCGACCGGCCCACATGCTGGATATTGTCTGCCTCACGCTCCACCGCCCTGGCAGCTTCAAAGGCGCGCTCGGCGTAGTGCAGCGAGATTCGCGCCTGCTCGACATACGCGCGTCCCGCGTCGGTGATATAAACGCTCTTTCGATTGCGCTCGAAGAGCCGGATCCCGAGTGTCCGTTCCAACGCCTTGATGTTTTTGGTGATCGTGGATTGACTAACGTGGATTTTTATCGCCGCGCGGGTAAAATTCAACTCTTCGGCAAGTGCGACTGCTGATTCCATAAATCTCGTTTCATTGTGTCCCATGACCCAGCTCCTGTTTGATCCAGTGGTTGTGGAGATGGGACATGCAAAACGATCGGGAAGGGCCGGTATTGCTCAGCTCAAGACGAAGGTCGTCCCATCGCTAAACTATTAACTATTAAAGTAATTTAACGGGACGCGTTACGAATAGAAAGCAAAGGACTTCTGGATCGCACGCCGGTCTAATTCCGATCGGAATAACCGAGTTTTTATAGGAATTGGACATTTGGACGATGAGGGGGAATGCTATTTTCCACACGGCACCGCACTTCGGTCGCTAGGCAATCTACCTCTCTCATGCTGCCAGACGATCGGCAATCGAGGCGTATATGGCAAACCGTCCCCAATCGCCAAAAGGTCCTCCACAATGGAGTGCAGAAGCCAGCGCCATGGCCGCTCACGCCAAGGTGCTTTCCGGAAACAAGCTCGAACAGCTCGTGTTGCGATTGCAGCGCCACTCCGGAAACTCAAGCCAAGCCTGTTGGAACTTCATCATCCAGCACGGGATCAAGGGACGTGTGGATCATCGGCGCTGGACTGAGTCTGAATTCGACTTCGTCCGTGAAGAACTGGTCAAGCGGTCTATCGAAGAAGTAGCGGAGAAGCTCAAGCGAACGCCGGAAGCAATTCGTTGCGTCCTGAGAAGAAACAGTCTGAGCGTACGCGCAATCCGCTGCGATCTCTTTTCGCTAGAAAGCCTGGCGACGGCCTTGCATGTGCGAAAGTCCGAAATTATCGTATGGATCGACCGGGGCTGGCTGCCGGCGACGGTCATGGAGCGAGGGAAGAGACACTATTACACCATTACACCCGAAGGTCTCATGCACTTGTACAAACACCACCAGCAAGACCTTCTCAAGCGCGGCATGCGCAACCAGTCTCTCTTTGAAGCGTATGTCCAGTACTGCTATTCGCCGAAGCACACAGTCGGCCAGCAGTTGCTCGACGTGCGCCGGGACAAACGCGAGAGGGCCGCCTTCTCGGCGGCGCAAGAGCAGGAGGCCGTCGAGGGCAGCGAAGACGAGGAGGACGACGAAGATGAAGATCAAGCAGAACATCGCCTCGATAGGGAGGCGGATCGCCGAGCGAGGGAAGATTCAGAGAACGAAGATGAATGAGATCTGCCCATGCTGCGACGCGAAGAACAATACTTCCGGCCGACCTCGAACGTCGCTTGGAGAAATGGCGCTAGGCACCGTTTGCATTGTCTTGGTCGTAGCCATTCTTGTGCCCACATGGTACTTCACCCAGCAATGGGTTCAACAGCAGAGTCAGCGGGTTCTTGATCGGATGATTTGGCGAGAGCCGGTCGAGAATTGGTAGTCGTAGGTCGAGCAGAGATATCGATCTGTTTTAGGGCCGCCAGAAGATTGAATCACCGAGGGCCACGCGTTACTTCGGTACACCGTCGTCGGTAGCCACATACCAAGGCACGTCTTTCGTTTGGAAAAGTTCCGGGCTCCGCGCGGTTAGATGGGAGAGCACGATCTTCGCAATGCGCACGCTATGCTCGACTTCCTTTTCCCATTCGACATGGGCTAGACCGTCGCTGTGTGTTGGACTCCATCGCGCCGTGCGAATCGCGAGCACCAGGCTGGATGCGATGAGGAGTGCCGGCCCGAGCTTTTGGTAATCAACTTCGCGGCGATGTCCGCCAATCTCCGGGCCTCCGTTAGTGGAAGTCATGAGATCGAACCTCCAGTGTTTGGTCGGAGAGAGATTGCAAGCGGGTCGCCTTTATGTGAATCACGCCGTCCTGATTCTGCAAAGGACCTTCCGCGAGAATGAACTTGCTGCCCGTAACAATCAGCCGTTGCCGCTCATAGAGGTCAGGTGTGACGATGACATTTGCGATTCCGGTTTCGTCCTCCATCGACAGGAAGATGAAGCCCATCGCTGTACCGGGCCGCTGCCGTGCAATGACACATCCAGCGGTCTTCACAAACTCCCCATCTCGCCTGTTCTTCAGTTCCTCTGCCGAGAGAATCTGCTGTTGCCGCAAATCGAGACGTCGATAAGCCATCGGATGTTGTCCGATGGTCAGCCCCGTACCGGCGTAGTCAGCGATTAACCGCTCCTCTGTTTTCATCTGCAGCAGAGGTAAACTGCCAGCTTCCTCCCGCAAGAGTTCGCCACTCTGACGAAGCAGGGGACCTTCGAGTTTGCCGGCTCGTTCGACCTGCCAGAGCGCATCGCGTCGATGCTCGACCCCGCTCAGCTCGTTGAGAGCTCCGACACGCGCGAGCAGCGTCAACTCTTTCCTGTTGAGCATGGGCACACGCGCAACGAGATCCTCAACCGATGCAAATGCCCCACATCCAATGCGAGAGCCCGCTATCGCCTCCGCGGATAGCTTGCGGAACCCTTTTGCATATCCCATTCCGAGCCGTAGAGACAGACTTCCGTCCCGCTCATGTTCAATCGTGCATTGCCATTCTGACACTTGAACGTCTATTGGTTTCACTCGAAGACCATGACGCTGCGCATCCTTGACCAGGACAGCGGGAGAATAGAAGCCCATCGGCTGATTGTTGAGGATGGCACAAGTGAATGCCGCGAGGTATTTCACCTTGAAATATGCCGAGGCATATGCGATCAGGGCGAAGCTCGCGGCGTGGGATTCAGGAAAGCCATAAAGCGCGAACGAACTGATGTTCTGAATGATGTTCTCCTGTGTGGCAGCATCAAGGCCATTTGCCGTCATGCCCGCTCGCAGCTTTCCTTCGAGGTTTTTCATCCGTTCCCAGGAACGACGCATCCCAACCGCGCGGCGTAACTCCTCAGCCTCGGCACCCGTAAAGTTCGCAACGACCATCGCTATGCGAAGCAACTGTTCTTGAAAGAGCGGTACTCCAAGCGTGCGCTTGAGCGCCGGCTCCAGCGACGGATGCGGGTAGGTGACTTTTTCCTTCTTTTGCCGCCGTCGCATATAAGGGTGCATCATCTTGCCGACGATTGGTCCCGGCCGGATGATGGCAACTTGTACCACCACGTCATAGAACTTTTCCGGGTGATTACGAGGCAGCGACGCCATCTGCGCGCGGCTCTCGACTTGGAACATTCCGACAGTGTCTGCACGTTGCAACGTGCGATATACCTCATCGTCTTCCGGCAATTGTGCCAAATCGACTCTGTCGCCGTTGTGCTCGGGAATCAGTTCCAGACAATCCTTGAGGACTGCCATCATCCCCAAGCCGAGCAGGTCCACCTTGATGATTCCGAGATCCGCGCAGTCTTCCTTATCCCACTGCACGACTGTCCGGCCTGGCATGGATGCACGTTCCAGCGGCACGATCGAGTTCAGTTGCCCCTGGCAGATTACCATGCCGCCGGAATGCTGACCGAGATGACGCGGCAAATCCTGAATCCGCATACAGAGTTCGAGGTACTTGGCGATACGCGGATGTTTGAGGTCAAAGCCTGCGTTCTGGAAGGAATGTGCCATCGTGTCGGTTGGCCCACGCCATTCAAAATGACTTACCAAGTTCGTCAGCCGAGACAATGACTCCTGATCGAAGCCCAGCACCTTGCCCACCTCACGCGCGGCGGACTTGCCCCGATAGGTAATGATGTTGGCGGTCATGGCCGCACCGAGTTCGCCGTAGCGCCGATAGACGTACTGAATCGCTTGCTCGCGCTTGTCCTCCGAGGGCAGATCGAGATCAATGTCCGGCCATTCTCCGCGGCTTTCGCTGAGGAATCGCTCAAAAAGGAGTTCCATACCGACCGGGTCAATCGCCGTGATTTCGAGCGCATAGCAGACGGCCGAGTTCGCGGCGCTGCCTCTGCCTTGAATCAGGATGTCGTGACGCTTACAAAATTGCACGATGTCCCAAACAATGAGGAAGTACCCCGCAAATCCCAGCTTTGCGATCAACGCTAGCTCATGCGCTACCTGTTTCTTCGCTCGGTCCAGCAGACCTACGTCGCGCTTCGGCCCATAACGGCGGACGACACCTTCCCCCACACGTTTCCGGAGAAAGCTGTCCATCGTCTCGCCATCTGGCACCGGATAGTGCGGAAACTCGTAGCCCAGGTCTCCCAACTCGAATTTCAGCCGCGACGCCAGCTCCACTGTGTTTTCGGTTGCGCCGCAGACATTGCGAAACAGCGCCGTCATTTCGTGTGCAGGACGCAAATGACGGCGGCTATTCAGGGACAGAAGACGCCCGGCGTGGTCCAACTCGGTGTGGTTACGGACGCATGTAAACAGGTCCAGGATCTCGCGGTCATATGCTGTGGCGTGTCGCACACCGTTTGTGGCAAGCACCGGCAGTTTGAGAGAACGAGCGATACGGATTGCCGCCTGATTGCGCCACTCTTCCTCGCGTTCGTTGTGCCGTTGAAGCTCTACATAGACGTTGTGCGGGCCGAAGATCCGGACCAGGCCTTCGACGGCTTCGCGGCCAGCTTGTTCGCCACCACCCATGAGTGCTGCCGCGAGCGGACCCTCATCGCCACCCGTCAGACACACCAAACCGCGCGAGTACCTTTGAAGGTCGCCGAGGTTCGCGACGCCTTCCTGCTTGGTTGTCTCGCGCATCTTGAAACGGGTTATGAGTTGGCATAGATTCTGATAGCCCTCGCGGGATTCACAGAGGAGAGGCAGACGCGCAGGCTCCGTCAAATGCTGGTGCGGCAGCCATGCCGGAGGTGCGAGCCTTGGCCCCAGGCTCGACACAGCAATTTCGGCTCCGACGTGAGCCCGAACATCATTTCGTTTCGCGCTGGTATGGAGCCGCGCAGAGCCATAGACCCCATTGCGGTCCAGCAACGCGATCGCCGGCATCTGCAAGGCCACGGCGCGCTCGATCAACGCCTCGGGTTGTGAGGCTCCCTCCAAAAACGAAAAGGCGCTGGCAGCGTGCAACTCGATATAACGCTCAATCATAGAGCGCCGCCATCTGCCAACGATTGCGCAAGACATCGCGGATCATGCAGCAGCAAAGCATAGCGCCATCCTGAGCTCGAGCAACAAGGTCCCACTGCTCGAATCCCCACAGCGTCGGATTCCACCAATCGCCGCTCACTACCCAAGGGCCGTAAGAGTGTTCGACCGTATAGCGGCTGTCGCGAAAAAAGAAGATCGTCGGTCTTACGCCTGGCAATGTGACCGAGGCAGCTTCCGGTGGTCGAAGCTGGCGCATAGAAGCGCGAGGCTGCGGACACGACGGCACAATAGAGTCGCCGGTGGGCACGGTAAAAGGCTCCATGCGAAATGCCTCCGCTGCATGGGTATCCCGCAAAACTGCGCAGCCTACATTGTCCTCACCCACCACCGCGCGGATACGTGCGAGCGTCACATCGAGGCGTGAGGCTTCGGGGAGTTGAGGAGAGAAGAGGCCGAGTTGAACCTTGCTTGTGCTTCCCGGCTCTGCTTGCAGAACGACTGCCATAATTCCAGCCTGTGGCGGATGCGCGACGAGGTCGAGATGCAGGAGCTTGATCCACAGCTGCTTGTCTGTCGTCGGAAGGGCGGGGCGAACAGTGCGAATGTGAGTCCCACCGCGATCGAGCGAGAGCGTCACCGTCACGGATGCCAACGCCAGAATGCGGGCCTTTGCACGAAGAATGAGTTGATCGAGCATGACGCCTATGCCGAAGAGCAGGGATTCCAAGACATCCAAGGGCGCATCGAGCTCCATTCGCTCTTCCAGCATGAAGACCGGCTCGACCGGCTGAAACAGGTGTGGCAGTTCGCCTAATGCCAGTTGCCGCAGACGACGACTCTCCTGCCCCATGCGGGAAACGAGCTCTCGCTCCGGGAGTGCTGCCAACATCCCCAGCGTGTGAATACCCCAGACGGCAAATGTCTCGGCCTGCCTTTCCGTCATATCGAGGACCGACAACCGCAAGGGCGACAGCGCTGCAGCCTCCCGTCCCGTCGCGATCACTTGTATCGGAATCCGCGGCGGTAATCCTTTGGCGAGACAAATAGCCGCATGGAGATTGCTGCTGATGGTCACCGAAGCGGAAATTCCCAGCGCTCGCACACGTTGGAGCAGACTGCGCGCCAATATCTCTGGTGGCCCAAACAGGTTCTTGGTTCCCGCAATGTCGATGCCGCACAGGAAGGTATTCTCTTCACTACGGTCCTCCACGCGCGGCGAGAACGCGCCGGCGCACTCCAGTAAAACCGTTCTCGTTGCCGCCTCTGACTGAGGGGAGCGTGAAAGGATGATCGGACCGGGGAACGTTTCTACCTCTACGCGTGTCATTCTCCATTCCATGCCGAGCAATCGAGCTTTCGTGTTCAGCGAGCAGACGTTCTGGGTAGGAGCTTCACCTTCCATCACGACGCAGGCTTTTGAATGCAACTCAGGTCTGAGGCGCAGGAGCGCCTGCGCCGGGAACTCCTTCGCGTACAGACAGGCGTATAGCTCGGCAGATTGACTCATCGGCAGCCCGCCCACGACGTTCGGCTTTGCCAGCAGGCGGTGTTTACACTGCGCGGCGGTTTCCGAATCGAGACGATGTTGTTCTCAGTCTGTGTGAACCGTTGCCGAGCCACTTCCACTTGCGGCTGAATGCCAGTAAAGACCGTGGCTTCGTCACAAATAGCGCTTGCGGGATGGAGGCGAAGCAACAACTCTGCGCTGCTCTTTGCGCACGGATGTTGCGTCAACAGCAAGATGCTTGACTGCGTTCTTTCGCTGGCGAGACGATATCGATGCCATGTTGCCAACGGCACACGCGAAACAAACTCCGGGGCCAAGCTGCCCATGTCGAGCACAATCGCACTGAAGCCTCCGCCCTGAAGCAGAAGATCGGCTGACCGCAAGGCTTGCTCGATTCGAGACCAAGGCTTGGAGCGCGGTGCCGACCGCTTTGGGGCCGTTGCGATCGCATACTGGTTTGGCTCGAACGCCTCTTGTCTTGGTCGAATGGAACGTTGCGGCTCCGCGCAACGCGGAGCTATCGCTTCCGGCCGCAGTAAGCCGGACACGGCCTGCGAAAGGCCATTAGCTTCCGTTCGGGGATGCGGCCCAAACCCGCCGCCATGCAGCCCTTTCCTAATGGCCGGTGGAACCAGATACTTCTCTGGCAGCGTGAAGTTTCGATTTGTCGGCTGAATTCCGTTCGCTTGAACGCCACAGCGTACCCAGAGCAGCCGTGAGAGATCAACACCAATGGCTGCTGCCGATAAAGGGTCGAATGTGTTGGACACGTCGATCCACGCGCAGACTTTACCCGCCTGCATGGTCTTCGCCAGAAATGAGAGCGCCAACGAGGTTCGCCCAGAGCATTCAGGGCCCACGACCTCGCTTACCGCTCCGATCGGCAGCCCTCCGCGAAGCACATCGTCCAGGGCCTCGATGCCTGTTCCCGCCACCGGTCGAACCATCCTGGGTGCCGGAGTCAGGGCTGAAGGGATCTTCTGGGCCAGGGCGGATTCAATTTGGAGTCGAACTACGGAAGACGAAGCCATTGGCAAACCCTCTTCGCCATATATTCGCCTATCGCATACCTGCTGTGTCAAACCCTAGACGCACTTATTCCAGTGCAATACGGAAGGAAGTCATTCAAAACAAAGCATAAAGATTTTAGCCTCACTTTGCCAGCGCGTGCCGAATGTCTGCTGCAATGACGCCATACTTGGCCACAAGCTCCCTCAGCCGATCCGGCGAGATGCCTAAATCTTTGCTCCAGTATTCAACTTCATAGTTCTCATTGATATTGATCCTTGCCCGATCTGCAGGCCCGCGATTCCGTTTTGTCGTCAGCCATTCCAAACCTCCGGTGCGCCCCCCTGTGTTGGAAGCATCAGAGGCATAGGACAGGCAATGCCGGAAACAACGTTGTACTTACCTTTTGAAAGAGCCGATGACTAAAAAGACCTTGGCAAAACGGACGGCGGATTTCATCGAAACGATGGACTGTCTTCCGGTGGTTAAGGTTCCGGAAGGCCCTGAGTGGACATACGAGTTAAAGCTCGATGGCTACCGTCTTGAGGTGGTGAGAGCCAAGAGAGAAACGATTCTGTATTCGCGACGCAGGAACGTTCTGAACAAGAAGTTTCCCTACATCGCTTCCGCTCTTGAATACTTGCCGGAAGGTACAGTGATCGACGGCGAGCTGGTTGCGATGGAACCAGATGGGCATCCGAACTTTAATCTGCTTCAGAACTTCCGCTCTGCCGAATCGCACATCACCTATTACGCTTTCGACATACTCGTTCACAAGGACCGCGACCTCACAATGCTTCCGCTGTCCGAACGTCGCACGATTTTACGCTCGGTCATCGTGCCCGCCGACCATATTGCCTTGTCCGAAGTGTCGGACCAGACAGCGGCGCAGATGCTCAGCTTTGTCCGCTCCCACGGTTTGGAAGGCATCGTCGCTAAGCGTGCTGATAGCGTTTACCAGCCCGGCCTGCGGACAGGGCTCTGGTCCAAGCATCGTATCAATCTCGGCCAGGAGTTCGTAATCGGCGGATACGTCCCGGGGACGCACGGACTGGATTCGCTGGTCGTTGGCCTCTACCAAGGCAAGGACCTCCATTACGCGGCGCGAGTGCGCGCCGGTTTTCCGAATGGCTTTCTCCGACACAGATCAGTAGAGAGCGTTTGGATGAAATCCTGTCGGAGAAAGAAACTCCTTATTATGTGCATCAGATCGCGGCTTGAGGGTTGAGGCTATGCCGAAACGAAGCGCAGGCCTCATCATGTATCGACTCCGCGAAGGCGAATTGCAAGTCTTTCTCGTCCATCCTGGAGGCCCGTTTTGGGCGCACAAGGACATGGGTGCCTGGACCATACCCAAAGGCGAATACCCAGACACCGAAGATCCGCTCAATGCCGCCCGGCGTGAGTTTCGAGAGGAAACGGGATTCAACGCGGAAGGACTGTTTCAGGAATTGGGAGAGATCAGACAGGCTGGCGGCAAGATCGTCACCGCGTGGGCATTCGAGGGCGATTGCGATCCCGCCAACCTGATCAGCAATCTCTGTGAAATCGAGTGGCCTCCCCGTTCACAGACACGCATTCAAATTCCGGAGGTAGACCGAGGCGAATGGTTTTCCATCGCACAAGCGCACGAGCGTATCTTGAATAGTCAGCGTCCCCTCCTGGAGGGGCTGGCACTTCGCCTCCTGGACAGTTCAAGTATCGGTTCAGCGTTATAAAGAGAGTGGAATCGTCAGTCGAAACGGACAGCAACTTCTCGCAAACCAGCTTTTCGATGGACCTCTCAAATTCCGTCTTGCCTCCAAACTCGATTTGGCCGTTTGAATCTTTTCCATTCGAGCTCGCGGTCGAATTGGCCAGACGAACCTTCCGACAACCTTTCGAGGCCTGTGAACTTTGGTCGAGACAAAAGGTATTTGTTTAACGATCCTGCCGCAATTGATCCATCTCCGCGCGGAGCTTTGTGACGACTTCCTGAAGATCTTCCACGGTGGGCAATTCGTCTCGCACAGGCGCCGGCAACTCGCGCGTTACGCGATAGGTGGAGACGCCGATCGGCTTGGCAATATCGCGCAGAGCATATTCAGCGATGGGGCTATTGTGGCTTTCACAGAGCAACAGGCCGATGGTGGGACCATCTGGCTCGGTTCGCAGAAGATCGTCCACGGCGGAAAGATAGAAGTTCAGTTTCCCGGCCCATTCTGGCTTAAAGGGACCCGTCTTGAGTTCGATCACGAAGTAGCAGTGGAGCCGAACATGGTAGAAAAGAAGGTCCAGATAGTACATCTGCTCCGCAACTTCGAGCGGTACTTGGCTTCCAACGAAGGAGAACCCTCGACCCAGCTCCAGGAGCAGATCGCGCAGATGCATCAACAGTCCCCGCTCGACTTCGCGCTCTTTCGCGGTGGGAGCTAGGGTCAGGAAGTCGAAATTGTAGGGGTCTTTGAGAATCTGCTCCGCGAGATCGGAGTCGGGCGGCGGAAGCGCCCGCTGGAAGTTCGTAAGGGCCTTTCCTTCGCGCTCATGCAATCGGCTCGTAATCTGGTGAACCAGGATGTTGCGGCTCCAACCGTATTCCACCGCCGCACGGAGATACCATTCTCGTTTGAGGGGGTCCTTGATCCGGTCCAAAAGGACCATATGGTGCCCCCATGGCAATAGTGCAGCAAGCTGCTGCACTATTGGCTCCGCCGGCCAGGCGGCGGCAAACGATCTCATGTACTTCAGGCTCCGGGGACTGAATCCCTCCACACCGGGGAACTCGGCTCCAAGATCTTTGGCCAGCCGCTCGATGACCTTCGTGCCCCAGCCCTCCTTATTCCGGCGAACCAGGATGTCGCGACCGATAGACCAGTAGAGCAGGACCAGCTCTCGGCTGACGGCGAATGAGGCCCGTAGCTGGGCCGAGCGGACACGCTCCTTGATCTCTGCCAGAAGGGCATGGTAGCCGGACGGGGTTTGAAGCGATTGGTTCATGATTCTCTTTAGCCTAAGACACGCAAAGAGCGTCGGCGCCAAGGCTGCTCGGTCAGTGTATTGTTGTCCCATGCGGATGCGGATCCAAGCACGGAGTAGAGAAGAGATTCAGGCTGATCCCACACGGATCAGCCCAATGGCCACTTGCTGTTTTTTTGCCCGCATTTTGCCCGCAAATACCGCCCATTGTGCCGTTTTTGCCGGTTATGCCGGTTAGTAAGTGCTGTGCCGTCTATTATTTAGCCCATGACCGGTACCATGGCATGGAAGAGGTCATCGGTTCGATCCCGATCAGGTCCACCAAATAACTCAACAACTTACGGGTTCCATGCCGCATGCTTAAAGGTCCTCAAAGGTCCATTAAGAACCCGTTTTCATTTCGCCCCAACCTTCTCCCGCAGCTGACCAACGATCCTCGATTGAGCCTGGCGCTTGGCCGGTGTGACCGCCTGCGCGTATCGGCTTCGATCCAACCAGAGCGGCCGCGTGAGTGCTGTCGGTATCAATCTGCATTGGCGATGGAAATGATGGAAATCGCGATGCGATTCCCACATTTCGGGACGACAGCAGGATCGCTTGAAGCTGTAAGCGCGCCAACCGACCCGGTCTTTACTGTGAACGGAGCAACCGCGTCGATCAGTTCTCGATCGTCTTAAAGAGTTCACCAATAGCTGCTAGCCATTTCTCGATTAAGGGCACTCGTTCGTCCTGCAGCACGAACCCAGGAAGTACATCACGAAATTTGGATTTTGCGAGGAACCTCCGTGACGCATCGGCGCAGTACTCTCGAAGCTCCAGAGGTGATTCAGCGATCTCCTGAATCACATTCTCTCGTCCTTCAATCACACCACGAAATCTTCGAGATCGTGGCTGGCCTGATAGTCCATGTCGCCACGTCCTCGCAACGCTTCCATCTTTTGTTGGTGGTGTCACGTTGGGACTCTTGATCACAGACAAGGATGCCGCTCCGATCCGTGGGACGAATGATGTCGATATGATTGCCGAAATCATCACATATGCTGGCTATATGGAGTTTTCGGAACGCCTTCGGCAAGGCGGACTTCACGGAAGATGCCGGTGGGAAATTGGTCGTAGCGCATTGTGTGCATATGGATGGTGCTTGCGAGAGCTGTGCGCCCAAAGTTGCAACACTTCCCTTCCGACTGTTATCGTCTGGCGATCGAAGGCTCATTGAGGCCTTGCGATCGTCACCACCTACTGTTGCCTGTCGGCTTCATCTCGGGAAGATTACGACCAGGCTCGAGAAACCTGCCGACCTGCGCGATTGCAAGCTGGGCAACTGGAAGCCGCGCAGGAGAGCAGGAAACATAGTCCACTCCCAAAGACTGGAAGAAACGGATGGATTCCGGATCTCCGCCGTGCTCGCCACAAACCCCGATTTTGATGGCAGGATTCAATGAGCGAACGCTCTTGATCGCCGTCTCCATGAGGTATCCGACGCCTTCGCGGTCGATCGTGATAAATGGATCCACTTTCAGAATTCCTTGTTCGAGATAGCTCTCGAGGTAGCTGCGCGAATCATCCCGGGAGAATCCGAAAGTCATCTGGGTGAGATCGTTGGTGCCGAACGAAATGAAATCCACATGTTTCGAGATCGGACCTGCACATACTGCAGCACGCGGAAGTTCAATCATGGTGCCCACGCGATAAGGGACGCGCCGCCCTTCGGAGGAGAAGACCTCCGCAGCGGTTCTGTGGATCAGTTGAGCCAAAACGTCCATCTCCTCTTCTGACGAGACAAGAGGGACCATGATTTCCGGATTTGGCTCGAAGCCTTCGCCAGCGACGACAAGAACCGCTTGAAGGATGGCTCGAACCTGCATATTCAGGATCTCGGGATAGGTGAGGCTGAGCCGGCACCCGCGGTGACCCATCATCGGATTCGACTCGGTTAGCATTTGGACGCGACGGCGCATTGCTCGGAGCGAGACGCATTGCTCCCAGTTTTCGTCCGCTCGCGCATCCGTCATCTCCATATCAATCTCTGCTACTGAAGGAAGGAATTCGTGAAGCGGAGGATCGAGCAGGCGGATCGTGACTGGTAACGGTGACATTGTCCGGAATAGCTCTTCGAAGTCTTGCTGCTGAATCGGAAGCAGGACATCGAGAGCTTCGATACGGTCTGCTGAGTTCGTGGCGAGGATCATTTTCCGGAAATGACCGAGACGATCGGTAGCGAAAAACATATGCTCGGTGCGGCACAGACCTATGCCGGTAGCTCCCGCAGCCCGAGCCAACGTCGCATCTGCGGGTGTATCCGCGTTAGCACGAACGAGGCAGGAGCCAGCTTCATGTGCCCAGGCGAGGAGGCGATCAAGCTCCGGGTGGTCGTCGCCTGCGGGCCGCATCGGCAACCTGCCCTCGAAAACGCGTCCTGTGCTTCCTTCCAGCGACAGCCAGTCTCCTTCGCTGAAGACCTTGTCGCCTATCCGGACTGTTCCCGCTTTGGTATTGAACGAAATCTCTTTCGCTCCCGTGATGCAGCATTTGCCCATTCCTCTTGCGACGACGGCGGCATGACTGGTGGCGCCTCCGCGAGCAGTGAGGAACCCTGCCGATACTGCCATTCCATGGATATCGTTGGCAGTCGTCTCTTCTGTCAGGAGAATGACAGCTTCCCCGCGCTTGGCCAACTCGACAGCACGGCCGGAGGAAAGCGCGATCACGCCAACGGTGGCGCCCGGTGATGCAGGCAGACCGGAGGTCAACACGACTGGCTCACCGGCAGAGAGATCGAGTTGAGGAGAAAGTACCTCAACGAGGCTCGATGTCTTCACTCTTCCAAGAGCCTCTTCGCGTGTGATCAGGCCCTCGCCCGCCATATCGACAGCCGCGTTCACCGATGCCTGAGCCAATAGTTTCGCGGCCCGTGTCTGCAGCAGGAAGAGTTTTCCGTCCTCCACCGTGAACTCGAAGTCCTGCACCTCTCTATAGTGCTGCTCGAGCCTCTCCACCAGCAGCATAAGCTCGTCATATACGGCAGGCATCTTGCCGGAGAGGTCGGCAATGGAAACTGGAGTACGCACGCCGGCAACGATGTCTTCTCCCTGGGCATTCGAGAGAAATTCTCCAAAGACGCCGACTGTTCCTTTCAGAGGGTTGCGCGTAAAACCGACGCCGGTCCCGCTATTCATGCCGCGATTTCCAAACACCATCGTCTGCACGGTAACGGCGGTGCCCATCGCTTCTGGAATATGATTCAACGCGCGATAGTACTGAGCTCTTTCGCTTCGCCAGGACCGGAACACAGCTTCGATCGCCATCCCAAGCTGTTCCTGCGGGCTCTGCGGGAACGGGGTGCCGGTGTGCTCGAAGATAAGCCTCTTGAAAACCTCTACCGCAAGACATAACTCCTCCTCGGTGAGCTCTTCAGAATCAGCATCTTCCTGTCTGCTTATCCTGAGAGCCTGATCGAAGGCGGCCTTCGGCACCTCAAGCACGACCGAGCCAAACATTTGCAGCAGACGCCTGTACGAGTCGAGTGCGAACCGTTTCGATCCACTCTTTGATGCGAGCCCTCGAACGCACTCGTCGTTCAGCCCCACGTTGAGAATAGTGTCCATCATTCCCGGCATGGATACCGGTGCACCGGAGCGGACGCTGACCAGCAAAGGGTTATCCGCATCGCCAAACCGCTTACCCGCATCCCCTTCCAGCCACGTAAGAGATCGCGCGATCTCTTTTGAGACTTCGATCGGCAGAGCGCCGAATTCCAGGTACGATCGACATACGTCCGTCGAGATCGTAAAACCTGGCGGCACAGGAACTGACAACATCGTCATCTCCGCCAAACCCGCACCCTTTCCTCCGAGGGTCTCGCGCATGGATCCGTCCCCGTCAACCACATTGCTTCCAAACCGGTACACACGCTTCGCAATCTCGCTCATTGGTAGAACCTCTGCGGAAAATAAACGGAGTGCAGTCTACACTCCATCGGTCGCTGAAATACACGCGGCAATCAACCGTAGCTTCCCAGGGCGTGAGTAGCAACAAGCCCTTGTCCGATTCGGTCGAGGTCCGTGGCGACCAGATGTTCGAGTGGGCTATAGTAGAGCGCCACATGTCAAAACGAATGGATGAATCGGTGCTTTTACAAAGGCTGGAACGTGCCCTCCTGGAGAGAGATATCCGTACAGGCTTCTCTCTTCTCGACAAAACACTTGCACTGACCGGCAGGCTCGACCTCAAAAAACCTGACGCAATCTCTCTTTTTCTGTGCATGGCCCAATGGATCGATCTCGGTTACCGAGACATTTCTTTCCTGGACGGGCTCGTTGACAACACAGGGAACTTAGATCGAGCTCGGCTTCCACTGCTCGATTTTCTTAAACTCAGGATGGCTGAGGCCTTCAGGGCTCTCGCCGCCGAGCATCCCGAGGAGTCTATTGCCGCCCTTGATCTCGTACTTCGCGCCGGCGAGAATCTCCTGTCTGAGTACCACGTGTTCCTCGCCAATTTCTGGAAGGGGCGGGCACATCGAAAGCGAGGTGATTACGAACACGCGATCCTTCACATCGCGGCCGCACGCGCCGCCGCCGAGCGAATTGGAGCGCCGCGTCTGGCGGCGGTTACCAAGATCCATGAAAGCTGGCTCGCCTTCCAGAAAGGAGAGCGCCAGAGCGCCTTCAGGCTGCTCGATGAAGCAGAGGAAGAGCTCAGGCCTACCGGTCACGCTCTGTCTCTGGGAAACATCGAGTCCGCCCGGGGCCGTTTCGTTCGAAGGTCAGGAGAGTACCGACGGGCGCTCGGTCATTTCGAAGCCGCTATCGCGATTTACACGAAGAGTTGCCCTAATCATCCAAACCTGGCACGGGCGCTCGTAAATGCAGCATATGTGAAACGCCTTATCGCCCTCGATCTGCAACCGCGCAGGAGCAACGGTCATGCCGTCGGCGCGACGCACGCCCGATATCTGCAGATTTCAAAAGAGGCCCTGGAGTTATTGCAAAAGGCCGGCGAAATCTATGCACTCCACCACCATCAGGGCGGCACAGGTTCGGTACTTGTTAATACGTCCCATCTTCATCTCGAAAGTGGAGATATTGATCGGGCTGCGACCGAGGCGCAACGCGCTTTTATTCTGGGCGAAAAGAACCGTGATCAGATACTCATGGCCCGCGCAAGAGTTGCACAGTCGTCCGTCCAACTTGCGCAATCGGATGAACAACTCGGCGATCCACAGGATGTCTCCCATCATGCCAATTTGGCATGTCAGTATGCTGACGAGGCGATCGAACTGGCGCTGCATACGCAAAACAAACGCCTTCTGGCTGAGACATACATTGCACGCGGAGCTGCGGCGGCAGACGACCACTTTCAGGATTGGGAAGTCGCGAAAGAGTTCGCTGCAAAAGGAGCAGCACTGCTGGGTCGGGACGACCGCGACCATCTGTATAAAGAATTAGGTGATCTGAAAACGAAGATCCTTGGATCGACCGGAATCGATCAAACCTTACGACTATGGTCTGCTGGACAGCTTGGCAATAAAACTTTCCAACAAATACAGGAAGAATTCGCGGAGTTAGTTATACCCAAAGTGTGGCACAACGTCGGGAGAAATGTGAGTCTCGTGTCTCAGAAACTGAGCATCTCCCCCAAAAAAGTCCGCCGTATTCTTCGAAACGCTAACAGATTGACGGGGAGTCAGGAGTGAACCGATTTGGACGGAGTTTCGACCCGATCGAATTTCTGGATGACCAAGCAGTGACGATGAAAGACGCTCGAGAGAATCAGCGTAAACGCTTACGTCCGCCTGTGTAGCCACCTTAATTGATTTCCGCTTGAGAATCCGGCATTGTTTCCCAGAAGTCCTACAGAAGTCCAAGAAGGTATTCTGAGGATGCTTCCCAAGCGCGTCTTCCCTGTCCAATCAACTTCATCGGGAACGATTCTCGATGAGTGGTGCGTTGATCTGTTCGCAACAGTGGACCTTTCAGGTTGAGAACCCCTCCACACTGGCGCAATGGCAGGCACGCCTTACGCCTGAGCCACCACCTCCCATCCGCTCTCACTGAGCATCTGGATCGATCATGGTTTGAATGTCGCAGTTCTCCAGAATTATTGATTCCGTTTTCACAGCTGAATGGATGGCGATATCGACCATTGACTTAGCTAAGTCATCGGCACGAATCACCTGGTTGGGGAAAAGGAGTCGAAATACGGGGTTTGCCAACCGCATCAAGCGGTAACTGAAATTCGGCTCCTTCCGCGGTTCCACAGGATAGATGTAGGCTGGCCTGAAGATGTAGAGCCGAGGAAACCCCGATCCGAGGAGTGCCTTCTCGGCCTCACCCTTGTAACGCGCAAACGCCATGCGACTTCTTCCGGTGGGATCAGCGCCGCTCCCGCTCAAGAACGAGAACGATGCTGCAGGGCTACTGCGGCGAAAAACGCGCGCGAACTCGACCGTATAGTCAACGGTGACCTTCCGCAATTCGGCGTCTGTCACTGTTCCGGTATACGTGCCCAGGCAGAAGACCGCTGCGTCCTGCCCCGTAAGCGTCTGTGCGAGCTCGGAGCAATCGCTGAAGTCTTGATGCACGGCTTCAGCGAGCTTCGGATGCGATATACCAGTCTTTCTGCGGCTGATCGATGTCACGCGTTCCACAGCGGGGAGGCCCAGTGCATAGCGAAGAGCGTAGCCGCCGACCATTCCCGTCCCTCCCACGATGACGAGCCGCATGTGGCCCGCGGCTGGAGTGTTCATCACAGCGCACGCTCCTCAATCCAGTCGACGTAGAGCAGCCGCTCTGCAAATAACCACGCGCCGTCCGCCTTCACAAAGGTGTCATCGTAGCGGAGATGGGCCACCATCAGGCGCCGCTTTTCGCCCTCCACCGTGAGATGATGCGCCAGGCAGTAAGCCTCCCCAGTTGCTCGATCGCTGGTCAATGTAAAGATGGTGCTCTGACCAACGAAGTGCATCGTCGCATCGTATTTGTTCAGCTCTGCGAAGACGGGAGCGAGTTCCTCGCGCGAGTGCAGCTCTTGCGAGGGAGTCGAATCTTTGGCATTCATATACACGACGAAATGCGCATCCACCGTAAAGAGGGACATCTGGCCTTGCGCGTCTCGACGGTCCGCGCAATGCGCGTACGCTTCGACCAATTCCCGGATGGCAAGTCGATCTGCGGCTTCCTGGGGTGAGATGTTGACGTGATTGCTCATAGGTTAGCTCCCTCTTTGATTCCTTTCGCAAAAACTATCTCAATCGCATAGCAACGGCATTTCGTCAGTCAGACAATTCAGACAAGATCGGAGAGGGCGCCGAACTTAACCTTGGTCAGGCGTTCCGATTCGCTCCACAGTCGCTTGGCAACCGCCAGGTCCATAGCTGCCTTGGCAAGCCGTACTGCCGTGGGATTCCCTTTCAATTCCGCTATTCCGTCCGGGCCGTAGTACCCACCCGGGACTGCCTCATCGGCAACGGCAGCGAAGAGCGTCGGCAAAGCTCCATGCACCGCATCTTGAGAGAGGAACGGTTTCATCACCGCCATGAGAAGCGTCAATCCAGTACCAACGTGATCCGCCTGAAGATTCGTCACCGCGTATCCAGGGTGAGCAGCCGTGCTGACGATTGGCGACCCGACGGCTGTCAACCGTCGCTGTAGCTCCTGCGCGAAGATCAGGTCGGCGAGCTTCGATTGGGCGTACGCTTGAAACATCGGCTTATACACCCGCTCGCCCTGCAAATTGTCGAAGTCGATTTTTCCTTGATGACTCGCGCCACTGGATAAAGTCACGACGCGCGAGCCCGGCTTTGCCTTGATAGATGGAAGCAGCAGCCCTGTTAAGGCAAACGGCCCAAGGTAGTTCGTCGCAAGTTGCCGCTCAAATCCATCTGATGTGATTTCACGTTTCGGTAGCGCCATCACACCTGCGTTGTTGATCAGAAGGTCGATCGATTGCCCGGGGAACCTTTCGATCACGCGGTTCGCAAAGGCGTGTACTGAGGCCTGTTCCGCGAGATCCAGTATGTCCGGGTAGAGGCGTGCCTCCGGCACCTGCTGCAAAATGCGCGAGACTGCATCCTTAGCTTTCGCCTGCGTTCTTGCGGGCAGTATCAACTCGGCACCCTTCCGCGCAAGTTCGAGCGCCGCCTCAAACCCGATGCCGCTATTGGCACCGGTAATCACAACCCTGCGTCCGGCCTGCGATGCGATGTTTTCGCTGGTCCATTTCGTCTTCATCGGTTTAGTATCGAGCAGACAGTATACTTTGGCAATAAGGCACCTTTTTTGCTTGTACTAACCACGAGGCAACCATTGAAGAAACGCAGTCCAAAAGCGCAATTCAGCTGGGAACATATCAAGGCGTTCTGCGACAGCCTTACCGACGAAGAGGATTCACTCACGCGTGAGTTGGTTTCGTGCATCTCTGATAAGTGGTCTCTCTGGACGATGAGCGTTATCATTGAGCACCGGCACCCAATGCGTTTCTCCCGCATCATGGAAAAGGTCGAGGGCATCAGCCAGAAATCCCTGACCAAGACGCTTCGCGGCCTCGAACGCGACGGACTCATCACGCGCGCGGTCTTCGCCGAAGTACCTCCCCGCGTCGAGTATGCGATTACGCCGCTCGGCGCCGAGATGCTTGACAATGTCGCGCCCCTTTGGCTATGGGTCGCAAAAAGCGTTCGCCAGTTTCAGGGAGCTCGCGCTGTCTTCGACGGGCGCTCAACGCGAGTTTTGTAGTATGACCGCGATTGAGACTATGAGTCTCCAGGGTTAACGCATAAGCCATGCACACCCACCGAGTTTGAACTGGCGGGTGCAATTGGTCCCCAGAAACATGTTTCAGAAAGTGCGTTGACTCTTGAGGGAGAAGCAGGGCAACATCGCCTAGCCTCGAGCTTCACAGGCGTTCTAAGTTGCGCATACAAACTGCCTCCATACCGTTGGCCGAACAGGCTATAGCAGCCATATTGGGGAGCCCACACGTGGACTAGCGCGCAGGCGATTTCGGGCAAACCGAGCCAAGAAACCGCCAACTTCTGGTTGGGCGAACCACTCGGGAGACGATTCGGCTATGCACTTCTCAACACATCGAAACAGTGTGCAACTCTATATGATCGGTCATGGGGGTAGTGGAATGCACATCGGCCTTATCGGAGGGATCGGTCCTGCAGCAACGGATTTTTACTATCGCCGGCTGATTTTCACGTTCGCTAAGAAGAATGCGACGCTGGAGCTGACCATTGTGCATGCCGACACGCCAACCTTGCTGAGTAATCTGGCTAGGAATGGTACCGCTGCGCAGACGGCCATATATAGCCGGCTTACGAACCGCCTTGTTTCAGCAGGAGCCGAATGTGTCGGGGTCACTTCGATTGCCGGACATTTCTGTATCGACGACTTCAAGGCCGTATCGCCGCTTCCCGTTGTTGATATGGTCGTCGAAGTGAGCCGGGCCATCGAAACGCTCGGTCTGAAACGGATCGGCATTCTCGGAACTCGCACCGTGATGGAGACGCGCTTTTACGGGCGCGTCAACAGCGCAGAGATCGTTCCTCCAAACGAACCGGACTTGGAAGATGTGCATCAAGCCTACATTTCGATGGCCGCGTCGGGCTTTGTGACTGAGGAACAGCGTTCGATCTTCCATGCTGCGAGCCACCGGTTGCTCGAGAACCAGAGCGTGGAGGCGATCATGCTTGGGGGCACCGATTTAGCGCTGGCGTTCAACGAACAGACTACCAACTTCCCGCTGATCGACTGTGCGGGCATTCATGCCGATGCGATTGCACGGTTGGCAATTGCTTAGTGGGTCTCGGCCAGAACCATTGCTTTGGATCCCAGGCGACGATCCAACCGGAGCCGGAAAATGCAATAGCAGCCGGGTGGGTGAGTGCGTTGCGCCGGAGGAACCGACTGCAGTCTCAAAACCAAGCAAACAGCGTGCCAGCCAATACTTGGTCCGTTCTCCATCCCATCACTGCCGAAGACGCTACCGCGATGGCTGCCATGCGCGCCCTTGTTGAGCCCAACAAGGGCCGCCTGCAAGGGACGGCCGCGCGGCGTGTCCCCTTTGACTCCATCATGGAACGGGTCGCCGCACCCGAGAGCGTGACGTATGAAGCAGACACCGTTGGTGGAGTGTCGGGCCTGTGGTGCAAGCCGGAAGGCGCTCGGCCCGGAGAAGTCGTCCTGCATGTTCACGGTGGCTGGTTCAACTGGGGCTCTGCGCAGGCTTTCCGACACATGGTGTCCAGTCTCATATGATTGCTACTGGCACAAATCAAGCCGGGCAGACAGTCGCGGATCTATCTGTCCGTACATTTTGGATTAGCACGCCCGTTCCTATCGAACGTCGAACGAAATTTCACTCTCCCAACTGGGAGAGATACCAGTTCAGCCTTATTTTTCGTTCGGATGGAATTTTGGTGAAACACAGCTATTTTGGCCGGGACCAATGCAGAACGACACCAGCGCCTAACAACAGATTGTTTTGGTGATCGTTGGCTGAATTGGCAAAATCGGTTAGATAATAATCAGCCTGGATGGCTCGAACCGAGATCGACGAACCCACCGGTAGATCGATACCTCCACCGATGTGGGTGACGAAGGAAGAAGAACCATCTCCGACACCAGCTACTCCGCCACCCGCATGCCCTCCTCCGATAAGCACCTGGGCAAAAGGTTGAAGGGCATGACGACCATGCATCCACGGCTGTGGAATACTGTAGCGCCCTCCGGCCAGGTAGGACGTCAGTGTCAGCGATTTCCCTGTAGACAGTACATTGGCAGCATGCTCCACACTGAGTTCGGCCACCAGGGACACTCGGGGAAGAAGCATCAGTGAGCCGGAGATGCCGCCGCCATTCAGATAGAAACAACCGCAGTCTCCGCCAGGCGGGGCGTTCGTCCGTACCCAACGGTAAGTCAAGACGGCATCTCCGTTGTAGGAGGCTTCGGGCACGGCCTGAGCCATTGCTCCTGTCGCAAATCCGAACAACAAAATACATGCTTGTGCAATCGATCGCATTTCTTATTTCTCCTCGTGCCTCTTGAGCTAGTTGGACGGCGCGGAAACACTGGCTTGAATGTTGCTGATGACGGTCTGCTCATCGTCACCCCCGGTAGAAGAAGTGAAGTAGAGATAGGCCACAGGAGGAACCGAGACACTGCCGGAGAACACCTGAGTCCCATTCATGGTGACAGTCATCTGTCCTTGCACGATGCTCACCACGTAGTTGTTTGAAATCGTCTTTCCAAGCTCGGCAAGGGCATTTGCTCCTCCTGGAAGGTTGTTGTTGACGTTGAAATACGGGTTTTCCCATAAGGCCGTTTCTCCCCTGCCAACGCCGAGATAGTCCGGATTTGCTGCTGTACTTGGATCGAGTCCTGCATTGAAGAAGTCGTCGAAGGCAAGCACGAAGCCGGGAATCCCTTCCGCTCCCAGGCCGAATCCAACGGCGCCCTCGCTAGTGAGCGTTGCACCGAGGGAAGGATCGCCCAGCACCATGGCAAAGCCATCGGCCGGAGGATTACTGGGATTGCTGGTGGCAATGGTGAAGCTGAGCTGAATGCTACTTGTAGAGATGAGGGTCGGCCAGACAATCTCTCCATGTTGACCCGTTGTAGCAGCGGTTAGTTGGAAGCTGCAGGTGGCGGGATTGAATGACGATGCATTACCGATCGTGTTCCACGTCGAACTGCAGGTGGGGACGTTTGCCAGAGTTCCCACAAACAGGGATGCGGAGGTGCTAGTCACAGAGGGTGTGCTTCCATTGCTTACGATCACGTAGAAGACCGATCCTGTCTCTGCGCTGGTCGTGGCGGGGATGGTGTAGGTTGCACCGGTCGCTCCAGAAATCGCGGTGAAGGTGGAGCTTCCGGGAGGTGCCTCGTACCACTGATACGACAATGTCAGAGCGGAGGTGGCTGTCACCGAGAAGGTGGCAGGGGCCCCGGCGTTGACGAAGACGGTGGAAGGCTGGCCTGTGATCTGAAGAAGCACTCCATTCCCCACCGCAAGGGTGGCATGCTGGGATACGGCCTCTCCGGAGGAGTTGCTGACCATCACGTAATAGGCGTCCTGGTCGTTGTTTGTGGTGGTCATCGAGGCTGGCACGGTATAACTCGCGGACGTGGCACCTGAAATTAAGTCGAATGTCCCTAGAGCACTCCCTGCGGGAATCCGGAACCACTGATACGTGAGGGTTGGCGTACCGGAGGCCACCACGGTAAAGGTTGCCGTGCTGCCCGCAGCAACGGTCGTGCCAATTGGTTGGGTTGTGATCGTAGGCGGAACACTGCCGGACGATACTGTCAGACTGGCGTCGGAACTGGTGAGGACACTGCATTGATCGGTAACGGTGGCATAGTATTGGTCTCCGTTATTGCTCGTAGCCAAGGCTGGCGTGGTGTACGAACCGGAAATAGCGTTTGGTATAGAAGTTCCTGCCGTTCCGACCGGCGAGCCCCCAGGAATCCGGAACCACTGATACGTGAAGGGCGTTACACCGGCGGCTGTGACCGAAAAGGTCGCAGTCTGGGTTGAGAAGACCGAAAGACCGACGGGTTGCTTTGTTATCGAAGATCCCACCACCACCGTGGCAGTGCCGGAGGTTACAGGACCCGCAGGATTGCCGACAGTGACTGTATAGTTCCCCGCATCAAGAGAGGAGGTGATGCCGCCTATGAAATAGCTGGAACTGTTGGCTCCCGAAATTGGGGTCCCGTTCAGGTTCCACTGGTAGGTGCTCGCGAAATTAGCAGTCACCGAAAGCATCAAAGAGGCGTTGGTGCAGAGGTTCTGGCTGACAGGCTGGGTTGTAATTACCGGCGCGCTCACCGTGACTGTCGTGTGAACGGATACAGATGGCTCATCCACACTGGTGGCCGTGATGGTGTAGCTGCCGGCAGTGTTGGGAGAGGTCCACACACCAGTCGTACTGATGGTCCCTCCAGAGGCACTCCACGTCAGATTGTTTGTGGAACCACCGCTGGCAGTGGCGCTAAAGGCCTGTGTTCCGGGAGCCATGGTCTGATTGGCTGGAATGATGGGAGTGATAGTTACTGTGGTTGGCGTGACCGTAAAGGTGGTTGAGACTGAATTTCCTCCCGTGCCTGTCACGGTCAGGGTGTAGGTTGTGGCAGAAGTCAGCATCGGGGTCGAATAGGAGCTACCGCTCACAGCGGATGCAGTGATATTCGAGCTTCCAGAACCTCCGGAACCAATGACGGCCGTCCCGCCTGAAAAAGTGGGAACCAAAGTTACTGAAGTGTTATAAGGCGGCGTGGATGAGCTTCCAGTGAGACTGGAGGCCATCGGGGTCGAATTGGCTACCGTGAAGCTAGTAGTAGCGGCCGCTGCGGTAAAGTTCCCATTCGCTGCCTGGCTGGCGTGCAGCACAACCGTACCTGTGCCTGTCAACGTTACCGTATTACCAGAAATCGTCGCCGGACCACTAACTACTGTGTACGTTATAGCTCCGCTGGAGGCCGAGGTCGCACTTACCGTTAAGGGAGCCGTGTCAAGCTTTTGCGGTGCGATCGCGGCGAAGCTGAGCGTCGGAACTTCCGCCGCCACCGTTAAGCTGGTGGTTGCAGTCGCTGCCGCGAAGTTCCCATTGGCCGCCTGGCTGGCGTTGAGCACGACAGTACCTGCGCCTGTCAGCGTCACCGTGTTGCCCACGATCGTCGCCGGACCGCTGACTACCGTGTACGTCACCGCCCCACTTGAAGCCGAGGTCGCACTCACCATGAAGGGGACGTTGCCAAAGGTCTGCGACGCAATCGCGGCGAAGCTCAGTGTCGGCACCTCCGCCGCCACCGTGAAACTGGTGGTTGTAGTGGCCGCCGCGAAGTTCCCATTGGCCGCCTGGCTGGCGTTGAGCACGACAGTACCTGCGCCTGTCAGCGTCACCGTGTTGCCCATGATCGTCGCCGGGCCGCTGACGACCGAGTACGTCACCGCTCCGCTGGAAGCTGAAGTCGCGCTCACGGCGAAGGGAACCGCACCGAATGTTTGCGATCCGACCGGCGCGAAACTCAGTGTCGGCACCTCTGTCGCTACCGTGAAACTGGTTGTCGCCGTAGCCGCGGCAAAATTCCCATTCGCTGCCTGGCTGGCATTCAGTACGACTGTGCCTATGCCCGTCAGGGTCACCATGTTGCCCACGATTGTTGCCGGACCGCTGACTACCGAGTACGTCACCGCTCCGCTGGAAGCTGAAGTCGCGCTTACTGCGAAGGGAGCCGCACCGAACGTTTGCGATCCGACCGGCGCGAAACTCAGTGTCGGCACCTCTGTCGCTACCGTGAAACTGGTTGTCGCAGTAGCCGCGGCAAAATTCCCACTAGCTGCCTGGCTGGCATTCAGTACGACTGTGCCTATGCCCGTCAGGGTCACCATGTTGCCCACAATTGTTGCTGGGCCGCTGACGACCGAGTACGTCACCGCTCCAGTGGAAGCTGAAGTAGCGCTTACTGCGAAGGGAACAGCACCGAACGTCTGCGATCCAACCGCGAAACTAAGCGTCGGCACTTCTGCCCCTACCGTGAAACTGGCGGAGGCGGTGGCAGCGACAAAGTTCCCACTAGCTACCTGGCTGGCATTCAGTACGACTGTGCCTATGCCCGTCAGGGTCACCATATTGCCCACAATCGTCGCCGGACCGCTTACTACTGAGTACGTCACCGCTCCACTGGAAGCTGAAGTAGCGCTTACAGCGAAGGGAGCATTGCCGAACGTCTGCGATACGATCGGCGCGAAGTTCAATGGTGATGTCCCCGCACTAACTGTGAAACTGGCGGTCGCAGTAGCAGCGGCAAAATTTCCACTAGCTGCCTGGCTGGCATTCAACACGACTGTTCCTGTACCCGTCAGGGTCACCATGTTGCCCGCGATTGTTGCCGGACCGCTGACCACCGAGTACGTCACCGCTCCATTGGAAGCCGAAGTAGCGCTCACTGCAAAGGGAGCAGTACCGAACGTCTGCGATACGACCGGCATGAAGCTCAGCGTCGGCGCCTCTGTCCCTACCGTGAAACTGGTGGTCGCCGTAGCAGCGGCAAAATTCCCATTTGCTGCCTGACTGGCGCTCAATACGACTGTTCCTGTACCCGTCAGCGTCACCATGTTGCCCACGATTGTTGCCGGGCCGCTGATGACCGAGTACGTTACCGCTCCATTGGAAGCCGAGGTCGCGCTCACTGCGAAGGGAGCAGTACCGAACGTCTGCGATCCAACCGCGAAACTAAGCGTCGGCACTTCTGCCCCAACCGTGAAACTGGTGGTCGCCGTAGCAGCGGCAAAATTCCCACTAGCTGCCTGGCTGGCGCTCAACACGACTGTGCCTGCGCCCGTCAGGGTCACCATGTTGCCCACAATCGTTGCCGGACCGCTGATGACCGAGTACGTCACCGCTCCACTGGAAGCGGAGGTCGCGCTCACTGCAAAGGAAGCATTACCGAACGTCTGCGATACGATCGGCATGAAACTCAGCGTCGGAACCTCCGTTCCTACTGTGAAACTGGTGGTCGCCGTAGCAGCGGCAAAATTCCCACTAGCTGCCTGGCTGGCGCTTAACACGACTGTGCCTGCGCCCGTCAGGGTCACCATGTTGCCCACAATCGTTGACGGACCGCTAATTACCGAATAAGTCACTGCTCCACTGGAAGCGGAGGTCGCGCTCACTGCGAAGGGGGCCGCACCGAACGTTTGCGATGCGATCGGCATGAAACTCAGCGTCGGAACCTCTGTCCCTACCGTGAAACTGGTGGTCGCGGTCGCAGCGGCAAAGTTCCCACTAGCTGCCTGGCTGGCGCTTAACACGACTGTTCCTGCGCCCGTCAGCGTCACCATGTTGCCCACGATTGTTGCCGGACCGCTGACTACTGAGTACGTCACCGCTCCGCTGGAAGCCGAAGTAGCGCTCACTGCAAAGGAAGCACCACCAAACGACTGCGCTCCGATCGGCATGAAACTCAGCGACGGCACTTCTGTCGCTACCGTGAAGTTAGTGCTCGCGGTGGCAGCGGTATAGTTTCCACTGGCTGCCTGGCTAGCACTCAAGACGACTGTTCCTATGCCCGTCAGCGTCACCATGTTGCCCGAGATTGTTGCCGGACCGCTGACTACCGAATAAGTCACTGCTCCACTGGAAACTGAGGTCGCGCTCACTGCGAAGGGAGCAGTACCGAACGTCTGAGACGCGATCGGAGTAAAGGCCAGGGTTGGAACCACATTGACTGTCAAAGTGGCTGCAGAGCTAGTCGCCATGCCACCTGCATTGGTCACAATCACCGTATAAAGAGAACCATTGTCGGTGCTCACTGTTGGCGGGGTAGTGTAGGAGCTCGAGGTAGCTCCACTGATGGCAACTCCGTTTTTGTTCCACTGATAAGTGAGCGGCGCCGAACCCGTCGCAACCACGTTGAAGGTTGCAGTCCCTCCTGCCGTTACCGTTTGGTTCGCCGGTTGCGTAGTGATTACTGGCGCTTGGGGATTTACTGTCGCTCCACTAGCAGCTACTGACAGAGTCGCGAATGTACTGGTGACTGTGCCTGCCGCATTGGTTACCGTTACGGTATAGACCGAACCATTGTCGGTGCTCACGGTCGGCGGGGTGGTATAGGCGCTCGAGGTAGCTCCCCCGATGGGAACTCCACCTTCATACCACTGGTACGTGAAAGGGCCGGTACCAGTTGCAGTCACGGTGAAGGTCGCAGTTTGTCCTACCGCTACCCCTTGACTCAGCGGCTGACCGGTGAGCAGCGGCTTTTGAACGATGCCTTCCCACCCTCCAGAGCATGCGGTCATAATTAGCAAACCGAGCGATGCACTCAAAAGACGCAACGCTCCAGGAATGCTCCAGTTGGTTTTAATGGAACCGTTTGTACGCGCGTCGTTACGGAAAATCCCGGTCGCGTGGGATGATGCTGAACGTAGCGGAGGATGAAATGCTGTTGACAGCGGCGCGAGTTTATCGCTCGATGCGGCCTCGCCGCCAATTTTTTTCCCTAGTGGACGGAATACAGAGAGAGATAGAACGGAAAGAAAACGCAGGAACGCAGCTACCTTCATCATTAGAGACCCCAAGACAGAAAAAAATTATGTCAGATGAGTTCCCTATGCCCTCTCTCACTTCAATAAAACGTCGGAAAGATGAAGCCAGCGGTTCCCAGATCCAACAGCAAAACTTGTTGCTCGCGGTACAGTTCTAAAAGATATTCAGAAAGATCTGATTTATCACTCCCTCTTTGGTGCTACGCCGCATTTCAATTCCGCTGTCGCAACTCGAATAAGCGACAACAACTTCTGTGGCTAGCCGCTCACTCCGTGATCCATGCGAGATGGCACAGCGACGTCCGAGGTCGATGGCTGGCACGGATGCCTCCTGCACTGCTCAATCTTCAGCGCTGAGCTTGCCGGGCTCGTCGACTATATTGTTCGAAAGCGACCGCTATCGCATCACCGAGGTTCAGGACTATCTGGATACCTTCACTGGGACCGATCGATCCCGATCAGGTCCACCAATCAACCCTACAAAACCAAACGTATGCCGAAGCTGAGCACTCCCTCCTCTCAGCGACTTGGTGTCATTTGGTGTCACGCGCATAGAAGGCTTGCGCCGACTTTATACCGGCAGCACTGATCCGAGCCTACTTTTGCGGCTTACTCCGGTTCTGCTGATCCGACTTTCGCAGTTCCAAATTGATGGAACTGATCGTCGATTGAACGCTTGCCGGAAATCTCCTGCATAGACATCGGTAGTGGTGGCGTGCATGAGTGATCGAACAGAGCAATCAGTTCGTTTCACTTCAAGGATGTCCGGAGTGAGCATGGCATCTTTTCGACCATTGCTTCTCGAAGAATCTGTGTCGGCCGGCACTAATGGCATTTGAGCGAACGGCAGCGTGGCATCTGCCTGGCGCAAGGCATCCATCGTCCGGAAGGATTGGTGTGCGATCTTTTGTGGGAGTGCGAAGCCAGGTGGGAGCAAATCTCTGGTATTTAGCCGCGCAGAATAAGCTCCGCAAAATTAGATCCTGCGCGGGTTGGGTCAAGAGACATCCCAGTAACCAAGTATCCGTTCTCTCTTTGATTGAAGCCACTCTTTCTTCGAAAGAATTGGAAGGCGATCGCCATTTGCTCCCCTTGAAGGGTTTATGTCATTGAAAACAAGTCATGAAATTGCAGGAGGTGTTAGACTTTAGTTTCGTATTGGCTACAAGGCCGATCCAATGTATGTGACGTATACGCAACATCTGCGAGCTAACAATCAAAAGGCGTAGTTGAGAAAGATTTTCGGAGCCCTTTATGGAAAGAATTGGGACACGACTTCGGGCTATTCGCCGACAATGGGGACTCTCGTTACGCGAGGTTGAAGAACGCAGCATCAGTCTTGGACAGAAGTGGGGCGACGAATCGTATCAGATCTCTGCCAGTTTTCTCGCCCGCGTCGAACGAGGAAAACACGAACTCACGATTCCCAAGCTCATCTCACTGGCGACAATCTACAATCAGCCTCCCCAGGACTTGTTGCGCCAATGCCGTCCAGAAGAAGTTGGGCCTCCGCAGAATCATGAGCTTCCAGGCCCCAATACAACCCTTCTTTTAGCCAAGGGCCCGTTAGATGAACAGGCACGATATCTCTTGCCGGACACCTTCACCACGGATCTACCGCCCGAAGTTACCACGCTACTACCCGCTGAAGATGGCGCAACGTCGAGTCAGTACCGGCGCGCGGTGATAGGACGACGTGACCGAACCCTCGATCCCATGATTCGGGCCGGCTCTATTCTGAAGATCGATACTCAAAAGAGATCCATCGCATCTCGTAAGGAATGGACAAACGAATTCGACCGTCCGATCTACTTCCTGCTTACCCATTCGGGCTACGTTTGCGGTTGGTGCGAGTTGGACAAGGACTCGATTTGGCTGACCTTAGTGACTCACCCGCTCTCCCATGCTCACAGCGAGCGCTGGCGGTATCGAAAGGAAGTAGAAGTTATTGGCCGCGTAGTCGCGGGCGCCATGCGGTTTACTGCCTAGCCTGACGAAACCATTTCAATTAGATCGCTCTCTGCAAATCTATCAGCATGGGAAGGTTTCCTCGTTCGTAGAGGGCGAGGACGCGCTGAGTCATCAGGTAATACTTTGCGATGGCCGGCTGCGCGTAACTTGCGAAAGAAGGCTCAAGGTTGCCTGTCTTCGCCGCTCCCCTCAGTCTCTCTACATGCCATTCAATCTCTCTTGCGCTGAGCCGCAGCTCTTCCGCAAGAACCAGGGCCTCCGGGTACCATTGTTGAACAAAAAAGGCCATATCAATCAGCACGGCGCAATTTTTCTCGAGTGCTTCGAGTCCGGCAAGCCCCCCGATAAGCCCGAAAATCTGTGAAGACTCCAGTTCCGTGCTTAGGCTCTCTGTCTTGCGTCGCCCCGATTCATCCGCGTAATCCAAGGCAATTTTAGCCACACCGTCGCGATCCAAAACAGTGAGACGCTCCAGGAGTTGCTCCCAACTTCCGGCGGAGGCGTGGCGGGCACGAAGATAGTAGCGCAGCGCGACGACAACTAAGATGCCCAAGAAGATGAAAATCGCCGTCAGAAACAGAATTGTCCGCGCGTTCATTGCCCCCTCCGCGAACGAAGATGTGCAAGGCGGTATTCCACCTTGTCCTGCAAGGACAACAAGTCGCTGTGCATTTGGTCTGAGAGACTGCGAGGCGGGGGCGCCTGCCGCCAAAGCATGATGATCCAATAGACCATGCAGGCAAGGTATACCGCGATCCGAGCATGCGACAGGTCATTGTAAATTCGGTCTCCGCGATTCAGTCCGAAGTACACGTGTGCGGCTTCTACCAGCACGTCGATGATCGAATAGACGCCCAATCCTTGAGCAATTCTTGTGATATGAGCCTTCCACGGCAGGCCCACTGTCACCGATAGGGCAATCATGCCCACAAAGAGTTCACTCATCAAGGCCGCCGAAAACAGATTGCCCTTGATCATGATTGTCTGCATCCACATCCGTGTTGGCGGGCTTGCAAGCCACGCTAAAGCCCCGGCCACTGCGACACTTACGCTGACCAAGAACGCGAAGCTACGACGTACATCCTGCGCCCACACTCCCATGGGACGAAATATGCCCGCAGCGAGTTCATAAACCACGCCAAGTTGAAGCACGACGTCGAGTATGGCGAGATACCAGTAGGTGTAGAAGTAAGCCGCGCTATTGCTGAAAGTTGCGACGAGATATAGGGCAATCGTTCGCAGAATGTTGGCGCAGATGAATGCGGTGAAAAACGGGAACGTCCGAACGCGACGCCGCACCAATAGGACCGCCAGCAACGAAACGTGCCCAAGAAAACTAGCCGCCCAAAACAAGAGATCGAGACCAGTCAAGTGCATCCATCTTCTCCCATTTGGGCGGCGCTCGAAACAACGACAAAACCTATTTTATGCCAAAGAGAGGATCAGGAGAATTGTTTGAATCACGTTGGACGTCGGTGGGTTAGGCGATGTCGGCTCAGGATCCCCACCTGTAACGGCGGAAGTGGTTGCTTGGGCATGGATAGCAGGAGCAACGAATGCAGTGAGGGCGAGGATAAGAGCGAGATTGCGGGCGATCTGCTTGAACATGTTACGTCTCCTTTTAGTAGCGCAAAAATATGCGCTGCGCGGAGAGTAGGGAAATGGAGCGGGAATTTCGATTTATTCGATCGCCCTGTGTCATAAGCGAAATATTCGTATCAAATTGATTGCCTAACTGCTCTCTGAAGAACTTCAGCAAATATTTGCAGTTTTGGCGAGAATCTTTCCTCAAACGTTTCGGATACACCACATTATTGTGAAAAATATTGCACTTTAGTTTAACTTAAGAGTTCTGCCACAATTAAGCGGTTCGCAGCAGGTTGCGGCTTGGCGAGATTGGGGGATATTCCCGTCGGCTCCGCGACTTATTCCTGGCAACGGCGCCAAACTGCTAGGGAGTCTCGATGGCGTTCACAGTTCGATCTCGGCCGAGAAGAAAGTGCGTCGCAAAGGCATTCGAGTCAATTTACAGAAAATTCTTTAGGAGAGAAGTCATTGATCTGGAGTGATCAACTGGCGACGCGAGCAAGAAAGCTCGAACCACGCCCCAAAGAGGAATTGGTCGGCGATTGCTTGTTGCGGGTGATTGAGGGCTACTCCATCTAAGCCCAGCGCGGCTCGATACCCACCTCTTAGTTTTCCCAATTGCTAGAGCCCATGCCTTCGATACAAGGGACGAGCATCGCTGCCCATTACCCGGCACTCCGGTGGGTCCGGGATCGGAGTCAGATAGAACCGTACGGTGTTCAACAAAAGATGTACCGGTTCTCCTTTGTCGTGGCAGCATGAGAACACGATGCGCATGTCGTTCGGTAAGTCCCGACTCATACCGCTGAGCAGCACGATTGGGAAAGATGCGCATGCAGCGCGTAGACGCAGCAAGAGCTGGAATCCGTTAAGAACAGGCATGGCAAAATCCAGTATCGCCAAGTGGAACGTCGACACGTCATACTCCAGGGCCATCAGCGGGCAGCTAACAGCGGTCACAGAGTATCCCTCTTCTTCGAGCAGAGCGGCTCGTAGTTCAAGACCGATGAGATCGTCGTCGACGCAAAGAATACAGTACTTCCGGGGCGACTGAGGCGACTGATTGGATGTCATATGTGTCTCGTTCTTTTGCATGTCCGCTTTCCCGGTGGGTTTACTCTGCCTCATCAACGAGCTCTATAAAGCCTTACATTCTGGTGACTAGCAACCAGTCAGCGTCGAGTCAATTCCACAACGCAGGCGCCTTTTTTGTCCAGATACCTGCGAACCTGCGATCTGGCCCTCAAGAGACGCGATTTAACAGCCGATTCGGAGATGCCCAACATCGTCGCGATCTGCGTTACTGAGGCGTCTTCTCGGTACCGAATCTGCATTACAACCTGAAGATTAGGGGACAAGTATCGAATTGCCTGGTCGAGTTCATTTTCCAATGCATCATGGATGCAGGATTCTTCCGGATTGCGGGAGGTCTCCATAGGTTCAGGCAACTTGAAATCGTCCGTATCACCGCTTTCAAAGCTGTACACAGGTTGAGATCGCTTCTTTCGCGATAACATCAACGCGGAATTGATTGCAATTCGAGTTAGCCACGAGGAGAAGGCGCTCCTTCCTTCAAATCCTCCGATGTGAATGTATGCCTTCAACAACGCTTCCTGTAACGCGTCTTCAGCATCTGCAATGTTGCGCGTAATCCGTAGAACCGTTCGAAGAATTTGTTGTGAATGTCGGCGACACAGCTCCGCATATGCCTGATGATCTCCGTCTTTGGCAGCAGCAACCAAATAGATATCGCAGGTATCAGACGTGATTACGACAGGTGACTCTTTTGCAGCGTAAGTCAGCATGTGCATAGTTTTTGGCCCTAGTGTACTTATGTCTAAACCGACAAAGTTGATCGATCCATCGAAGGCGCTCTATAGTTGATTGAATTCGAAGATCAGGTTTTTTGTTCTACGTTTTCGGGTGACTTGGGTCTCTCTATCCCTATAAGATCCGTCTGCCTATGACTCCTCACGGCCAGACAGTTGCTGCAGCAATTCATGCCACTACACCTTGCTGATCCATTCGCGAATGAACTCTGGACAATTCCTGAAGCCGATGCCCCTCACATTGCAGGCTGCGAGGAACCTGACCGTCTCGCGGTCTACGAGTGTTACTTCTGCCAAATCAAGAATCACAGGATCTGTTTCCTGCGCAAGGAGCTCTTCGATCGTGCTCACGTGTGGTTCCTGAAGATGTCCGCTTATGTGAAGCAGAACTAAATGGTCGCGTTCTACAAGCCGTACTACTCTGCATGTCATCGTCCCTCGCCTTTCCGGCAAGCCTCGCGCGAATGCTTGCACACTCTTAAGGAATGCACGCGGAAAGCCATCTTGAAGTGGTTGAAAATGAAGGGGGAGGAAGGTGAGCGGTATAACGTGGATTTCGTGAAACTGAGGGAAATCGGGAATATCGGGAATTCTCTTGACGTCAGCCAAGCTTGAATCGGTTCTTGCGGATCTTCAGTTTCTTGATGCGAGAATCCAATGTTGAAGGCGGCAATCCAAGCCTGGCAGCCGCCCCTGTTGGCCCGGATATGCGCCCACGGCTCTGAGCCAGAGCAAACTCGATCATGTCCCGTTCGTGCTGTGAATCGTCACCACTGCCGTCTTCGTGTGTCTGTCTCTTGCGCTGTGAGCACGGAATCGATGGCAGCCATGAGTTATCAACACAAAATACATTATCCGGGCACAATATCACCGATCTCTCGACGACGTTTTGCAGTTCGCGAATATTGCCGGGCCAATCGTAATCTCGAAAGAGGTCCAACGTATGTTTGTCAATGGATCTGAAGACCTTGCCTGCTTGATTTGCATACCGATGGAGGAAATATTCAAGCAGCATTGCAATGTCCTCCCGCCGTTCTCGAAGCGAGGGGACCTGGATCGGAAACACGTGTAATCGATAAAAGAGATCGGAGCGAAATGTTCCATCTGCCTGTGCCGCGTTTAGATCACGATTCGTTGCGGCGATGATGCGAACATCTACTTTTATCCGTTCCTTGCCCCCCACCCGTTCGAAATCCCTCTCCTGCAGGACTCTCAGTAGCGCGATTTGCGTATCCAATGGCAACTCGCCCACTTCATCCAGAAAGAGCGTGCCACCGTTCGCCAACTCGAAGCGGCCCACGCGGCGTGCGGTTGCGCCCGTGAACGCCCCCTTTTCATGGCCGAACAGTTCGGATGAAATCAGCGAAGGGGCGAGCGCCGCACAATTTACGCTGACGAAAGCACGCTGAGCACGACGGGATCGCTTGTGGATAGCTCGGGCGATTAGTTCCTTTCCTGTGCCTGTTTCACCAGTGATGAGAACCGTAGAATCCGTCGGCGCGACTTTTGCGACTCGGGCAAGGACCACGCTCAAAGCAGTTGACGCTCCCACAATTTCCTCAAACATGGAAACGCGATCCACTTCCTCACGTAGTGCAACGTTCTCATTGTGGAGACGTTGCTCAGCCACCTTGCGACCCTCAATGTCGGTTGCGGTCGCGTACCAGCGGATAATCCTGCCTTGCTTGTCTTTCAACGGATTGTACCGACTGAGAAACCAACGATACTTGCCGTCTTTTCCGAGAACCCGCTGTTCGGTCTCAAACGGAACACCCTTTGGCAGCCCGTTTTGCCGAACTTCTCGAAACCTCTCCACGTCCTCGGGATGAATAACGCGATCGCGGAAACTTTCCGCCTGCACCTCCTCAAGCGACAAATCCATGTACTCGAGCGTTCCTCGATTCGCATAGACTGGTCGGCCATCGGGACTGTAGACGAGGATCAGTTGCGGTATGGCATCGGTAATGCGGCGAAGTTCGTGTTCATCTTGCCGGCTCTTCTCCTCTGCCTGTTTTGCTGGGGTGATGTCCGCCGCGGCACCTATAAATTCAAGGTTCCCCGAAGAGGTTGTCAACGCGCGACCGGAAACATGGAGGTGCTTGACTGAACCGTTCGGCATCAGCCAACGGTATTCAAGATCAAAGTCGGCTCTTTCCTCAGATGCTCGGTCGAGAGTCTGCTGCACGAAATCCCTGTCGTCGGGATGAATTCGTAGCAGTATCGTCCCCAAAGTAAGCTTTGTCACTCGATCGTGTTCAAAGATATTGTAGGTTTCTTCCGACCAGTAGACTTCTCCGCTGGCAACACTCCAGCCAAAGCAGCCAGTGTGGCTTAGTCTCTGCGCTGCAGCCAGGAGAGCTTCGTTGCGTTTCAGATCGGAATAGAGGCTGGCACTCTCTAGCGATATCGCGGCTTGCGATGCCAGCAACTCCAGCACTGCGACCCAAGACATTATTATTCCCTCCAATCGTAGCAAGGTTCCGAATCTGCGCCGAACCAGCCTTAAGAACTGATTTGAGATAGGACGGGATAACTCAAGAGTTGTCGTCGGGATAGACCAGCGCCCATACGATCTGTATCCATACGTTGTCTCCTCAGACTTCGTATCTTGAAATTGCGACATAGTCCCATGACATCTGGAACAGATGCGTCAATACTGCGGCGTTTGTTTTGTGCTGCAGGAAGAATCAGCTACTCCGTCGTCTTCCGCATATCAAACGTACTGGAGGAGGTAGGAAGTCGTTTTGCACAAAAACGATATTTTGGCAGAATATTGCTAATTTGGGACAGAATAGGCCTGCGGGATGTAGTGCACCACTACAAGTAGTCTCATCCATATTGTGATGGATTAGGGCCTTCGCCTGAACGCGCTGGGAGTAACGCCGAACTGCTCACGGAATACTCGTGTCATGTGAGACTGGCTAGAGAATCCGCAACGAGCCGCTATATCAATCAGGGATATTTCTTCTTCCTGGAGTATCCTCTTCGCTCGCTCTATCCGGCGTTCCGTAAGATATTGATGAGGGGTTTTGCCGGTTGCTGCACGGAACATTCTGAGGAAGTGCCCACGACTATAGTGCGTCTTACGTGCTAGTTCATCCAGGGACAGGTTGTTCTGTAAATGCTCCTCCATGTGTTCCTTGACGCGCCGTAAAATCGCCTGCGGTAAAGGAGAGATTTGCTTGGCTCTGGCCTGGTCACGATTTTCATTCAGCAAGAGGTGCAAGCTCCCTTGCTGTCTCGAAGCCCAGTCCTCGATTTCCTCCGCTGATGCAACCTTCTTCTCCATACCAAACGTAATGGAAGAGGCAGGAAGTCGTTTTGCATAAAAAGGACGTTTTGGCAGAATAGTGCGATGAAATGTGGTGCAAGACTAGAGCACAAGGTAAGTTCGAGGCTTTCTCATACATAGCCTTGAGTTAGGGCATTCGCTTGAACGCACTCGGAGTAACACCTATCTGCTCGCGAAATACTCGTGTCATGTGAGACTGGCTAGAGAATCCGCAACGAGCCGCTATATTAATCAAAGAGGTCTCTTCTGCGTCCTGGAGCATGCTCTTTGCTCGCTCTATCCGACGTTCCGTAAGATATTGATGAGGGGTCTTGCCGGCTGCTGCCCGGAACATTCTCAGGAAGTACCCGCGGCTATAGTTTGTCTCACGTGCAAGTTCATCGAGGGACAGGTTGTTTTGTAAGTGCTCCTCCATGTATTCCTTGACCCGCCGTAAAATCGCCTGCGGTAAAGGAGAGATTTGCCTGGCTATGGCTTGGTCACTATTTTCATTCAGCGAGAGATAACGCACGGTAAGTGCCTGCGCAAGCGACTCAGCATAGAGAATCCCCGTCTCGCCTCCAGTTAGCATCTCCGTTTCTAATAGCTTTAGCAGGCGGGAAATAACATTGTCGTGCATTGTTTGTGAATGGGGCATGGTTGATGGGGACCGATCCATCTCGTTGGCGATACGTTGCACAAAAGCGTCGTCCAAACCACAGTGAATGTGTTGAGCTGCAGTCCGGATACGTACAGGCAAAACGGGGCCCGCAGGTAGAACTGTGATGGCCCCCGCTTTCTTTGAGAACGGAGCGAACATTCCTTGCAGCGTCAGATGTTCCCCGATCGACTGTTTAGAACACAGGAGTGTTATTACATGCCTGTCTGTGTGACTCAGCTGACGTTCACCGGGATGCGTAAGGTGACGCTCCAATAGGAAGCCGCTCCATGGCAACGAAGCACTACTGTGTAGAACCTCAGGTGGGCCTGATGCAATTGACGTGAGACCTGTTAGTTCCTGCATAATTCCTCCTCGTCGTTCTTTCCTGAGGGGACTTTAACTTCCCGCCGGGCCGGAGAGCGCTTTGAATGAATCTGTTATCTCCGTTCAGCTACGACCTGTAAATCTGACGCGTCCAGCAAGGACGAAGCGTCAGAACTTTACACATTTTGCTCATGACTAATCATCATGAATCGATCACACTTGATGTGTCGCGCAGGGTTGGACGATAAAGAACCAGCCGGTTCAAAATATACAAGTGTGAACGCTATAGTTTGAGGGCACAGAGCAGCGTTTGGCACGGACACAGAGTATGTCTGGTTTTTGGGTGATTCAGGAGTTGCAGCGAACGAAGGAACTACCGTGGTTCAGTAGGCTTCCGTAGTTTAGGGGACTCGCTTAGATTCAGTGGGCAGCACGGAGAAAATTCATGAAGCTGGTGATCTTTCGTGAGATGGCGGCCTGATTCGAGGCTACATTCTGCTCAATACAGAGACCAGAAAAGAAGGTGAGAACAAGGTCGGCGAGCAGTGGCGCGTTCGTGGCGCCGGGCAGCTCGGCCTTGATGTTGCTAATCAAAAGTCTTTTCAGGGTAGCGGTGTTCTTGTCGATGATCTGCTGTGCGTCGGGTGGGAGAAGCGCGATGTCGCGCAGCGAGTTGACGGAGAAGCAGCCGCGGCGGCCACCGCCGACGTAGCAAGTTTGAGCGACGGCGAGGAAGCGTTCGACGTTGTGCCAGCCCTTTGGCTCGGTGGCGAGGATGCCGTCTCCGCCGCGCGTTTCAAGATAGTAACGCAGGCTTTCAAGGAATATATCTTTCTTATCTTTGAATTCGACGTAGAGGCCGGATTTGTTGACCCCGGTTGTGCGCTCGAGGTCCTGCACGGAGGTATCGGCGAAGCCTTTCTCCCAGAAGACGCTGATGGCCTTCGCGAGTACTTCTTCGCGCGAGAAGAGTTTGCGTCGCCCCATGATTATGTGATGTTAGCGTGTGGGTTCGCGACTCGGAATGACGTAGCGAAACCCGTGTGTCCAGAAGACGGGCATCGCCGTCTCCAGCACTCGATTAACGCTCCTCGGCCGCCCAATGCACATATTATCCGATAAAGAACTAAATAGTTCAATATCTTTGCAACCTCGCTGCACCTTCATCATCTTATACAACAAACGGTTCGGAACCCCGGCGAGGGTTGTAGTCCAGTTGAACCAGTGAATTGTTGCGAAAACAAAGGAGACCCATGTCTAAGTTAGCGAAGAAAGTGGCACTCGTAACCGGCGGTTCCCGTGGTATTGGCGCAGCGATTGCAAAGCGACTGGCCGCCGATGGAGCCAGCATAGCCATCACGTACGCGAAGGACGCCAGCGCGGCCTCGGCCGTAGTCAAAGCGATTGAACTCGGCGGCGGAAAGGCCATCGCTATCCAGGCGGACGCAGCCAACGTCGAAGCAGTTAAATCCGCGGTCGAAAAGGCCGTTTCGACCTTCGGCAGACTCGATGTACTTGTGAACAATGCCGGCACGGCAATTCCGAAGAAGTTTGAGGAGACCACGCTTGAAGAGATTGATCGCGTGATCGACATCAATCTTCGCGGCGTATTCGTCACGACGCAAGTGGCGCTAAAGCACATGAGCGACGGCGGCCGCATCATCATGATCGGCTCGTGCGTTGGCGAGCGCATGATGACACCGGGGCTGGTTCCCTACTCAGCCACGAAGGGCGCCGTGAAGATGTTTACCCAGGGCCTGTCGCGCGAGGTCGGGGGCCGGGGCATCACGGTGAATAACGTCCAGCCGGGGCCGATCGACACGGATCTGAATCCTGCCGCAGGCGAATGGGCAACACCTCAGAAGGCTGCTACAGCGCTCAACCGCTACGGGACTGTCGACGAGGTCGCCGCATTGGTGTCGTTTGTGGCCAGTCCGGAGGCGTCGTACATTACCGGGGCCAATCTGACGGTTGATGGCGGGACGAACGCCTGATCGACGTGCACTCAATCTACGTGCCTGGAAAGGGAGAGGTGCATTGGTACGCTTCTTTGAAGCGAGTTCGCACACGCTCTGGCGTTGCATTCCTGCGGAGGAAATGCGAAACCTCACCTGTTTTAGTCAGTGCGGAAAACCCTGCAACTGAATGTCTATGAGATGTTAGCTCGACAAGAAAGTTTTCTGGATATTTCCACATCTGCCGAAATGGGACCTTATAGAAAAGTGTTGAGGCTCGATTCTGGGGTGACGAACAACTGGGCATTAGTCATGCCAGTGGCGTGGAGGCCGCTCGTATTGCGCGAAGAGGACACAAAGCCCATTCGCGGGAAGGTCTTTCTCTATCACCGGATCGCAACTATGCGAAATCTTCAGTGTTTATTGGCTCGAGATCCCCGGACTCGAGGCGCAACTACAAGTTCGCGATGGAGCAATTCGTAGAACGGGGTTCCTTGTATATAGTGATACTCAAGAATCCCGGCGGAAGCATCTTCCCTTGAATCCGCCGCCTTATGGCATTTTCTTTGTTCCGGAGGCGGGAGCAGCCCGTAATCCACAATGCCACTCTCCAAGGACAGCACGATCGGAATGCAGACGGAAGACGCTCTCCTCGATAGTGAGGAGCGATTCCGCCTGATACTCGATTCCGCCACCGAAGCGATCTTTGGCTGCGATCCAAATGGCACTTGTCTTTTCTCGAATCCCTCGGCGGCGCACATGCTCAGGTACGCCGATCCGGCGGAATTATTAGGAAAAAACATGCATGCGCTGGAGCACCATACCAGAAAAGATGGCACCCCTTATCCGATTGAAGAATGTCCTATATACATAGGATTTCAAAAAGGCGAGAGTGTCCACAGAGACGATGAGATTTATTGGAGAAAGGACGGCACAAGCTTCCCGGTAGAGTATTGGTCTCATCCAATCGTTCGGGAAGGTAAAACCCTGGGCGCGGTGATCACTTTCATTGACATCACGGAGCGGAAACAGGCGGAAGAGATGCTCCGCAAAAGCGAGGAACAGAACCGTAGCCTGCTCTTGATCAACAATGCCATCATAACGAACCTGGATCGAGAGGCCCTCCTGCACTCTATATCCGAGGCCTTGAATCGTGTCACCTCTTTCGACCGGTGCGCCATTACCCTCTACCAGCCGGAGAGAGATACGTTCCGCTTCCTTTCTGTGGAGGGAGAACTGTTTTCAGACTACTTCCGACCGGGAGTTGAGATTTGCCGCAACGAGACTTGCCTCAGCTGGGTATTCGACCACCAGCAGCCTCTCCTTCGCCGCGATCTTCAAATAGAGCGGCAGTATGCCAATGAATACCGCCTCGCTGAAGAAGGTATTAGGTCCTTCTGCGCCTTTCCCCTGGCTTTCCGGGGAAAGTGTATCGGCACACTCAGCCTGGTAAGCCGTGAAAAGGGCCGGTATTCGGAAGAGGCCGCTGTGTTCTTGCAGGACGTCGCGAACCAGATCACATTGGCGATTCTAAATATGGAGTCCTATCAGGAAATTACAAGCCTGAAGGCACGGCTGGAGAGGGAGAACCTTCACCTCCGGGAGGAACTATTCACGGAACACAACTTCGAGGAGATCGTTGGCAATAGTCCAGCACTTCTCAGGGTGCTCCACGCTGTCGGGCAGGTCGCTCCCACAGATGCAACCGTGCTCATTTGCGGGGAAACGGGGACAGGTAAGGAGCTTGTGGCGCGCGCGATTCACAGCCGCAGCGCCCGCAACGGCAGCGCTCTGGTCAATGTGAATTGCAGCGCCATCTCAGCTGGCCTGGTGGAGAGCGAACTGTTTGGCCATGTGAAAGGGGCCTTCACTGGGGCGATCGAGCGACGCATCGGACGCTTCGAGCTTGCCCACGGCGGCACCCTCTTCATGGATGAAATCGGGGAACTGCCCCTGGAGACTCAAGCGAAGCTGCTTCGCGTTCTGCAGGAACAAGAGTTTGAGCCCGTAGGCAGCAGCCGCTCTTTGCGCGTGGACGTGCGCGTCATTGCTGCCACGAACCGCAACCTCCGTGAAGCAGTCGAAGCGGGCCGCTTCCGCTCAGATCTCTTCTATCGGCTCAACGTCTTTCCAGTCGAGATCCCCCCGCTGCGAGAACGCCGCTCCGACATTCCTCATCTGGTAGCTTTCTACGTCTCCCGATTTTCCAAGCGGTTCGGTAAGAAGGTCGACGCTGTATCACGGGAATCTATGGAGCACTTGGTCAACTATTCATGGCCCGGAAATATCCGTGAACTGCAGAATATAATTGAGCGCGCGGTTATCTTATCTGCGGACCCGATCCTCCGACTAGACCGCGACCTTATGCCGGCTACCCAATCCCCGAAAGACATCGAAACCCCTGGGGCGGATGCTACAGACCAACCGCATGCGACCGCCAAGGGCCCGAAAGCACTCCTAACGCTCGACGAGGTGGAACGAAACCATATTCTCGCGACCCTGCAACATTCTTCCGGCGTGGTTGATGGTCCCAATGGTGCGGCTAGGATTCTGAACCTTCATCCAAACACACTTCGCCACCGGATGGATAAGCTCGGAATCAAGAGATCTCGCCACCGCCCATCGTAGTTCCCCTAAACCAATTCCACGCAATCACCAATTATGGTGACTCCCCCGATCCTGTCCAGTACACGCTCGGAAACCAGCCGTCTGACATCCGAAAGAACCAGAGGGTGTCCGGATGGAGGAAAATCTCCGCAACCCATTGATTCCAAATAAATATTGGTTAGGGCAGCGGCGGTGTCCTGCCATTCGGCCCCCTCCCACCTGGATGATTTTCTAAAGGGCACGCTGATTGCTATTTCATATATCAAGTATCAAGGCCAGAGGAGTCAGGTGAACCCGCGATGCTTAGAATCACAGTTGTTGAATCGTCTCAGAGCGCCGCTACTCTTCGGGTAGAAGGCCGGATAACGGGTTCGTGGGTAGAAGAGCTCCGTAGAGCCTGTGATGCCCGTAACTTTTCCGATCAGGTGCACTTGTCTCTCGAATTAACGGAGGTTTCATACACCGATGCCGCGGGGATTGAACTCCTAAAGGAACTGCGGAGTCGCGGTGTGAGCCTTGAGCGCACCAACCCATTCATGGCACACCAGCTCAAAGATGGTGCATCATCTGACTGACCTGATCTAAGGGGTCGCAAGGAAAGTGCATGCCGAAAGCCGAAAGCGAACCTGTTCTACTCAAATGCCGCAGCCTCATGCCTAAGAGGAATTCCATGCTGAGCCAATCTGTGTCTCAGACGCAGCTATTGCAAGCTGGACCTTTGCAAAGCGCGCAAAGTGATCGTCCAATTCTGGAGCCGCTGTACGAGGTTAGCAGGATTGTGGCCCTTTTCTCCCATGATCTTCGCCAACCTTTGACAGCCATCCTGGCAAATGCGGAATTTCTCACCAGGTCAACTATTAGCGATGATCAACGAAACGATTTTTACCAGGAGATCCGTTGCGGGATCGACCGTATGAACGAGTTGGTTACTTCATTGCTGGAGTTTTCCAAGGGGCGAAATACTCTTCATCGCTCCACCCAAAACATTGTTGACACAGTTGGGCGCGCGATCCGGATGATAAGTGTGAGACAGGAGTTCCGGCGTATCAGCATCAAGCATAATCATGAGGGGCTGGCTTGGGGCTGGTTCGACTCCAGCCATCTCGAACGTGTGGTCGCCAACCTCGTCCTAAATGCTTGCGAGGCGGTTTCGCCGGAGTCGGGGCAAATTGTCATAACCACAACTGGCGATCGCGCCTGCTTGCATATTGATGTCTGGGATAATGGACCCGGCATCCCGCCGACGATTCGGGACTCCATCTTTCAACCGTTTGTGAGCTACGGAAAGGCCGAAGGCAGCGGACTGGGCCTTGCCATAGCGAAGAAGATCGTCGATGACCATGGTGGGAATATCTATCTTGACGGGAGAATTGAGAGCGGCACGCTTTTTAGGCTCACGATTCCCTTTGTCGTTGCTCAAGAAAGAAACTCTACCACTCCGATAACGATCTAAAGAGGTTTTCGCGATGTTCCATTTGGATTATCTTTCTTGTTTCTTCACCGTCCTAGCGACAATACTGCTCGCACGAAAATCTTGGATCGGACTCCTTGTCGCAATCGTCAACAGCTTGATCGTCTGTGTAATCGGTTTGCGAACGTCACAGCTTGGCTTTATTCCAGCGAACCTGTTTTGCATCTGCGTATACGGGTTCAGTATGCGGCCGTGGCTCAAGGAACAAAAACACACACATCGAGATCAAGCGCAGCGACAGGAACCGCTGGTCATACCTATACATATTTGTACCCCTCAAGAAAGGGCTGCTGTCCTCACCAGCGCAGTCGAGCATCAGTCCTGAAGTTAACATCTGTAACACGATCGGACTTCCGGAAGAGCACTATGCGTGCTGACTTAACATTGATGGCTCTCGCCCATGAATCGAATCGCTATTTACTCACCCGGCTGATAGCGAAGACAACCCGCAAACTGCACCGCCCCAAAAAAACGGTTGCAGAATACGATGAACGACGCGTTCGAGTGGTTCGGCTACTCAAAACCAAGAGCAGCTCGCCGCACTGCGGAAGCGGCCAGCAGTTCGGAAGGCGTGCTGCATGACACCCCCGCAGTCGATTAGATTTCGGTCCTCTCCATTACAAAGCTAGGAGTAACAACCATGGCAGCTTCATTCGCATCTGTGTCACTTATCTCCTCACCGAGAAGCGCATCGTGGTGCTTCCTGCTGCTCGAGCACCTGGATGAATTCGCGAGGCTGGCATGGTATCTCGTAGCAGATGGCAAGCTCGTCGAAGATACATTCGCGCGCACGCTGGCGAAGCTCGATACGACTGCATTTGAATCTTCCATTCCAGCACTCGCTTACAGTCAGGCTCGAGACGTTCTCATCACCCAGGCGATTGCTGCACTGTCCGACGCGCGCAGAGAGGAAGATGAGAACCAGTTTTTTCAGTCGAATTCTATTGGCAACTTACCCGATCACCCCCGCCTGGCGTTCATGCTGAGACTGATAATCCGTTCGTCCGAAGCAGAGGTTGCGAAGTTTCTCGGCGTATCACCATCTGAGGTGCAAGGGCTTGTCAGGCATGCGATCGATCGTTTTAGCGTAGTTCCGCCCATCTCGGCATCGACAGATTGTTATGACGCATAGGTATCCTTAGTTTTCAAGACTCACCAGGAATAGAGCACAAAGACCTGTGCATTTCATGACGGCCGAGCCCCGGTAAAACTGCATAAGCTTGTACTTTGTAGCCGATCTGCCTGTTGAACTGGCCGCCTTTTAGGCACGATCGCAGGTATTCAACACAGTTAACAATTCAAATCAGTAATCACAACGCTGCGCGAGGAGCAACCCGAGTCGGATGGGATTAGCGACAAAACATGGACGCTGGTCAGGCTGAAGCAGTGGCGCTGGTGTACCGCGCGGAAATTGCGACGACGAAGACTCAGGCGGCCTCAATGGGATTCCAATTCTTCGATTTTTTCGCTGACCAGGTGGACGCCCATCTCGCTTAGCACCTGACGGATCGCCTTAAGCAATGTCTCGACGTCTTTAGGCGTAATCCTCCCAATCGTTCCGATCCGGAAGCACGATTCATGGGACAACTTGCCTGGGTAAATTGCAAAGCCAATCGCCCACAGCCTCGCGTAGAAATCAGCAAATTGGAAAGCCGGGTTGGGAGGGTATCGGAATGACGTGATGATGAAACTTTGGTCTTCCTCCGCGAGGTACATCTCAAAGCCAATCGCTTTCATACCCTGGCACAGCGCAATGTGGTTTTTTCTATAGCGTTCACCACGGGCGCGAACTCCGCCTTCTTCATCGAGTTCATTCAGTGCTTGCTCAAAGGCCAGCATAGTGTGAATCGGAGGCGTAAATCGGAAGTGGCCGTGAGCTTCCATACTTGCCCATTGATCATAGAGGTCGAGACTCAGCGTCCGGGCATGTCCCTTCGCGGACTCCAGAGCGTGCCGGTTGGCGAGAACGAAGCCAAACCCAGGAACACCCTCGATGCATTTGTTCGCGGAAGAGATCAGAAAGTCGATATGCGAACCTCCCATGTCTATCGGAACCGCGCCGCAGCTGCTCATCGCATCCACGATGTACACAGCTCCAGCATTATGCACCACATAACCTATCTCTTCCACTTGATTCAATATGCCACTGGTGGTTTCACAGTGAACTACTGCGACGTGAGTGATCCCGGAGGTCGACGCCAAATGTTTCGCGACGATCTCAGGTGTAAATTTTCTGTTCTCAGCGACCTCAAGAACATCTAGTGCAATGCCGTGAATGCGTGCTGTCTGTGCAATGCGCCGCCCGTATGCTCCATTGACCAGCACCAACAGCTTGCCGTCACGTGGAATTACAGATGAGATGACTGATTCGACCACGAATGTGCCGCTGCCCTGCATGAGGACGCATTCATAATCTTCGACGGGATATGGGCCCAGTTCGAGCAGGCGCATTCGGATACCACGAACAGTTGCCAGAAAATCGCTATCCAGTGATCCCAAGTCCCGGAGCATGGCCTGTTTGACTGTGGCGCTCGTTGTCAGGGGGCCGGGAGTAAAGAGAAGCTTACTCGGACTAATTGGGTACAATTTCATTCTCCTCTTCATCACCATCACCATAATTCCCATCGCCGTAGTTGATCGGAGGTTGAGGAATCATTGCAACTGCTTTAGCCGGCGCAGTGTAGACTTTTTGTCCGCCGAGGTACGTTGCCTCGAGGACAATATCTTTGATTGTATTCGGCGGAACGAGGCGGGGATCTTTTTGGAGGACGACGAAGTCCGCGAGTTTACCAGGAGTGATCGAACCTTTGATGGACTCTTCGAAGGTGGCGTAGGCTCCATCCAATGTCCAGACCTTGATAGCTTCATCGACGCCGACTCTCTGATTCGGTCCGTTGACAATACCCTGAGAACTTGTGCGAGTAACCATATCTTGAATTCTAAGCAAGGGCTCGGCTGCGGAGATTGGAGAATCGGAATGACCCGCAACAGGAATGCCCATGTCGATCGCCGTACGATACGCGTGCATCATCGAGAGACGCTTTGGCCCATAGGAGACGAGAATGTCTCCGTACTCCCACATATAGGAATGAAACACGAGAATCACGCCGTCCTTCTTCGCGCGATCCAGCAGGGCCTGATTCATGACGCTCGCATGCTCAATTCGCCAGCGGGCATTTGGACGAGGATTCTTTGCCTGCGCATGTTCGATCGAGGTGAGGACCATGTCAATCTCGCGGTCTCCATTGGAATGAGTTGCAACCTGCCATCCCGCATCCCACCACTTCTGATAGTCCTCATCCAGCTTCTCCTGAGTGCGAGCTGGTGGGATGCCGAAGTAGTCGGGGCGGTCGGAGTAGGCTTCGCTGAGCCACGCGGTTCGGCCACTCAGGGAGTTTCCCTGATAGTTCTTGAGGGCCGTGATGCGCAAGCGATCGTCGCCGAAGCCTTGTTGGATTCCGGCCGCTTGAAGTTCGTCGAACGATCCGGCGCTGAACATGAATCCAACACGGACTGGATTCCCAAGATCGCGCAATTGCTGCATCGTGCGGAATGAAGCCGGACTTCCTCCAGCGATGCCAACGCTGGTAATCCCCATCGCAGAATACTGCCGGAAACAGGTCATATATCCGTTCAGTTCCTCCTCGTGGCTAGGTGCGTTCGCGTTACCACGGCCCGCACCGCGCGAAAGTACACCGCGAGCGCTTTCACGGATCACGCCGTTGGGAGTTCCGTCCGGATCGCGGTCGAGAGCGCCGCCCTTAGGATCCGGCGTGTCTTTTGTGACGCCTGAAGCATTCAACACAAAGCTGTTCACGACGGTGATATGCCCGGAGCCATGAGTGATTTCGATGGGCTGCGTTGTGGATACTTTATCCAGATCGTGCCGGTTGGGATGACGGCCCAACAACTCATCGTTATATCCGTATCCACTGATCCTGGCGCCAGCCGGAGTCACAGCGGCCTGACGCTTGAGGGCGGCGACAAGTTCGTCAATCGTCTTAACCCTGTCGCCGCCCAGCCACACCCTGTAATGCGGCGTGCCCTCCTGAAAGATCGCCTGCGGGTGCAGATGTGCATCATTGAACCCAGGGGTCACCGTCTCACCCTTGAGGTCAATCACCTTTGTCGAAGCCGTCTTTAGCTTGAGGATCTCAGCATTCGTCCCTACCGCTGTGAACCGTCCGTTATCGATCGCAAAGGCCTGAGCGGAAGGGTGATCTTTGTCTACCGTAATGACTTTCGCATTGATCACGATGGTGTCGGCGGCAAACGCGGCGTTCGCTGTAAGTACGAGGAAGAAGCACAGTCTTTTAATCATGCCTAACTCTCATTTCTGTGGTAGCTGCCCGGACGGCGGAGGATCGACTTTGGCTCAGAACGAAAACCGCAGACTGAGTTGAACGTTGCGTGGTGTGTTGCTCTGGCTGAGGGTAGCCTCCTCTCCGAAGGTCGACGATGTGAAACTCGTCGTAGGGCCGGAGAAGGTCACATTATTGAGTGCGTTGAACATTTCAGCTCGAAAGGCAAGCGTATAGCGTTCGGATAGCCTGGTGTTCTTTTCAAGCATTGTGTCCAAGTCCCAGGCCGTGGGAGCATTTACATTCGGCAGGTACCGGGGCGCAGTACCGAAGGAAAAGGTGGGAGCTGCTGCAAAAGCGGCTTTATTGAAGTAGATACCCGTGCCATTGAGGTTTATGTGTGGACCGCCTGCTACCTTGGCGGAGATGCCAGACACTGAATTGGGGCGAGACAGAGTGCTGGAGCTATCCAGATCGGAGACATCGGTATAACTAACCTCAAGAGGACGGCCGGTATCGACCTGATAGATCGCGCTCAACGCCCAGCCGCCAACGATATGCTTGACAAAGCCCTGGTTCAGCCAAGCCCTTCCGTTGCCGAAAGGCAGTTCATAACGGGTACTCCAGCGAAGTACGTGAGTCTCGTTCTGATCGGAAAGAGATCTGTCGCATCGTGGGCAATAGGTATCGGTAAGAGCACCCATGGTGCCGGCTACGCTGGTCATCTCTCCCACGTTGTCGATGGCCTTGCTGTAGGTATAAGCAAAGACAACTGCAAGGCCATGTTTAAGGCGGTGTTCCACCGTCAACTGTGCGGCATGGTAGGTGGAGTGCCCTGCGCCGACGCCGGTTGCTTCAAAGTTCTGGTACTGCGGATGCGGCCGAAGTAATTGGGAATATTGAACTGTCGAGGTGTACAGGTTGGAAGTTGGATCGGTGATAACGCCGAAGAATGGATTAGAGACGGTGCTCAGCAACTTCGAACCAAGTGCAAGGTCCGCGTCGGGAAGCTGATTCAACTGCTCGTTCACCAGCAGATGCACACCTTCGTTCCCGACGTATGCGGCAGTGACGACGAAATCAGCCGGCAGCGTGCGCTGAACGTCCAACGACCAGTTGATTTGATAAGGAATATTCTGGCGCCGGAGAGGACCCTCGACGGAATCCCCGACGTCGATAGCTAAGCCAGCAGCGTTGCCTGCGGGAGCAGGAAGACCGGAAGGAAACGGATTGCTAAGTTGAAAACCGGGGAGTGGCGTCTCTTTATCGGGCTCTGTGTCTACTGACGAGGATGTGCGTATCCCGCCATCTGCGTTCGGGAATTGCTGCCATGCGGCAGCTGGATGACGGAAGATCCCGAATCCTCCGTGAATTATTGTCTTTTCATTGAGCATGTAAGAAACGCCAACGCGCGGATCGAAGTTCTGTTTGTTCGGGATCTGTAGCTGTCTACTTGTGCCGTATAGTCCCGGAATACCAATACCACCCGTAAGGGTCAGCGATGGGACTTGCGATTGGAGTGGTGAGACTGCCGTCGTGTCGAGGTAGTTAAGGAGATTGTTTGTTTCTACATCGCCAGTTTCGTAGCCATATCTAAGGCCATAGGTGACCGTCAGACGTGGCATTATCTTGTATGCGTCCTGGATAAACACCGCACGGTAATCATGGACAGATGTGGTCTTCGGCTCATAACCCGAGCTTACCGATCCAAGACCAAGGAGTAGTTCCGCGACACCGTTGCCTGAGTCGGGGATCGCCGTGGTGGTACCTTTGGTGAACCCGTCCGTGAAGCCTGCGCCGCCACTAACTGACATCTGCTCAGGGTCCCAAAGCTGCGTTGGATAGCGCCTCCAGTCGAGGCCGTATTTGACAGTATGCTTCCCCTTAACCCATGTCATAGCGGCCGCGTATTGATATACGGACGAGTAATTTGTCTCGAACGGAAAGTCGTTCCCTAGCGAGCTATAACCACCTACAGCGGAAGGACCACTGATACCGATACTCGGAGTCAGACTGGCAGTGATTCCGGGCGCGACATTGCTGGCGTTGAATCCAAGAGCTGCTGGGCTCTTCAAGACTGTTTCAGCCCTATTCGACTCGCTGTGCGCCCACGAGAAGTGGTGCTCGAAGATCATGTTCTGCCTGATGATCCAGGTATGATCCACAATGATATTTTTTCCCGGAATACGGTCGTTCGCATCCTCGGGCGAAAGACCATTGCCGAAGTAGTCGTTGTAGTTAATGTGGTTTGTAAAATCCGTAATGTGTCCAAAGATGCTTTGATGGGCACTGAACTGATGATCAATCCTGATATCGAAGCTGTTATTGTCATCGGTTCCGGGAGCGTTGGAGAAGAAGTTATCTAAATCGCTCCCACCCGTCCCAGTCCGATTAGGAAGCGGGTAGAGGTTGACGATCGAGACTCCAATGGGGTTTAGAGGTGCTGTAATCTTGTTTGCGTTGGCAGTGCCCGCATTTAACTGCGTCCGGGAATACCCGGGACCTGTAGTGTTTGTGGTGGCCGGGTCGTAGATGACGATTAGATTTCCCTTTGCGTCCTTGGTCTGCGTGAAGTCGCCAGTCCTTTCCAGGGCTGTAGGCACGGTGCCCAAGAAAGAACCGGCGCTGGTATCTCGTAGTCCTTCGTACGAGACAAAGAAGAACGTCTTCCCTCGACCGTCGTACAGCTTGGGGAGCACGACAGGGCCGCCAAGTGTCGCGCCATATTGATTTCTATCGAAGTGGCCCCTCGGCGTAATAGGTGTTGTGTGGTTGGCGTTGAAACCATTGGCATCGAGATCTTCGTTGCGGTAGAACTCGAATACGGAACCATGCAGCCGATCGGTACCCGTATGCAGCGCGTAGCTTACTAGGCCACCGCTAGTACGACCGAACTCAGGAGAGTACGCATCTGTATAAACGCGGAATTCCTGCACCGACTCAACTCCGGGAATACCTGCATCCTGGTTATAGTAGGCGGTCGTATTGGCTGCGCCATCGATCAGGACGTCCGTGGTCGAGGCCTTGGCGCCGTTGATGCGAAACGTGTTGGTGCGACTTTCGCTCGTGGAGTCCTGACCGGACAACCCATCGTCTCCCTTCGTCACCCCGGCAGAGAAGTCGATTAGCTGCAGAGGATTACGGATATTGAGGGGAATGCTTTCGACGAAGGTAGGCTCGATAATAAGACCGCGATCGGCGCTGTCCGTGTTGACCTCCGGGGGGGTAGCGGTAACGTCCACTGTTTGCTGAACGGAGCCCGGCTTCAATATGACAGCGAAGACCTTCGATTCACCTATTTCAAGCGTGATGTTGGTAAGGAGCGACGGCGCAAAGCCTGGAGCGACAGCCTTGACCTCATAATGTCCTGGAGCGACAGGCGGCAAGATGAAGTCACCTCTTCCGTCTGTGACACTCTCGACCTTAACCTGGGTGTCTGTGTTGATAAGAGTGACGATGGACTTTGAAACACTCGCATTCTGAGGATCGGCCACCCTGCCGCTGACACTGGCATTTTGAGCAAAGAGCGGGGATGCAAGGCAGATGACTGCGAGAAGGCAACCGGCTAAACCTGAATATCGCATTAGTAACTCCAGTTAGATCCTGATGATGAGTTGAGGTGGCGCTGATAGTTTTGACAGTAGCGCCCGCCAAGGATTGATTCGGTAAAAGCCTAATGAATACAGGGTTTTTAACGGTTATGAACTGGGTTGAACAAACATCACGAAGGCTCCGAATAGGCAGTGATCAGACCGTGACATATGTTGCTAGGTGGTCTCTTGCATGATTGGTTCACTGAAATGATTGATTGCCTCACCAGAGGCTTTCAGGTTCCAGAGAGGCAGTAGTATGAGACCCGCAAGGAATGCCGTAGCGGCGAAGACGAGGAAGAGCCTGTCCCACCCATAGCGTTCGCTTATCGAGATCACAACATATGGAGAAAACAGAGCGCCAAGATGCCCAATACCATCAATCAGTCCCGATGCTGTAGCTGCAGCACGCGTCTCTCCGATATCCTGCGCGGTTGCACCGGAGAGTAGAGTATCTGGGCCATAAGAGAGAAGCCCTGCGAGCGAGATGACGAGCCCTATACCCACGAGTCCCGAGCGGGCAAGAATCGGTTGAAGGAGCATGACAAGACCCAACCCGCACAACATCACGGCGGAGACCGGGGCTCGCCGCGACTGATTGAAGCGGTCTGAGATATACCCGGCGAGAAGTGCTCCGACAATTCCAACGAGTTCATACAACGAGGAGAGGTAACCTGCGGTCGCCACACCATACTGAAGTTGCCGCACCATATAGTAGGGCAGCCAAAACATCAGAGCGTATCGGCAAAGTTCCAGAAAGAAGTAGGAGATACTGATCGTCCACAAGGAAGGTTTGCAGAGGAGCATTCTTAGGTCGGCCGAACTCGTGTGTTCGGGCACGGCAGCAGCTGAGCGTTCGGGCTGACCAGCGCCGGGGCCCATTTGGGGAGGCGTGTCCTTTACATACACGAAGAACAACAGTGTGATGACAGAGAGCAGCAGCGCGGGAAAGAGGAAACCGCGTGCCCATCCGAGCTGAGGCAGCAAGGAATGCTCGGCGACAGCCCAGGTTGCGAAGGCCGTTGCGAGGAATCCTCCAAGGACGTAGTTGGTACCCCACCACGCCATTATAATTCCGCGATTTTCGTAGCTGAACCAGTTGGCCATGGTCTTGACCAATCCAGACCATCCCGTTGCCTGACCGATCCCGTTGAAGCACGCGAATAGAAGAAGCCACATTACAGAAGCGTGAAGGCCCATCATGAGATTGCTGCCGATAATCAGCAGCAAGCCCGCGCCGACAACACGCTTCGGACCGATCCTGTCAGATAAGAAGCCGAAGCCGAATTGGCCGACGGCGTAGAGAAGGCTGTATCCAAAGACGATGTTGGCCAGTTGGATGCTGTGGAATCCCGCTACGCCTGCGAGCAGCGGAAGGACGATACTGAGATTTTTGCGGCATAGATAAAAACCTGCGTACGTGATCCAGGTGACAGTAAAGGTCTTACGTTGACCGACAGTCAGGTTCATCAGATTTCAAACTCTTTTCAGTCTTTCTCTGTTTCGGTGAACAGGCTCTCATGCATTCACTGCGTTTGAAACGTTCGACACGTTCAGCGGTCCTAACCTTACCGTTAGGCAAACAATCTCCTGAGAGTAAGGGCAAAAAACATCACGGAAATCAAGCTGTCACAGTGCTGTAACGCATTCTGGATAGAGTGTTCCTAGTCATTGACCACACCTCAATATGCAGGGCTACACGGAGATTTCAGTCTCAGAGCTTTCGCGATACGCGCCTGACTTCCAGGAGGCGCTTGAAGCAGTGTGCAAGAGCCCGGCCTTCAGAACGAGTCCCAAGAGTTGTGAATTTTTGCGGCACATCGTCCATCGCGCTCTGAATGGCAACACAGATGAATTGAAAGAACGTCTTATCGGGATGAGCTTGTTGGGCCGTGAAGCGACCTACGATACAGGCTCGGATGCGGGGGTCCGCGTACGCGCAAATGATGTCCGGAAGCGACTTACCGCTTATAACGCGAAGGAAATACGAGTTGGCCGATTTGCCTTTGACTTACCCTCCGGCTCGTATGTTCCCCTGTTCTTCAGGCAAGCCACTTTGTCTCTCGAGGCAGAAGCTTGCGATCAAAATACCTCCGATCAGGCTGTACGGTACGAAACAGAAGTGCCGCTGACTCTTCAGCGATTGGCTGCTCCGACCGTCATTGCACTCTTTCTATGTGTCATCTGCCTCAGGTGGCAAATAGCTCAAGAACATCCTTTTACGACATTCTGGCAACACGTCTTTCAGGGGCACAACGTCAGACTCTATCTGCCGCCTGCAGAGAACACCGGCGGCCTTCAACTGGTCGCGATGCAAGAGATCCAGGCCACAGCTCCTTTGCTTAACCTTGCCGGGCAATTCCACAGCCAACTCAACCTTACTGGGGATACTACGGCCAGGGAAGGCGAGATCCTGATCTCGATTGGCGCGCCATCTGAGAGCAAGTCTTCGCGGGCCATGACGGATGATCTATCGCCGCCTGATGCGAGCCGCCTGACGGTCATTGAGACAGCCGATGGCCGGAAGATCTTCGATCGAACCGCGTCGAAGATCTATCCTGAGCATGGGGGTCAGGCGGCATTGCTGACGATTTCGAATGGCCCAATCCGATCAATACATATTGATGGTACGGATGACGCTTCGATCAAGTCGCTCGTCCGATTGCTGTGCGAACGGGACACCTTCCCCGAAGGTCTGGCTGATGGCCTGGCAGATGGCACGACAAGCCAGGTGGTCTTCCCGATGTCCCAGGGTTCTCAACCGATGATCTTTCGGGATTCGCCCTTGGCGGCACAGACGAATGCAGGTCAGACGCAATGAGCACGGAGAACCCTTCGATAGCGCAATCAAGAGGTCGCGTCTTCTTCGCGGCCTGGACTCTGTACGCGGGGTATTACATCTGTCGCAAGGACATGGGCATAGCCAAGGGAGGTGCGATCTCTTCCCTTGCCGTGAGTCTCGCATGCTTTGGCGTAATGTATGCCGTAGGTCAGTTGGTGGGAGGCACATTAGCGGACCGTATCGGCGCGCGGCGAACGGCCTTGGCGGGTGCTGGAATTTCCATATTTTGCACTGTGTCGTTGGCCTGGTGCAATCAGCCGGTCCTGGCGCTTTTGCTCCAACTGGGCAATGGATTCGGCCAGGGATTCGGATGGCCTGCGCTACTCAAACTGCTCGGAGGTTGGTTTAGGGCTGGCGAGCGAGATCGCGTATTGGGTTGGTGGAGCACCAGCTATATCCTCGGTGGATTGCTAGCGAGTTCTCTTACCGCATGGCTCATTCTCAATACAAATATGGCTAGTCGGGTGGCTTTTCACCCGGCCTACCTTGTCTCTTCCGCCATTCTGGTATGCTCAGCGTTTTTCTTTTTCAAAGAGACCCATCGGTTGCCTGCCGCGCCTCCCGCTATCCGCGCTCCATCGCAATCCCCTGGCCCATACGCAGAGGACCGCCCGTGGCACCAATTACTCTCGAATCGAAGAATTCAGGTCATCTCCAGTATGTATTTCTTTTTGAAGATGACGCGCTATACGCTTCTGTTCTGGCTGCCAAATTACCTGATCTCGGATCTCGGCTATCGAGTTGTTTCTGCCGAACATATGGCCTCCTATTTCGAGCTTTTCGGTTTCCTCGGACCGCTAGCCGCAGCATATGCCATTCAGCGTTACTTTGCGCAGCGGCGGATGGCGCTTGGTGCTTGCATGCTCTTCGCACTCGCATTTATCTGCCTCATTCACCCTATGCTCACAGGGAGCGGAGCCGCCGGTTTGGTCCTTTCCATCGCTCTGATGGGCATCCTTATTCATGGAGCTGACATCCTTATGTCCGGAATGGCCGTCCTCGATGCAGTGCCCAATGAACTGCATGGGCGTGCCTCCGGGTTTGTCAATGCAATCGGGTCGATCGGACAGGCGTTATCTCCCCTGCTCGTAACCGTCTACGTCTCTCATCTGGGCTGGACGAAACTGTTCGATCTATTTGTCTTCTTCGCCCTTGTGGCAGGCTCGATTTGTGCGTTTGGGGCACACAATGAGGCGCAATTTACGTCGCGACCTAACCGTTCAGCACTTGAGACTGCGGGTTCGCCGTTGTAATCTCCGCAAATGGAAACACGAAATGCGGACATCATCATCGTCGGTGCGGGCATCATCGGACTTGCCCATGCTCACATGGCTGGAAAGTCAGGAAAAAAAGTTGTTGTATTTGAACGGAACCCTGCAGCCGTCGGTGCTTCAATAGCCAACTTCGGCATGCTCTCGGTTGCCGAGCGCTGGTATGGTGTCTACGCGAAACATCATGACAAGCCCTATATACGTTTTCGGCCCGACGATAGCGTGGAAGTTGTGACGGGCCTCGGCGGCGCAGGCATGACCCTGAGCTTCGGCGTAGCAGCGGAGACCTTTAGCCTTCTCTCCATGCGAGGTGCGGCATGAACCAAGCTCCTCGCATTCGCGCAGTCATGCTCGACTGGGCTGGCACAACGGTAGACCACGGTTCGGTCGCGCCCGTCCTGGCACTCAAGACTCTCTTTGCAAAGCATGGAATCGCTCTTTCGATGGAAGACGCACGGCGAGATATGGGGTTGCTTAAACGTGACCACATCCAGGCAATTCTCGCGTTGACGAATGTCAGCTCTGAGTGGCATGCGCTTTTCGGCAAAAAGCCTGGGATAGAAGAGGTCTCGCAACTCTTTGACGAGTTTGGTCCGTTGCAAATGGACATTATCACGCAACATTCACAGCTCATCGAGGGCGTGGCCGAGACCGTAACAACCTGGCAGAATCGTGGTCTTTTGATCGGGAGTACGACGGGTTACACCCGTGAGATGCTAAGCCCGGTCCTCGCCCAGGCGGCTGCCAGCGGCTATCGGCCGAATGCTTCAGTGTGTCCGGATGAGGTCGGAGCCGGCCGGCCGGCACCATGGATGTTGGCGCGAAACGCGCAGATGCTCAACGTTTATCCGCCATCCTCATGCATCAAAATCGGTGACACCATCAGCGATATCGAAGAAGGGCGAAACGCTGGTATGTGGACCATCGGGTTGACTCGAACGGGAAACATGATCGGACTCGACGCTCCGACGTTCAACCAACTTCCAACTACGCAAAAGGAGATTCTCCTCAAACACGCTGCGCACAAGCTCCTCGAGGCCGGGGCCCACTTTGTTGCGGAGGATCTTTCTGCGTGCGACCAAATTTTGGCGCAAATCGAAAGCAAGTTGGAAGATGGAGTATTCCCTGCCAGGGTCGCTGTTTAGCACAAGGTATAGTTTTCGAGGATTCGAAAACCGTGCAGGTCGAGTTTCTACAGGACTCTCGTGATTGATTGTTAGCAAAAACCACGGGCTGCCAAAGATCGGCAGCCCGTGGTTTTTTTTCGCTTGCGTTGAAAGTGTTAGAAGAGAATTTTGGCGCCGAATGTCATGTTTCTGACACCGGTGCCGACGCCAACAAGGCCACCGGCTTGAGCAGGGGTACCACTGAAATTATTGAACGTGCCAAACGGATAGTGGCCCAGGTTACCGTCCGGCAGACCATAGTAGGAACGGTTGAGGACGTTATACGCGTCCGCCTCGATACGAAGCGTAACGTGTTCAGTGAGCATCGTATTCTTATAGACATTGAGATCCACATTGTTGAAGGTGTCGCCGCGAAGCAAATTGCGGCCGGATCCTGGGTAGGGCGTGCCTGCAAACTGTGCAGCGTATTGATTGTTCGCGATCCAATGGACCGCGTTGGGTGTAACTGGTGCGCCTGTGCTGTAGTCAACCAGCATCGGCGCCGAGTTTGTGGTTCCATTGCCGGTTGGGACGGTCGTATAAATACCGACTGTGCCTATAGGGGCCTTGGGGTTCGATACGATGGGACGTTCGGTGTCAAAACCAACTTCGTTGGTAGCGAAGTTGGCGTCACTATAGGAGGAGGAAGTTTTTGGATCGCCAACCGTGCCGCTCGGGAAGGCTGTGCTTGTGTTCGGCTGTATTGGAAGATTCACCTGAGGAGAGGAGTTTGAAACAGTGTCGTAGTCGGTAAAGGGCTGGCCACTGTTATAGATCCAGATCGAGTTCATCTGCCACCCATTAGCCAGCCTGCCGACCAGGCCTCGGTCGGAGGAGCCGATCTTTGGAAGGGCGTAGGTAAAGCTGATGCTGGCTGCGTTGGGGAAGGAGATATCGCTTACGCCCCGCTCGCCAAAGTTGGTATCCAGAGGATTTTGAGCATAGGCAGATTCGTTACCCGCTCCGGAGTTATTACCGAAGATCTCACTGACGTTATCGATCGTGCGGCTGTAGGTATAGCCGAACGTTGCCGAGATGCCGTGGTAATTTCTGACGGTCAAGCTGGTCTGCAGAGCGTTATAGATGGAGAAGGCCGTATTGCTGACGGTGTTCACAATGGTGGAACCACAGTTAAGATGTCCAATGTCGGCGCCACCGGGCAGTGTGCTGTCGGCTGCGGTGCACAGGCTGCTCGGTGCAACTACATTCGGAAAGTCCGTCGCTACAGGAAGCAGGTAGGGATTGCTATTCGCCGTTTGAAAGTTATCCATGGTGTGATTACCGGTGTATCGGACCTCCGCCACGGCGTTATGTGTCACCTGGTACTGAATACCCAGGGTGTAGGTTTCAGCTAACGGCTGGCGGAAGTTGGAACCGACGAAGTCCTGATTGGCCAGCCCCGGATTACCGCCGGTTGGAACGAATTGACTGAGGCTAGCTGCGACCGTGGTGAAATTGGCGCCTCCGGTAGGCAAGCAACTGGCTGGAGTAGTGGGAGTAGCAGTGCCATTGCAGGTAAAGTTACCGGTGTTGACAACTGGAGCTGAGCTTGCCGCGTTCAGATTGATGTTATAGAAGCCGGGATCGACGTTGATGGCGAAGCCGCCGCGGACGACCAGATTCCTTGCGAAGTTGGGATTGTAGGCGAAGCCAATACGAGGCTCGACATTACGATAGCTCTGAGGAATCCGAGGAAAGGTGGTCTGTGAGAGGGGTAGAGCAGTGTCCCAGATAGGGGTCGAACCAGTTTGTTGAGCTACAGACTCCGTGTTCAGCAGGTTGAGCGCCTGCTGGAAGAACTCCCACCGAATACCTAGGTTCGCAGTGAACTCCGGTGAAATCTTCCAGTCATCCTGGAAGTACAAGGCAACGTCCTTCTCTTTGAAGGGAATGAGAGGATTTCCCTGCGCGAGAATTACTGTGCCGGCACCCTGAAGGAAGCTGTTGAAACTGGTCGCGCCACCAGCGGCAAAGTTCAAGATACCGTCCGATGCGGGCAGAAAAGTATTGGGGGAGTTCTGATAGTCGAACTCTCCGCCAAATGTTATGGTATGGCGACCGAAGTTCCAGGTCGCATTGTCCTGAACCTGACCGGTCTTGACGATACGTCCCTGTGGAAGGTTGCTAGCGAGGCCGTAGCCTGCAAAATTGCCGCCCAGGGAGATCTGCGAGGGGCAGGTTGCAAAATTGGTGATCGTGCAGTTCGGGAAGTCTCCGCCGTCAAAAGCAAGGGTACTCTGCTGGAAGCTATAGCGGATCTGATCAACCCAGTGCGGAGAGAAAGTGTGAACCAGGTCAGCTCCTATAGCGTGAGTGATGTCGGTGACATTGACCGTTCCACCCGTTGCTGTGGGGTTATCGGGAATATCCGGGGCATTCTGGTAGATATAACGGCCACTTAGATGATCTTTGCTAGTGAGCTGGAAGTCGAGCCGGCCAAGATATTCGCGATCCAGGGCTGAACTCGGAAAGTTACGTGCAATCTGCGTGAAAGGAATGGAAGCGGGTGTAGTTCCATCAGACACGTTTTCCAAAACTGGGCTACCGATAGCGTGAGGGTTGCCCTGGAGTAGAAACGGGTTGAGCTGGTTCAGGATGGCAACTGCCTTGTTGTTGGGATAAATAGTGTTCAACATCTGGAGACCGGCCTGGGTCGGAACCATATTCGGAGTTGAAACAGTTGCACCACCGTTTTCAAACTCACGTGTGCCATAGATGCCGACCGAAGCGAAGATCTTGTCCTTCCAGATCGGCGCGGTAAAGTTTCCGCCATAGACGTTGTAGACATAACGCGGGACGACGGGCTCATTGCAACCACTGCTGGGACTCTCGCCCGGGGCGCAGAAACCGAAGGCCGCGCCTTTCGAGACACCAGTTTCGAGAGAGCTGGTGAAGTTGCCGCCGTACCGGTAAAACGCCGAGCCGTGGTAGTTGTTGGAGCCCGATTTGGTAATGTAGTTCACCACCGAACCCATGTTGCGGCCATACGCTGCGCTGAAGTTATTGGTGATGATCTGAACTTGATCGATTGCTTCTTCGTTGCCAAAGAAAAACTGCGGTCCGGTAACGGAGTTGTCGTTGTTCGCCTGGCCATCGATCTCGAAGTTATTGGCACGGCCACGCTGGCCATTGGAGGAGATGCCGGTGCCGTTGGTGTTGGCGTAGTTGGCGCTATGCGTAGCGACGACGCCCGGAATCAGGACAGCCAATTCGTCAAAACCGCCGCCGACGGGAAGTTCGGAAACCTGCTGCGTCGTGAATGTTGTCGATATCTGAGCCTCCGTCGTCTCCAATTGGACCTGAGATGCATTGACCTCGACCGTTGAGGTCAATGTGCCCGTTGAGAGCTTTTGAGTTCCCAGCGATTGCGTGCGGTTCGCGTCCACATGAAGATCTTTCACCTCGAGTGAAGAAAAACCCTGGGATTCAATTTTGACGGAGTAGCTGCCCACTGGAAGGTCGCTGAGAGTGAAAGCGCCCTGGGCATTGGTCGTTGCGGTGAATACGGTATTAGTGTCCGCCTTCGTCACCGTGATCCTTGCACCAGAAATCACGGCACCTGTTGCATCCTCCACTGATCCAACAAGAGTTCCCGTAACGATTCCCTGTCCGCGGGCGACACTTCCACCCATAAGGAAGCTAGCGCAGACAATTGCTATAGCTAAACCTGTCTTTAGCCGATTCACGTTATTTTCTATTCGATGGAATGAACGGGTAATCAGCGAAACCACTAAACTCTTCATCTTCATTTTCATACAGCTCCCGAGGGTATTTTGATCAAACTACTGGCCTACCGCACTCATCTCGGGAATTGTGAAAATGGGGACAATACATCGAGTCGTATCGCCCTTAACTGCTCACCCTCGAAATATTACCCTAAATAAATTTTAGGGTTTGGGAATAAATCGAAGCGTTATCTATTTCGATTGCAAGGAACTGACTCTCAAATCTATTTTTATGCATCGATAAATCTATTTTTTTGTTTTTATTATCGACACACCTTATTTTTATCATTGATAAATCTTATTTTTATTCATCGATGAATCCTTTTTTCGACAACGATGAATCCTATTTTTGTGCAACGATGAATCCTATTTCTCCGTAACGATGAATATGTCATCGAAAGGTGTTAGGTTTGCAAATAGTTTGTCAGAAGTGCTGTTTTTAATCCGATATTCGCCCAGCCAACCCACTCCGGGGGAGTTTCTCCCGATGCCATATGACGAATCAGAGTGTGACGGTTCCTGATCGTCTATTCTTAGCGCAGATCTTCATCACAGATTTGAAGCATTCATTCGGCTCAACGCGTATTATGGCTGAGGTACATTTCATCCAGTGCCGAAGGTTATGCTTCAGGATCCTTCCAAGGCAACAGAAGACGTAGAGTCAGGATAGCAAGCTCATAACTCGGCGCAGATGGTAAATATGTCGCGCGATCCGCAGGTGGTCAAGGCTGCGCTCTTAGATGCACCCGCCAACCGACGGCTCGCCGGCGCTGCAATCGGCGAGTACAAAATCGAACTCTGCCGAAAATCACCCTTATCCCCCATATCGTTCGCTTTTCAGAAGTTTGAAAGCGCCTGCACAAGGTGACGCCTAAATGTCACGAAAGCGATAGCCAACATGGCTTTCTGTGAGGATATAAGTAGGGCGGGCAGGATCGTCTTCTATCTTTTTCCGGAGCTGGTTGATCAGAACGCGGAGGTATTCGCGCTCGTTCCCGTACTCCGGTCCCCATATTGAGGTGAGGAGACGACTGTGAGGTACAGGCCGGCCGGCACGCTCCATCAGATAGCGCAGCATTTCGAACTCCTTCGGAGTGAGGTGAATCTCCTGTCCGGACTTTTCGATACGATAACGGCCCGGATTCAGCACGAGGTCACCGATGGCGATGAGAGAGTCCAATGGAGCGGCGGTTGTTTTGGAGCCGCGGATGGCCGCGCGTAGCCTTGCAGTTAATTCCCGGACCTGAAATGGCTTCGTCACATAGTCGTGTGCGCCTGCATCGAGCGCTTCCACTTTGTCCTCCTCGTCATCGCGCACCGTGAGCATGATGATTGGAAGACGGGGGTAAGTATTGAAGATTCTGCGGCAAGTTTCCATGCCGCCCATTCCCGGCATATTGATGTCGAGCAGTACGGCGTCGTAGGTGACCATCCGCAGGCGCAAGAGTGCCTCTTCTCCATTGCCGGCTTCACCGATCATGAATCCGAGCGCGCTCAAAGTCTCGAAGAGGCTCTGACGAATTCCTGCATCGTCCTCGACGATAAGAACCTTGTTTCCCTGTTCCACGTCACTTCTCCTTTGCCATGCGGGGCAGAGTAAGAAAGAAGGTTGTCCCGGCATGTTGATTGCTATCGACCCAGGTGCGTCCCCGGTGCGCTTCTGTGATCCGCTTAACCACTGCGAGCCCTATTCCTGTTCCTGACGCTCTACGGTCCGAACCCGGACAGCGGTAGAAGCGTTGAAATATCTTGTCACTCTCTTCTGGGGGAATGAAGGAGCCCTCGTTGCGAACACTGATCAGTATCTCTGCATCTTCCTCCTGGACATCCACTGCAATGGGGGAGCCAGGGGTACCGTATTTTGCCGCGTTATCGAGGAGCTGAAAGATCGCCATTTTCAGGAGATGGGGGTCTGCCCATACCAAGCTGCGTTGCATTGTGGGCTGAATGTGGACGGAGTGTTGACTGAGTTCCTGCGAGGATGCTTCGATGCTGCTTTGGATGAGTTGTATGAGATCAATTTGCTCCCTCTTGAGCTTGAGATCGGCATTGTCGAGCCTGGCCGTGCGGAGCAGATGTGTGGTGAGATCCTTGAGATGGCCGGCTTGCCGGTCGATGAGAGTGACGAGTTTCTTTTCAGTTCCTGATAACGTGTTCATCTCCAATAGCCCGGAGCTTGAGCTCATGATTGTGGTCAGAGGGGTCTTGAAGGCGTGTGCGAGACCGTCCAGCACAGCAGAACGCAGTTGCTCACTCTGACGGGCGGCTTCTGCGCTGCTCTCTGCAGAGAAGGAGCGCGCTCTTTCGATAGCGACAGCGACCAGCGATGCGGCTGCGTTGATTGATGCAGCATCGAGCGAATGGCCGTAGACGACCAGTGAGCCGATGGGTCGCGTGCTCAGGCGCAGAACACGCCACGAGGTGGCAGTTGCGAGGTCGTCCTTATTGGTTTCCATGAAGTATATGGAACGCACCTCACTCTCTGTGACATCGCAGTCGCCGCTCTTGCATAGGTGGAGGTCGTAAGCGTTCCAAAGTGCGACACCCTTTACCTTGAGGGTGGATTGAACCAAGCTTGCGAGTTGCTCGTCGACCGGTCTTTGCCGGTCGAGAAGAAGAACGTGCTGGCTCAGTTCGTAAAGTTTCTGCAGATGCGAACGGTGCGTCTCGGCTTCGCGCACATGACGGCTAACCTGATTGGAAAGGCGGCTCACCAGCAGAGCTACGCTTTCGAAGGTGATCAAGGCCACCCAATCATGCGAGTCGGACATGTAGAACGCGAATAACGGCTGAGTAAAGAAATAATCGAGGCAAGCGACGGACAAGAGAGACACGATGCTCGCTTCAAGAAATCCCCAACGCAGAGCAATTGCGGTTACAAGAAGGAGATGAACTGAGGTTGCGGAAGAGAGATTGAAATGAAATCGATAAGCAATCCAGGTGATAAACAGCGCTGCCGCGATTCCAGCGGCGATCCTTGCGATAGTATCGCGGACTGCTTTTGTGGGCATCTTCGGAACCGATTAGAGTTTGATTCTAGTGACGAAGGCATAAAAAAACCGTAAGGATCGCGCTTATGCGTACTTAATGGATTTCACGATTCACTGAGAGTCGCCGGTCAAAATCGGCTTCACGAGGTGATCCAAATGAAAGACATGAGAGGCCTTTATCAATTTGAGTCGACGGCTGTTGCTAAGTCGTGGACGTCTGTTGTTGGAGATAAAAAAGAAAATCCGGACTTTACAAAGACTAAGCCACGCAACAACGCGACAGCAGGGAAAGTACGGAAACGGGCGAACATCCTGGTTTGGATGCTTCCAGCGCTTGTTATTGGAGCGCTTCTGAATGCGGTGACTGCTGGCGCACAATCCACGTTCGGAAGCGTGAGAGGCATCGTGCAGGACAACACCAGCGCGGTCATCTCCGACACCCAGGTCGTGCTGCACTCTCTCGACGAGAATACGGAGCGCACCGTGAATGCCGACGCATCGGGCAGCTTTATCTTCGAGAATGTGAAGGCAGGCATATACAGCTTGCATGCGCACCATGATGGATTTGCAGATACGCAGATGTCGGGTATCTCCGTCGAAGCGCGCCAGGACGTGCGGCTGACGGTTTCGCTTTCAGTCGCATCGCAGACGACAACGGTTGAAGTGACCTCGGGCGGCGAACAGATCAACACGGAGAACGCGACGCTCGGCGATTCAAAAGACAACCTGCAGATGACGCGGCTTCCTCTGAACAATCGCGCGACGACGACGAGTCCACTCGGAGCGCTCGGCCTCTCTCCCAATGTGCAGACGGACAGCTCGGGGAATATTGCGCTGGGCGGGGCTAGTTCTTCCATGGTGAACTTTTCCGTCGATGGAATCTCAACTGCGAACGTCCGCCAGAACGGCGCGTTGCAGGACGCTTACCCATCGCAAGAAGGGATCGCCGCAGTCAAGGTGACAGCGTTCAATAACAGCGCAGAGTTCTCACAGGTTGGCGACGTTACCTTTACGACGAAGAACGGAACGAACAACTATCACGGCAGCGTGTTTGAGTACCTGCAGAATCAGGCATTGGATGCTATTCCGTATGGCTTCAGCAGCAAATCCCCGAAGAAGTTCAACACCTTCGGATTTTCGTTGGGTGGGCCTGTCACGATCCCGCGGTTGTATAACGGGCAAAACCGAACCTTTTTCTTTGCGGATTACGAAGGCAATCGCCGTTCAACCGCGGTAGCGCAGCAGTTTGAGGTGCCGACACAGAACGAAAGGAATGGTGACTTGAGCGGATTCAATGTCCCCGGACAGGCACCGCTGGCCCCTGTTACCAGCATCAGTCCAACAGCAAAAGCATTACTAACCTACATTCCGCTTCCTAATGTGGACGGGCAGCCTGGCTTCAACTATGAGAACTTCCAGGCCACGCCAGCGCAGACCGACGGGGCCGATGGTCGCATCGATCAAACGATCAGTTCGAAACAGTCCGCCTACGCACGCTTCAGTCGGAAGAACATCACGTCGGACTTCGCAAATCCCTTTCTACCAAACGATGTTGATTCGATCCACAACCGTAGCCTTCTGGTCTCCCATACCTACACGATCACTCCGAAGTTGCTGAACGAGTTTCGCTTTGGTTTTACCAATGTCACTACGAGCGTCAACTTTCCAATTCAGGGATCGGATGCGCTGAGTCAGCTCGACCTGACCGGCGTGAATATAAGTCAGCACCCGACGACGCACGCCTTTCCTACCTTCAACTTCAGCGCCGGTACGGGCCTGACCCCGATCGGCAGAGACAAGGCAGGTATCACCCAATCGAAGACAACCCAGTTCAGCGATAACGTGACCTATACCTTTGGGAAACATACGTTGAAGGGCGGAATCGATATTCGGAGAGTGCGGTACTTCGATCTGGAGAGTTTTGCCCCAACGTTTGCTTCGGATGATTTCGGTAGTTTCGTCTTTCAGCCAACCTTCACCGGAAATGCCTTTGGTGATTTTCTGGAAGGCGCACCGACGACGTTGAACTTTGCGGTTTCCAGCCCTGATGTGGGCGGAACAGCGACACAGTACAGCTTTTTCGGTCAGGATGAGTTTCAACTAAACAGCAGATTGACAGTGAGCTACGGTCTGCGCTGGCAGATCCTGCCGGGCTTCCAGGAGGATGGCGGCAATCTGGCAAACTTCGATCAGCGGAATAATTCGATTGTTGTTCCGGATGCTTTGGCTGGATATCTCACGAGTCAGAACATCACGCCGTCGAATGTTGCATTCCAACAATCGTTCAATGCCTGCAACCTAAATATCACCACGCTTCCGTGTACGAAGTATGTGACGGCGAGCCAGGATGGATTGCCGCAGAGCCTGCGCAATACCTATAAGGGGAACCTGCAACCACGCGTATCGGTGGCATATCGGCCCTTCAACGATACGAAGACGGTTGTGCGTGCTGGTTTCGGCATCTATACGATGACGAATCTGGGGCCATTGTCCTTCAACAACAGCGGCAACCCGACCTCAAGTCTGCATACTTATTCCAACTTCAGCACAGGAGGAGAAGGCACGAATACTCCGCAGATTCAGTTTCCCAATACGGCGCCTCCTTCGGTGGGGGCACAGATTGGAGGCGGCAGTCTCGATCAAGGTGTCGATCCTAACTATCGCGACCCGCAGTCGAATCAGTGGAATGTGACGGTTGAGCGGGAGCTTTCGAGCAGTATGTCGGTTCGTGCGAGCTATGTGGGCATGCACACTTACAGGCTGAGCATAACGGAGGATCTGAATCAGATTCCTGCAAGTACGACGCCTTTCACGCCAACGGCTGCAATTCCGTGGGCCGATCCACGCTCTCCTTACACTAACTGGGCGCAGCTTTTCAGTACGTTCAATGCGGGAGAGGCGAACTATCGCGCTGTCGAATTGCAAGCGACGCACCGGATGCAGCGAGGGCTTTATTTCGATGCAAACTATACCTTCGCCAATAATCAGGCAGACAACCAGGGCGATGCGCCAAGTGCGTTTGCAGGCGAGGTCAACTACGGCAGCCCGATCGCTGACCGCTTCAACATCAAACAGGACATGGGAAATGTTGAAGGGACACGCCACCATCGCATGCTTTTGACTGGGATCTATCAGCTTCCATTCGGCAAGAGCCGTGCATTAATGAATAGTGGAGGCGTGAAAGATGCGTTACTGGGAGGCTGGGATCTGACCACGGTGACGCTGCTTGAGACAGGGCCGTGGCTGACGCCAAGCATCAGCAGTTCGGCAGACCAGTCGAATACTAACGTCGTAAACCGTGGTGCGGTGTTGCGTCCGGATGTGGTCTCGAACAACTTCTACGCCGGACAATCCAGAGCACAGTACTTCAATCTGGCAGCCTTCGCGCCCACGCCAACCGGCGCTGGCCGCTTCGGAAATGCCGGAGTCGGTATTTTGCAAGGGCCTGGAACTGCCGCAGTGAGCCTTGGCGCGGCGAAGCAATTCCACATTACGGAAAAGGTTCACGCTCGCTTCGAGACGACCTTTACCAATGTGCTGAACCATACGAACTTCGCACCACCGGTGACGGCAATCGACAGCTCGACATTCGGCGCATTGACTGGGCCGCAGACGGCGGAGAACGCTGGCAATCGCACAGGACAGGCAGCGCTCAGGGTGGACTTTTAGGAAGACGCCATCTTATTCCAAAGGCGAGAACCATAGTGTTCTCGCCTTTTGTTTTTCGCCAACATTAGCAATTTCGTTGTCGACCGGAACGCCTTTTACGCGATGCTCGGGACAGGCGCGAGGGTCTTGGTGAACGTCATGCGGATTCCGTGTTTCGGCCGCAGGATGACCATCGGGCGAGCTTCGATCGTTTGGCCGGGAACCAACTGAAAATCGTATTTTCTGAGTAGATCGCTCACAATCATGAGGATCTGCATCATCGCATAATGATTGCCGATACAGCCTCGCGGTCCGCCTCCGAAGGGAAGGTAGGTGAAGGGCGTGCGCTGCTTCTCGGTTCCCTTGATGAAACGAGCTGGGTCGAACGTCTCCGGATCAGGCCAGTAGCGCGGAGCATGGTGCGCGCCATACACATACGCAATGACCATCGAGCCGCGGGGGATGGCGATGTCGCCGACGCGATCGTCAGCAACGGCCATGCGGTCGACCATCCAAAACGGCGGGTAAAGACGGAGCCCCTCCTGGATGACCTGGGTTGTAAATTCGAGCCTGGGGACATGGCTGTAATGCAACGGCGCATCGCCGAGCACGGAATAGATCTCCTGCCGGACCCGTTCGAGGCAATCGGGACGCGAGCTTAATAGGTAGAGCAGCCACGATAAGCCATTGGACGACGTCTCATGCCCGGCGACCAGAAGCTGCATACTCTCGCTCAGGACGAGCTCATCGCTCATACCCTCGCCATCGCTGTAACGCGCATCCATCAAGGTCTGCAGCAGATCGTGACCTGGCGCTTCGTTGCGACGCCTCTGAATGTACTCCATCAGAACGGCGTCGGCTCGAGTTCGCATCTCTTCGTGTTTGCGCAGTTCGCCCGAGGCGGCGAACCAGGGATTCAGATAGGGCTGAAGCGTTTGCCGAACGATGAACTCCTGGACCGTGCAGATGGTGTGGCTGACCAGATCGATGTCTTCGTCCTTCAACCGCGCGCCAAACAGCGACCGGGCGACCATCGAGAAGGTGATCTTCATCAGGTGGGGGTAGATATCGACGGGCCCGTTCTGGATTTTGGTTTCGAAGTCTCGCAGTGAGTCAGCTACAGAGTCCTGCATGATGGCCGACAATGCATCGAGCTGCTTTGGGCCGAAACCCTTCTGGATGAGACGCCGCTGGTTACGCCAGGCTTCGCCCTCGGTGGTGAGCAGCCCCTTCCCCAGAAAGTGGCCCATGCGCTTCACCTGGATTTCGGATTTATGGTAGTTGTCCGCATTAGTCTTCAGAACATGCTGAATGACAGCAGGATCAATGGTGATGATCGCTTCTTTGAGACCCCCAAGATAAATCCGGAAGGTGTCGCCGTAGATTTGGGTATACCGGGACAGAACCTGCGCGGGATTGCGGGCCATTGCGGCAGAATCCGCAAAGCTGCGAAATCGCGAGACAGCGGGGATAGTAGATGAGGTCATATCCGCCCGTCCGGATATTTGCCCCGAGCCGCTGGAGACTTCATGTCACTTGCAATAGGTGGTAGTAGGCCCATAGATAAAAGATAAACCCACAGAATCAGTTTTCGTTCCCCAGTTGCTTCAAAAGTATCAAATGATGCCGGATTGCCCGGGTCATCGTGGGGTGCTGCCGATAGGGAACCCCAAACTCTTCGGCGGTCTCTTTCACAATCCTGGTGAGAGGAGCGTAGTGGGTATGGCAGACGAAGGGGCACAGATGGTGGACGATGTGATGGTTGAGGCCGCCCGCGAGCCAGCCGACAACCGGGTTTTCTGTCGCATAATCGGCCGTTGTGGCGAAGATGTGATACACGCCGTTCTCAAACTCACCACGATCCGCAGGGAAATAAGTAGTGTCGATGGTGTGCGTCGTCTGAAATACGAGGGTTACGGACAGACCGACAATCAGATGGACCAGAAGGAACGCTCCGGCGACCAGCCAAGGCGATTTTCCCAGCACAATCACAGGCAAGACGAGCATGTACGTGAGGTAGAAACCCTTGCCGGCAAAGAGGATGGCGTACTCGCGCAGAGGGTGTTTGGCGCGTTTGAGGTATTCGTGCTTCGGGGAGAAAAAGCACTCGAAATCCCTGACAAACACATATTCGAGCGAGAACAGCGCATAAAAGAACAGCGCATAGATGTGCTGGAAACGGTGCCATGGCGTCCGGGCTTCGTAGGGCGTAAAGCGAAAGATGCCGCGCCCCGAGATCGCATCATCTTCCTCGTGGACATTGACGCAGGAGTGGTGGCCCCGATGATGAAGGAAACGCCACATGTACGAGCTGATTCCGCATAGATCGAAGACGTAGTTCAGTGTCTTGTTGACAAGGGGACGAGACGAGATGGCGTTGTGATTGCTGTCATGGGCGATGTTCAGCAAAAGAAAGGTCTGTGCGAGGCCGCCTAAAAGATAGAGGGCGATGAACTTCCACGAATCGGCCCTGAGCGCATACAGGGCAATCCAGGCGCCCGCCAGGACTGCCAGCCCCACAGCGATCTTGGCCCACATCATGGGGTCCGCTTTGGGAGAGATGTTCCGGTCGGCAAAAAAACTATCCAGGCGCCGACGTAAGACTTTGGGGAAGGAAGACGGACCTGTCGGGTCGATAATCGGGGACGCTGAGGATTCCGCTGGCACAAGATCAGCCGTCTCAGGCTCTTGAGCCATCACCTCTTCGGATTCAAACGTCACCGGCCCCTCCGCGATCAAGGCAATTGAGCCCGACGCGTTCCATAGGTCGCATCCGTGGCCCTGACCCGCAGCGAAAATTATTGCCGCCGCCGACACCCTCGCTGCGTTATTCTAGTGCGAGCCATCAAGGACAATCAAGAAAATTCGAGACGGACAAAGCCCGGGTGCGCCACCTGATCCCTGGAAAGCGATAACTCATGGCATTCTCCAAATGCTTTGCTAACATAGAAACACCAATGAACCGTAAACGAACGGGGCCTCCTGCATGGACAATAGAAGCTCGGCGGAGCTCCGAAGTTCCCCTTCGCGTCCTGTGCGGCAAAAAAAGGAGAACCTCTGTTCCCCGGCGAGTCGAGCGACGCTTATGCTGAGAAAACATTGCGCGTATATTCTCACAGTCGGCCCATATTTCGCGTCTGCACTTCGAGACTCAATCGCTTCACCTCGCTCGCTGCAGAGGGATGTTTCGTTTACCGACTTGCGTTCTATTCAACCTCGGAGGATCACTGATTGATGGCTTCAATTTTAGGCCACCTGGATAAGCTGGCACATGAGCACCCGGATAAACTCCTTTATTCGTACCTTGACGTAAACGGCGATCCGATCGAAAGCTACTCCTACGCGTCATTTCTCCACCGAACGCAGGCGATCGCAGGACATTTGCGGAAAGAGGACCGCTTCGCGGCGGGGGACCGGCTTCTGCTTGCCTACCCGCCGGGACTCGAGATGATCTGCGCATTTTTTGGTTGCGTGCGCGCTGGATTGATTCCTGTGCCGGTCTATCCCCCGAGTTCGCGTGGCTTCCAGAGCGCCCTGTACAAGATGGTTCACATCGCAAAGGATTGTCAGGCGGCTGGCATCTTAACGAGCAGAGAGTACCACGCATCCCTGAAAACGAATCTCGCAAGAAGTGGAGTCTCGGCGTCTGGCGTTGACGTAGATTACATCTCCGGTCTTCCGTGGATCCCAACGGAAGATTTCGTGGACACGATTTCGTATCGGCCGGCTGTCGATCCTTCGAATATCTTGTTTCTCCAGTACACGTCGGGTTCGACGATGGAGCCCAAGGGCGTCATTGTGACGCACGAAAACATCCTGAATACTTATTCACTCGTAATCGACCATCCTTCGCCGATCGTTGTCTCCTGGCTCCCGCAGTATCACGATATGGGATTGATCGGGTGCTACCTGTATCCAGCAATGAGAGGTGGCACGACGTACGGGTTCGCACCCATGGACTTCATTCAGAGGCCGATCCTGTGGTTCGATGCGATGACGACCTACCGCGCCACTGCGACGGCTGCCCCCAACTTCGCCTACGACTATTGCCTGCGCGCCGGGAGGCTTTCCAAGCAGAGCCTGGAGGCTTGTGATCTCAGCTCGCTGCGCGTGTTGATGTGCGCCGCGGAACCCGTAAAGGCGGATACCTACACCCGGTTTCTAGAGGCGTTCGAGTCATACGGACTCAAGTGTGAAAGTTTCTATGTCGCTTACGGACTGGCCGAGAATACTCTGGCGGTCACGCTCGGCGGCCGCAATATCGTCTCCGTGAACAAGCGTGCCCTCGCACTGGGGAAGGCGCGCATGATTACCGAGGTCTCGGAGATCGACAGCTCCACGCAGATTGTCAGTTGTGGAACTCCTCTGAAGGGTATCGACGTTAAGATTGTGGATCCGGAAGGGCATTTCGCTCTTCAGCCGGGGCGCATCGGCGAGATCTGGGTCGCCGGAAGCGGTAAGTGCCTGGGTTACTGGAATAATCCGGAACTGACTCTGAAGCAGTTTCGCGCGCGACTGGTGGACGATACTCCCTATGACGACGGCTACCTCCGCACGGGAGACATAGGATTCTTCCACAACGGCGAACTCTACGTCTGCAGCCGTATCAAGGACATGATTATTCTCCGCGGGCAAAACTATTACCCGCATGACGTCGAGAACGTTGTGGAGAAATCATCGAGTCTGATCCGGCACAATTGCGTTGCCGCATTCCAGATTCAGGAAGACAGCGAACCTGCGCTGGCAATCGTTGCTGAAGTCAAAAATCCCAAGGCGATTCCCGAAGCACGAAAGATTGCCGCTGCGGTGCGGAATTATCTCAACGTTGAAGTGGGGATGATTGCCCTCATCGCGCCTCGTGCGATCCCGAGAACGAGTTCGGGAAAGATTATGCGCCACAAGACCAAGCAGATGTGGCTGCAAGGTGAGTTCACCGTGCTCTCGGACTTCTCGCGGGAGAAGGACGCCGGGCATTCGCCGTCCAATTCCGAGCAGAATTCCTCTTTCGCCGAATTGAAGGCCAGATACAACCTGACAGGTCAGGAATCGTACAACCTCGTCGAAGCCGGCCTGGATTCCCTGGATCTTGTCGTGTTCATGCATGAGCTCAAGGAGCTGCTGAAAGATAAAGGCGCCGAGATGCTGGCCAGGCAGGTCGATATTGGCGTCGTTCAGCGTGTCAGCGTAGCCGAGCTATTTGGGCTGGCCGAGATGCTGGAGAGCGCTCCCGAAGAGGCGCTCGTTCATCTGCGCCATTCCCTTGCGACCTTCCGCGAAGAGCAGAGCGCCGCCGAGAAGCAGATGATGACCAACGACCGTAAGCTCGTCTTCGAGCCTATGGCGCCTCTGCCCGTACCGGACATACCAAAGCCAAAGCAGGTGTTGCTCACGGGCGGGACCGGTTTTATTGGGCCATTCCTCATTAAGAGCCTGCTGGAGCAGACACGGGCGAAGATCCATGTTCTCGTCCGGTCTTCCGATGAAAAGCGGGGCAAGCAAAGGCTGAGAGCTGCGATGGAGTCCATGGGCCCCTGCGAAGCAGAGCTGATGGAGATGTTCGAGGCCCGCGTGATCCCCGTCTGCGGCGATCTGGGGCAGCCACAGCTTGGCCTGACGCAGGACGTGTGGGATTTCCTCGCGAGTGAGATCGACACCGTGTTCCACAACGGTGCAACCGTAAACTACCTGTTCAACTACGACCTGATGCGTGACGCGAACGTGCTGGGAACCAATGAGGTCGTAAGATTGGCGTTCGAGGGAAGGCCCAAAGAGTTCAATTATGTCTCAACTACCTTCGTGTTCGGCTGGGCGGTCAAATCGGTCCTGTATGAAACCGACCATAACGAGGATATGGAGCTTCTCGATTTCGGCTACAGCCAATCGAAATGGGTAGCCGAACAGGTGGTCTTCGACGCACGCGCCCGGGGACTCTCCGCGCGGGTTTTCCGGCCGGCTCTCGTGAGTCCCTCCGTCACGGGCGGAGGCAACAACTTCGACATCGCCGTTCGCCTGGTCGCCTTCATGGTCAATCACGGGATCGGCGTCGATACGCTCAACCAGGTCAGCTTTGTTCCGGCGGATATCGTGGCGAACAACATCGTTGCCATCTCCACCACGCCTGGCACAGCGAACAAGACCTACCACATCGTGCGGGACGATTATTCCAACATGATGGATATCACCAGGCTGATTACCCAGTCGACTGGCCGGCAATTCGAAGCATTCAGCCTTCCCGATTTCGTTCCCGAGTTGATCCGGAGATGCCGGAAGGAAGACCTTCTCTTCCCGCTGCTCGATTTTCTGGTGGGATCAGTCGACAACATCTCCGCCATGGAGTTCAAACGCTATGACAACTCTTCCTATCAAATGGCTCGCGATGCCTCCGTGTGGGGCAAACCGGACCCGTCTCTTGAAGACACAGTCAACGGCATTCTGAAGTTCATGCATCGCAAAGGGATCATCTCGGTCGCTCCTCGCGAGGCCGAGGAGGTACAACTCGGCAATCCGATTCTGGAATACCCCGAAGCGTTACCGGACGCTCTGTCCGTTACTGCTTCTTGAACACGAGCTTCTCCGTTACCCGCTGGCCCGTTTCCAACGTGCCAGCGGTGGAGAGCGTCATCTGCTGCCCATCCCCGGAGACCAGCCACCGATCCTTTTGAGCGACTTGATCGCCCCGCCGGTAAATCGCATCCACCGTGTGAGAATCGACAAGTTCAAGTGTCACGGTATCGTTGCGCGAGTTCTTTAGATCGTATTGCTTTCCGTCAAAACGGGCGGTGTAGCTGAAGTCACCCAGAAAACGGATCCCACCCCTTCCATCCGGCTCGATTTTGAGCACCAAACCTTGCCGCAAACGGGTCTTACTGAGATCCTGCGTCCACTCGCCCGCGAACAGGTCCTTGGCGACCTTCGCACCCCCGCTTCGCGTCCAGAAGGTAATCTGATCGTCTTTGCCCCTGATTACAGTAGTGATTGTTAGCTCGTTTCCATCATTCGAAAGCTTTTCACGAACCGTCGCCACAACAGCTCCATCCTTTTCCTCCTTGACCTCCGCTTGCCTTTTATCGATCCTGCGCAGCTCAATTTGATTGAACGCGAGATTTCCTGGTGCGGACGATTTGTGTCCGTTCCCATTCGCAGTGAAATCGAGATGGGTTTCACCTGACATGACGACATGCGTCCCGTCATGCAGCGGTGTAATGGAGAGCCGATTCGGAGGATCCAACGTGGACTGCGCAGAGGTGAGCGTCCAGGAGCCCACGCGTGGGTCTGACACTCCAGGTTGGAACGCGGCAAGCAGCCCGAGCAACAGTAAGCTACGAATTGATCCCTCCTAAAGCTGACGGGAAAGAGTTTAACAGATTAAGAGGGCTGGACGGACGCGACACGTTGCGGAAGGGTATGCAACCGGTTCCCGGACAGGTCACCTCTTTGGTGCCCCCGAAGAGCTACAGTAACGAGCTTGTATGACATGATGAGTGCTATGCATGTGCGCAGTCTTTGGGTGTCAGGGATCGTCCTCGCAACAGCCCTTGCACTTCTTCCATTCTCTTTTCACGCGGAGCGCCACCTGGAGACCGCAACCCGTGTCGAAGGGAGCCAGGCTGAAACTGTGCGGGAGGAGTTGGCCGATCGTTTTCGGTCGCCGTTTGTGGACCGCGTGGTCCTGGTGGCCCAGGGACTCCCACCTGCGAATTCACAAGAAGGTGGGCAAGCATTAGAGACCATTGTGGCGGGGCTTAAAGACCAACCCGGCATTTCGGGAGTCGTGTCCTATCTCGAGTTGCGCGATCCGATTTTTCTGGGACGGGGAGGAGGAACGTTTGTTCTCGTGGGACTCTCGTCAGCCGACGGTCCCGTGGAGTCGCTTGTTCCGGAGCTTCACCAACTGGCAAGCTCGCTTCAAGATCAACTGCGGGGCCGTTACCCGGCAGTTAAGCTCGAACTCACAGGCGAGATTCCACTGAATTTCGATATTCGGAAGGCGAGCGCCGACGACGTTCGGCACGGTGAAAGCCTGGTGATCCCCGCGACCCTGGCACTCCTGCTGGTGGCTTTCGGAAGCCTGATCGCCGCCCTGATTCCATTGGCGGTTGGCCAGCTTGCCATCGCGACCACTCTGGCGATTACGGGATTCCTGGCCCAACGCTGGCACTTGTCCATTCTGGTGCAAAATCTGGCGACCATGCTTGGCCTGGGCCTGGGAATCGACTACGCGCTCCTCATGGTCAGTCGCTTCCGGGAAGCGATCTCCGCCGGCCACTGCGGCCCCGCAGCCTCGGCCATCGCGGCACGTCAGGCAGGTCGCACGCTGTTGATTTCAGCCTCAACCGTCGCCATTGGATTTCTAGCGCTCTTGACCGTTCCGATCAGCGAGATCCGTTCCATCGGTATCGCGGGGATCCTGGTGGCGGGAATGAGTGTGTTGCTTACCAATACCCTTGTTCCGGCGGCGCTGGCGCTGCTGGGGCCGCAGATTGATGTTGGGCGATTGCCCTTTACTCCCAAGTTGGATGCGCATCGAGCCGCGCGCACAGGAAAGCGCTGGAGGCGATGGGGAAAGGTGATTGTTGCGCATCCCTGGCTTGCCCTCGTTTTAGCAGGCGCTCCTTTGCTTCTGCTGGCCTCGCAGGTCAGGGGATTGGATACGAGTCTCCCCCGAGGCGATTGGCTGCCGCAGACAGCAGAATCGGTCCATGCGCTCCACACCCTGGAACAGATGGATCGGGGCGGCGCTGTTGAATCGCTGCGCGTCCTTGTCGAGCTTCCCAACGATTCCATCGCGCAAACCGACGCCGGTTGGGATGCGCTGGATCGTCTCTCCAAGCGCCTCGCGAGCGACCCTCGCTCTGAACGCGTGATTTCTATCACGACGATTGCGGAGGGCAACCGGTCCTCCCTCCTTGACCTCTCGCGGGAGACGCGTCGAACGTTTCTTAGTAGTGACGGACGAGAGGCGCTGATTGAGGTGTTACCCGCAGGTTCAGTCTCCCTGCGCGAACAGGTCGACTGGGTGCGGGAGCTCCGGAAGACCGGCGCCCCAGCTCTCACCGGGGTGCCTGGTGCAACACTTCTCGTTGGAGGCATCCCGGCGCTCAACGCCGATTATGAAACGATCATCCGAGACCGCTTTCCATCGGTAACGGCCCTGGTAGTGGGGGGAACGCTCCTGGCGCTACTCTGCGGGTTCCGATCGATCTTCGCCGCCCTGAAGGCCATCGCACTCAACCTGCTCTCGGTCGCGGCGTCCTTCGGAGCATTGGTTTTCGTCTTCCAAAATGGACACGGAAGCAGCTTGCTGGGAGTTCCTGGGGGAACCGGTAGCGTGTTTCCCCTTGTTCCAATCGTCACCTTTGCCATCGTCTTCGGACTAAGCATGGATTACGAGGTATTTCTGGTCGCGCGTGTTCTCGAAGCCAGAAGGAGCGGGCTCAGCGAAATGGATGCGATCCCGGAGGGTATGGCTAGAACCGCAGGCCTGATTACGAGCGCCGCCGCGATCATGATCGTGGTCTTTGCGGCATTCACCTTCGGAGATTTCCTGGTGGTCAAGATGATTGGATTTACCTTGGTGGTCGCTGTGTTGATTGACGCGACGCTCGTTCGCATTGTGATCGGTCCCGCGCTTCTTCGTATTGCAGGCGATTGGAACTGGTGGCCCGGCGGGCTCGCCACAACTCGCAGTGCGGCCATAGGGGAGAGTCGCGAGTAATATCTCTATTTATTCGAGGGCGCTGAAACTCATTTATGGGTGCAAAAAGAGTGTTGAGTGCTTATAGTGCGCTACTGGCTGCGCGCTGCCTCTTTTTTCGTGGTGAAAATGCCGTTCTAAAGCTTTCTTGTGAAACGACATAATGCAATAATGCGGGGATGAGCGAACGGGTTTCTTCTGGGTTGGACCGGCGGGGTTTTCTTGGTGTGTGCTCCATGGTGGGGCTGGGACAGACGTTGCTGCCGGGTGCTCTTTTCACGCTGGCAACTCAGGCTAAGGCGCAGAGCTCGCCGATTGTGGGCGGCGGCGAGGTGAAGGCCAGCACGGACGCGCTGGCGAAGATTACTCCGGAGATGATCGACGGGGCCGCGGCGATTGCCGGGATCAGCGTGACGGATGAGCAGAAGAAGATGATGCTCGAAGGACTGGAGCAGTTGCGGAAGTCATATACGGCGATTCGGGATTTGAAGATGCCGAATAGTGTTGCTCCCGCGTTTGTGTTCGATCCGGTGCCGGGCGATATGGTGCTGGATACGGTAAAGAAGCCGCTGAAGATGAGTGCGGCTCCGGATGTGAAAATGCTGGCCGGGCAGGTTTCGGCTGGGGTGGCGGGGACTTCGGATGCGCTGGCGTTCGCTTCGGTGCGGGAGCTGGCGGAGTTGGTGAAGACGCGGAAGGTAACTTCTGTCGAGTTGACGAAGATGTATCTGGCGCGGCTGAAGGAGTATGATCCGCAACTGCATTTTGTGATTACGCTGACCGAAGAGCGGGCGATGGATCACGCTGCTGCTGCGGATAAAGAGATTGGAGCGGGTAAGTATCGCGGGCCGCTGCATGGGATTCCGTGGGGTGGGAAGGATTTGCTGGCGGTGAAGGGCTATCGGACTACTTGGGGTGCGGGTGGGTTTGAGGATCAGAAGTTTGATTATGACGCTACGGTGGTGACTCGGCTGGATGAGGCGGGGGCGATTCTGGTTGCGAAGCTTTCGATGGGTGCGCTGGCGCAGGGGGATCTGTGGTTTGGTGCGCGGACGCGGAATCCGTGGAATAAGAAGCAGGGGTCGAGTGGGTCGTCAGCGGGAAGTTCGAGTGCGGTGGCTGCGGGGTGTGTGGGGTTTGCGTTGGGGACGGAGACGCTGGGGTCGATCTCGTCGCCTTCGACTCGGTGCGGGTGTACGGGGTTGCGGCCTACGTTTGGGTTTGTGCCGAAGACAGGTGCGATGGCGCTGAGCTGGACGATGGATAAGATTGGGCCGATCTGCCGGGCGGTGGAGGATTGCGCGCTGGTGCTTTCGGCTATCTATGGGCAGGATGGGCACGATCTTTCGGTGCAGCCTGCGGCGTTCAACTGGGATGCGAACTTTAATTGGAAGACATTGCGGGTGGGTTATATCAAGAGTGCGTTCGATGTACCGGCGGGCCCGGACGCGGATGCTTCGGAGGGGCAGAAGAGAGGCTTTGCGCGCAGAGTTTATGACGCGAAGTATGCTTCGACAGCGCTCGACAAGTTGCGGAACATGGGCGTGAAGCTGATTCCGGTTGAGGTTCCGGATTTTCCGTTTGGTGCAATTGTGCCGGTGCTTGAGGCGGAGGGTGCGGCGGCGTTCGACGATCTGACGAGGAGTGGGCGGGATAAATTGCTGACGGGGCAGTTGCCGTTTGATTGGCCGAATCAGTTTCGCATTGCGCGGTTTTATTCCGCGGTGGATTACATCCAGGCGATGCGGGCTCGGACGCTGGCGATTGCCGCGATGGAGAAGCTGTTTGCAGATGTCGATGTGATTGTGACGCCTTCGCAGGGCAATCAATTGCAGGCTACGAATCTGACAGGCCATCCGGCGGTGATTGTGCCGAATGGGGTTCGCGGAGATGGTGCGCCGAAGAGCGAGAACGAGGAGGATGGTGCGCTTGCAAATGCAGGTGGGCCGGGGACTCCATTGAGCCTGACGTTTTTAGGGGCTTTGTACTCGGATGCGCGGCTGGCGGCGTTTGCCAAAGCTTATCAGGATGCTACGAGTTTTCAACTGCAGCATCCCAAGCTGGATTGAGCTATGTCGACCGATGTATTGGTTGATGCGCGTGGGTTGGTGAAAGAGTATGGCGCGGGGCGGCGCGTCGTGGATGATGTTTCGTTTGCGATTCTGCGGGGCGAGACGCTTGGGTTGGTGGGAGAGTCGGGTTCGGGAAAGAGCACTGTTGCGCGGGTGCTGCTGAGGCTGGTTGAGCCTTCGGCAGGTGAGGTGCGGTATGCGGGGCTCAATCTGCTGGCGGCTGGTTCGTCAGAGATGCGCGAGATGCGGCGGCGGATACAGATTGTCTTTCAGAATCCTTATGCTGCGTTGAACCCGCGGATGAGGGTGCGGGAGATTCTGGCAGAGCCGTTTGCTATCCACGGTGAGAGGCCGGCGGGGGGATTGGCCGTGAGGCTCGCGGAGATGCTGCGGACGGTGGGGATGGATGGCTCTGCTCTGGAGCGGTTTCCGCATGAGTTCAGCGGAGGGCAGAGGCAGAGGATCAATATTGCGCGGGCGTTGGCGCTGCGGCCGGAGTTTTTAGTACTGGATGAGCCGGTGAGCGCGCTGGATGTGAGCGTGGGGGCGCAGGTGGTGAACCTGCTGCGGGATCTACAGCGGGAGTATGGGTTGACGTATCTGTTTATCTCGCATTCGATGCCGCTGGTGCGGTATCTGTGCAACAGGGTGGCGGTGATGCAGCAAGGCAAACTGGTGGAACTGGGGGAGTGTGAGCAGGTCTGCGCCGCGCCGCGGGAGGAGTACACGCGGAGGCTGATTGCGGCGACTCCGGAGATGCCTGCTCAGGCATAGGTGCGCTGCGTGAGATGATTACCGCACGATGAATTGTTGTCTCGCGGCAGTCGTTACAATAGAGGATGGATGCTTTCGAGCTTTAGCACGCATTGGCACTATATCTGGCTGGTCATCGCCTCGTTCATTGCGGGGGTGATCAATGCAATGGCGGGTGGCGGATCGTTTATCTCGTTTCCCGCGATGTTGTCGATAGGAGTTGCGCCTATCCAGGCCAATGCAACGAATACGGTCGCGCTCTGGCCGGGACAGTTGACCTCGGTGGCTGCGTTGCGAGGAGATTTGCGGCGGAATCTGCTGCCGGTGGTCTGTGCCGCCTCGGTGATTGGCGGAGTGAGCGGCGCGGTTGTGCTGCTGCATACTGGGCAGATCACGTTTCTGCACATCGTGCCATGGCTGCTGCTGGTTGCTTCGCTTCTGTTCTGGATCAGCGGGCCGGTTTCGCGATGGCTGCGAAAGCGCTCGGCTGAACCGCATGTAAAGAGGGCTCCCGCGATTGTGCCATTGTTCTTTGTCCTGCTGCCGGTGTGTTTTTATATCGGCTACTTTGGCGCGGGTGCGGGGTTTTTGATTATGAGCGCTCTGGCGCTGTTCGGCGTGGAGGAGATGAATGCGCTGAACTCGCTGAAGGTGATGGCGGCGTGTCTGTCGAACTTCTGTGCAGTGGTAACGTTTGTGATGAGTGGAGCGGTGATCTGGCACTACTGCTTGATCTCCATGGTATTTGCCGGAGTAGGCGGATATGTGGGAGCACAGTATGCACGGCGCATGAATGCCGAGGCGCTGCGAACGATTGTCGTAATTACCGGGCTTGGAATGGCTGGTTATTTCTTCTGGAAGCTGCCGTGATCGCGGTGTTTGATCCTTGCTAGATTCATCTGTTTTTTCGGGGACATTGTGATGGCGTTGAGTGTGCAGATGGTGGACTATATCGGGTTTACGGCGGCATTCTGTACGACAGTGGCGTTTGTTCCGCAGTTGGTGCGTGTGCTGAAACTGCGATCGGCGCGGGATATTTCGCTGGGGACGTTTCTGCTGTTCTCTGCTGGCGTATTTCTCTGGCTGGTTTACGGAATTTACAGCGGGTCGAAGCCGGTGATTGCGTCGAATGCGGCGACGCTGGGTTTGTCGCTGAGCATCTTATATCTGAAGATGCGATACGGGCGGGAGTCCGCGAAAGAGGAGTTATGAGTCACGAGGGGATTCGCATTGTCAACGCAGAACAGGCGCGACGCGAGGATATGGACCACCAGCAGTTGCCGGCGGATGCGACGACTCCGCAGAAGGTGCGGGTGAAGAAGACGGAGGGGACCGGCGTTGAGATCGACTGGAAAGATGGACACCAGAGCGCGTGGACCTTTGCGTGGCTACGAAATGCTTGTCCGTGCGCGACGTGCCATGAAGAGCGTGAGCAGACGGGACGGGCGATGGGTGTGGCTAAGCCGAAGCAGCAGACGCTGCTGGTGATGTATGAGGCTCCGGTGAAGCCGCTGGAGGTGACGCCTGTGGGCAAGTATGCGATTAAGTTCAAATGGAGCGACGGGCACGAGAGCGGGATCTACTCGTGGGAGTACCTCCGGCGAGTTTGCCAGTGCGAGTTGTGCCGTAGCTAAGGCGCGATTGGCGCGGGGATTTGCAGAAGGTTCAGAGCTTCTTCAACGGAATTCGCTACGAGCAGGAGTTCGCGGTTCTTCGGTTTGAGCATGCCTTCGGCGACGCAGTGATCGAGGAAGTCGAGGAGCTTCGTGTAGAAGCCGTTGATGTTGAGCAGAAGGATAGGCTTGGCGTGAAGTTTGAGGGTGTGCCAGGCGAGAACTTCGAATAGCTCTTCGAAGGTGCCGAAGCCGCCGGGGAGTGCGATGAAGGCGTCCGACTTTTCTCCGATGAGCGCCTTGCGCGTGTGCATGGTGCTGGTGATGTGAAGCTCGGTAATGCCGTGGTGGGCGACCTCGAGATCGACGAGAACCTCTGGAATGACGCCGATAACTTTGCCGTTTGCGGCGAGGCTTGCTTCTGCGACGGCTTTCATTAGACCGACGTTGGATCCGCCGTAGATGAGACCAATGTTGCGGATGGCAAGGGCGCGGCCTAGTTGCTCGGCGGCAGCCTGGTAAACGGGATGCGCACCGTTGGCGGAGGCGCAGAAGACGGCGATGTTGCGAATCATGATGACGAGGATATCAAGGAGAGCAGCGTGGATAACAAGTGCCGCAATGGTGTGGGTGAATTCGAAGGCAGGTTAGGCCGACCGTGGCTTTTTTTGCAGAACGATCGGCCTGACGTTAAGGGAGGGCTGAGTTCAACAACTGGTTGAGATGAGGAGTTAGCGAATGACGATCGTTGCGCCATTGTGATCGCTGATGACCTCTTCGATGAGAGAACCTGCTGCGTGATTTGGGGTTGCGGTGTTGGCAACAATACGTGTGCCAACTTCCAGACTGAGACTGACTGGCTTGCCTGGGTCGAGCGTCATTACTTTATCGCCGACTTTGATCTCCATAGCTGAGCCGGAGTCGTTGCGGAGATTCAGTTTGACTGTGGACGTCTTTGTTTTTCCGAACATCGCGTGAACAGGAACCGAGACGTCCGTGGTTGCGGCATACAACGCCGGAGCTGCAAGAAGAGAGGACGCGATAACTGCGACGGTGAGACGATTGAGGCCTTTCATTTGTTAGCTCCCGATGGATCTAAATTTCGACGGGAGTTTTCTGCCATGGTTCAGAAAGCTCGTCGTGCGAAGAGGTACGCATGATTAATACGGATAGTTCCGAAATATTCGTGGATCAACGCAAAAAAAAGGAATTTAAAATGTTGAGTTGTTGCGTGAACGTTAATCGATTCGATGCGTGTCCATGCGCGGACACGCTGTTCACAAATGGACGACAAATACGGGCATCTTCGATGATTTTTTGTAGATGTGCATGCACAGGTGAACAAAGCTTAAGATAGATACGGAGCGTGCTTGAGTTGAGTCGACTTTTAGAGAACATGAATCCGCAGCAGCAGGACGGAATCCAATCGGTGGACGGACCGGTCCTTTTGCTGGCGGGTGCCGGATCAGGCAAGACGCGTGTGATTACGCATCGCATTGCTTATCTGATTCAGGAGCGAGGCGTGCCTGCGGACTCCATCCTCGCGGTGACGTTTACGAATAAAGCCGCGAAGGAGATGGCCGAGCGCGTCGATAAGATTTTGGGGCATAACTCTCTCGCCAAGCCTACGCTGGCTACGTTTCATAGTTTTTGTGTGCGTGTGTTGCGGCGCGATATCGAGGCTCTGCGCGTGAGCGGGGTTGGTTTGACGCGGACGTTCGCTATATATGATGAGACCGATCAGCAGGCGGTGGTGAAACAGGCCTTGAAGCGGCTGGCAATCGACGACAAGTCGCTGAAGCCGAGGGTGGCGCTGGGAAGGATCTCATGGGCGAAGAACCACATGATCGATCCGCAGGAATATTTTCTGGCGAGCACGAATCCGATGGAGGAGAAGATTGCGCACATCTTCGAGATATATAAGAAGGAGTTGTTCAAGGCGAATGCTCTGGACTTCGACGATCTTCTGCTGGAGACGGTGCGGCTGCTGAAGTCGTCTGCGGAGACTCGAGAAAGGTACAACCGGCGTTACAAATATATTTTGATTGACGAGTATCAGGATACGAATCGGCCGCAGTACGAGTTGATGAAGTTGCTGGCGGGACCGAATCGGAATGTATGCGTTGTGGGCGATGAGGACCAGTCGATCTATAGCTGGCGAGGCGCGGATATTAAAAACATTCTGGAGTTTGAAAAGGACTTTCCTGGTGCGAGGACGATTCGGCTGGAGCAGAACTATCGCTCAACGCAGATGATTCTGGAGGGCGCGAGCGCGGTGGTGGCGCAAAACACGCAGCGCAAGGGTAAAAATCTGTGGACGGCGCGTGAGGGCGGCTCGCTGATTGGGTACTACGAGGCGCCGGATGGAGAGAATGAGGCGCTGTTTGTTGCGGATCGCGTGCAGAGGTATCTGCGAGAGGCGGGTGGGCAGGAGGATCTGCCGCGATGTGCGGTGTTGTATCGGACGAACTCGCAGTCGCGGCTGGTGGAAGAGGCTCTGCGGCGGTATGGGATTCAGTACCACATGGTCGGCGGCTTTTCGTTTTATGACCGCGCCGAGGTGAAGGATATTCTGAGCTATCTGAAGCTCGTGCAGAATGTCCATGATTCGATTGCGCTGCAGAGGGTGGTGAACTCGCCGCCCCGCGGAATCGGCAAAACGACGATGGAGACGCTGGAGAGGATGGCTCTCGCAAGTGGGATGAGCACATGGGACGCGATTGGGCGGGCGATTCAGGATAAGCTCTTGCCGCAGCGGGCGCTGATGGCTCTTAGCTCGTTTCGACGACTGATTGAAGACGCCAGGGCGATGTTGGGGCCGGGGTTTGCGGAGAAGCTGGCTGGGGATCTTGCGGAGGATGGAAGCGCTTCCCTTCTCGTGGATGCGGACGAGGATGTTTCGTTCGGGTTCGGCGAGGAAGAAGAGGAAGTTCCGGTTGTCGCAGCGGTTGAAGATACGGGTGCAGATACTTCGTTCGATACGAGCTTCAACTTTGGATTTGATTTTGGACCGAGCGAAGAGTTCTCTACCATCGCACCGGAGAATGCCGCGGACTCTGATGAAGCGCATGGGATCGACGCGGCGAATTTCAATCCGTTTGCTCCTGTGGTGTTGAAGAAGTCTGCGGGAGCGACCGTGGAACGTGCTGCGGAGATCAGGATGGAGGACGAGAAGCCTGCGTTTCGTAAACCGGGAGATCCCGCTACTTTGCCGGAGTTGATCAAGTTTCTGAATGACCGGAGCGGGTATATTCGGGCGTTGGAGGAAGAGGCAACGCCTGAGTCGTTCTCGCGGATCGAGAATTTGAAGGAACTGGCGAATGCGGCGCAGGATGCGCAGGAGCGCGGGGAGACGCTGCATGAGTTTCTGGACCATGCTGCTCTTGTGAGCGACGCCGATGGCTATAGCGAAGAGGCCAAAGTGACGCTGATGACGCTGCACGCGGCGAAGGGACTGGAGTTCCCGCTGGTGTTTCTTACGGGGATGGAGGAGGGGCTGTTTCCTCACTCGCGGACGCTGACCGATCCTGTGGGGTTGGAGGAGGAACGGCGGCTTTGCTACGTCGGCATGACGCGGGCGATGGATACGCTGGTGATGACGCGGGCGCGATATCGCAGGCGGTATGGCAGCGATATGCCGGAGCCGAGCCTTGCTTCGCGATTTCTGGAGGAGGTGCCTGCGCGGCTGGTGGAGGATTTGGGTAGTCCGCCGGCACGGCCTCAGTTTTCGGGTTATGGCACGGGCTATGGGGGGGCTTATGCGACGCCGTATCCGAAGGCGAGCCGGTATGGCCGCTCGAACACCGAGGAGGGGGAGCGACACTATAGCTATGAGGATGAGGATCAGACGGCCCAGACGGCCCAGAGCGGGGGTCGGGCCTCGGCTCGTCCTGGGCTGAATAACCGGGCAGGAAATGCAGGTAAACCAGCCGCGCAGGGACAATCAATCGACAATATCGCCAGTTTTTTTGCGGCGCGCGGGCAGAAGATTACGCGGCCAAAGCTGGAGGTGGAGACTCCTACGGGAAAGACGGGGCTGAGGCAGGGATCGCGCGTGCGGCATCCGAAGTATGGCGAAGGAACGGTGTTTCGTCGCGAAGGCGATGGGGATGATGCGAAGATTACAGTACAATTTCAACAGCACGGCGTGAAAAAGCTGGTGGAGAAGTTTGCCCAGCTGGAGCGCCTCTAAGTTTTAGAAAATTGCATTTAGAGAGAGATTGGCAATAACCATGGCAAATACCAAGAGCATCACCGATAAAGAAGAGCGCAAGAAGGTTAAGCGCGCAGCACGAAAGAAGGCAGCCCCGAAGGGCCCACGCACAGGCGCTCGCGGCGAGAACAAGGCCAAGGTTAAAAAGGCCTCGCGTGGCCAGAGCAAGCGGTAGTTATTTGCTGAGCCAGGAGCGCTGTGGAGTACAGCGCTCCTGGCTCGCAAGTGAGTGTGGTCTGCATATCATTCTGAAGTCACATCTGCAGTTGAAACGCCCCGCACCAATTCTTCAGTAAGCAGGAGCGAGCGCGCTGGCCCGGCAAATCTTTCGCACCAAATCGATCGACAAACTGATCTCTGAATCGGAGAGACCGGAACATGCGTTGAAGAAGACGCTTGGGCCGGTTTCGTTGACAGCGCTGGGAATTGGCGCGGTGATCGGTTCCGGCATCTTTACGGTGATCGGCACGGCGATTGGCGGCAACCCAGCGAAGATTGCTGACTGGAAGGGTTCGCCGATCCTCGACCTGATCGTTGGATGGCTTCATCACACGAGCGGTGCGGTGGCGGGACGTCCGGGTGCTGGGCCGGCACTGGCTTTGTCCCTGGTGCTGGTGGCGATCGTTTGCGCGCTGACGGGACTCTGTTATGCAGAGCTGTCGTCGATGATTCCGATTGCGGGATCGGCGTACACGTACACTTATGCGACGCTGGGAGAACTGATTGCCTGGGTCATAGGGTGGGACCTGATCCTGGAGTACGCGTTCAGCAATATGAGCGTAAGCGTAGGCTTCGCGGCCCACGTAGTGGCGCTGCTGGATTGGATAGGGATTCCCTTATCGCCGAAGTGGTTGTCGCCCGCCTATCTGCCGCAGGGACTGCAGGACCTGCAGGGCAAGGACATCTATCCGATCGGTTGGCATGCGGGTTTCAACATTCCTGCGTTTCTGATTGTGTTGCTGCTGACGGTGGTGCTTGTACGCGGAATTCGGGAGTCGGCGCGTACCAACAACATCATGGTGCTGGTGAAGATTGCGGCGATTCTTCTGTTTATCTTCTTTGGGCTCAGCTTTATTCATCCGGCGAACTACACGCCGTTCTCGCCGAACGGATGGTCGGGCGTGCTGGCGGGGGGATCGATCATATTCTTCACTTATATTGGTTTCGATTCGGTCTCGACGGCGAGCGAGGAGTGCAGGCAGCCCAGGCGTGATGTACCGATTGGGATTATGGCAACGCTGTTGGTCTGCACGATTCTGTACATCGGCGTCGCGGCAGTGCTGACGGGGATGGTGCCCTGGCTGTCGGTGGCGGGCGATGCGGCGCCGGTGGTCAATGCGTTGAAGCGAGTGGCTCTGACGCCCGATGGGCATCGACTGCATTGGGTGCAGTTGGCGGTGCTGATAGGCGCGCTGGTCGGAATGATCTCGTCGATCCTGGTGTTTCAGCTCGGGCAGGCTCGGGTCTGGTTCGCGATGTCGCGGGACCGGTTGCTGCCGGATGTCTTCAGCAAGGTGCATCCGCGATTTCGAACGCCGGCGTTCGCGACCTGGGTCGCTGGAATACTTGTAGCTATTCCCGCAGGATTGTTTGATGTTGGAACGTTCGCGGAGATGTCGAACATCGGCACGTTATTTGCGTTTGTGCTGGTTTCGATTGGAGTGATCGTACTGCGGTATAGGGAGCCTGAGCGGCATCGTGGGTTTCGAGTCCCGTTTGGGCCAGTGATTCCGATTCTGTCGGTACTCTTCTGCGTGCTGCTGATGGCTGGCTTGCCGGCGATCACGTGGGTGCGGTTCTTTGTGTGGCTGATCGTCGGGCTGGTAGTCTACTTCTTCTATAGCCGCAAGCGGAGTGAGTTTTACTCCGAATAAGGATCGATCCTTATGGCGAGCACCTTTCTCACGGCCGAATGGCGCAAGCTGATCATGGCGAACTACATCGTTGCAGAGGATGTGTTGCGACCATATCTTCCGGTCGGTACCAAGCTGGACCGGTATAACGGACACTGCTATGTCAGTCTGGTGGGATTTCTGTTCCAGGACACGCGGCTCAAATCAATTTCTATACCGTTCCACCGTACGTTCGAGGAAGTCAATCTGCGATTTTATGTCCAACAAACTCAATCGACCGGGGAACGACGGCGCGGAGTGGTGTTTATCAGTGAACTGGTTCCTCGATTCGCGTTGAGTCTAGTTGCCAACGCGATCTATGGGGAGAACTATGTCACCGTGGCGCTGCGTCACCGTTGGGAGCAGGATGAGGAACAACGTTCCGTCAGCTATCAGTGGAGACATAAAAACCGATGGAATGAGCTGAGCGTGAGAGCCGCTCTGCACCCGCAGCCGATCGAGGCTGATAGCGCTGAGGAGTTCTTCACGGAACATTATTGGGGATACACCAAGCGCGGCGTCCGAACCTCGCAATATGAGGTTCTGCATCCACGTTGGATGATGTACCCAATCGTGCAGCACTCGATCGACGTCGATTTTGGTGCGCTGTACGGAAGCGGATTTTCTGCTCTCACCGAGAGCAGGCCTGAAAGTGTTCTGCTTGCGGAAGGCTCGAAGATCGAGGTACGTGCAGGAGAACCACTTGCTGCGGCCTCCTAATTGCAGAGTTGCGACTACACTAACAAGATGGCTCGGAAACGAGGGGAACAAGACGGTGAGATCGACGTCGTCGATTGGCTGCGCAAGCTGCCGAAGTGCGAACTCCACCTTCATCTTGAGGGAACGATTCAACCGGCAACACTGCTTGAGTTGAGCCGACGGCATGATGCGGAGCCGTTGACTCCTGAAGCCGCGAAGAGGCTTTATATTTACGAGAACTTTTCGGGATTCATGGACTCGTTCAAGGCGGTTTCGGCTCGCCTGAAAGGACCAGCCGATTATGAGTTGATCACGTACGACATGATTCGTGAGCTCGCAGCGCAGGGTGTGGTGCATGCCGAGGTTTATATCTCGTTCGGGATTATCTATTACTGGAAGAACGCTGAGGTCGAGCCGTATGTCGAGGCGATCGAGCGCGGACGGGTGCGTGGTGAGAAGGACTTTGGAACGACGATCTACTGGCTGATTGATGCGGTGCGACACTTTGGCGCAGATGAGGCTACGAAGGTGTTTCGCAAAGCCGCCGAGTTGAGGAAGCTGTATCCGAGCATTGTGGGAATTGGGATCGGGGGCGATGAGGCGCGAGGTGGCGCGGAACTGTTTCGCGAATCGTATGCAGAGGCCAAGTCCGCCGGGCTAAGGCTGACCGCGCATGCAGGGGAGACGATCGGGCCGGAGAGCATCTGGGCGGCGATCAACATTGGGGCAGAACGAGTGGGGCATGCTCTTTCTGCGCAAGACGATGCCGAGTTGCTGGATGTTCTCGCGGAAAAACAGATCCCGCTGGAACTGAATGTGACGAGCAATATCCGCACAGGCTGCTGCAAAAATCTCGATAGGCATCCGGTGAAAAAATATTTCGAGTCGGGGTTGATGGTGACGATCAACTCGGACGACCCGCCGATGTTTGGCAGCAACCTGCTGGAGGAGTATGTTCTGGTGCAGGAGCGGTTCGAGTTTTCCCTGGAGCAGATGCGAGAGTTAGCGGCAAACTCCGTTGAAGCGAGTTTTCTGCCGCCCGAGAGAAAGCTGGATTTGCTGCAACGCGTGGAACGGTATGGCTGGTGACTGGTGAGCTTAATCGACGGACGCGCGTTAGTTTGAACCGGCGGCCTTGTCGAGATCAAGATTCAGCAAAAGCACATTCACCCTCGACTCACCGAGGAATCCAAGCTGGCGTCCTTGCGTATGTTCTGAGACGAGCTTGCGGACCGCGTCCTCCGACAGTTGTCTCTCGTGGGCGACACGGGCTACTTGGAACTCTGCTGCAGCGGGCGTAATGTCGGGATCGAGTCCTGATCCTGAAGCGGTCACCAGGTCGATGGGAACATCGGAACCGGGATGTTCGGGCTGCAACAGGGCAACGTCTCCGGCAACGCGATCGATGAGCTTTTTGTTCGTCGGAGAGTAGTTCGATCCGCCGGAGTTTGTCGCATCGTAACCATTCCCGGCGGCCGACGGGCGTGAGTGAAAGTACCGTGGTGCAGAAAACGGCTGCCCGATAATCTGCGAACCGACCAGTTCACCGTTCTTATAGAGAAGCTGTCCGTTCGCCTTGTCGTGAAAGAGCACCTGAGCCACGCCGGTGACGACGAAAGGATAGATGAGACCAAATATGACCGTGGTCACGACGGTGTAAAGCACGGCGGTGATGAGATGGCGACGCATAGTATTCCTCAAGCCAAATGAATGGCAGTGATGATGATGTCGATAAGCTTGATGCCAAGAAACGGGGCGATGATGCCGCCGACGCCGTACAGAATGAGGTTGCGACGGAGCAGTGACTCGGCGGACATAGCTTTGTAGCCGACGCCGCGCAACGCCAGCGGAATCAATCCGACGATGATGAGTGCGTTGAAGATGACTGCAGAAAGAATGGCAGACTGCGGCGTCCGCAGATGCATGATGTTGAGCGCATTGAGTACGGGGAAAGTTGCTGCGAACATCGCCGGGATAATCGCGAAGTACTTGGCAACGTCGTTCGCGATCGAGAATGTCGTCAAGGCGCCGCGCGTCATCAGCAACTGCTTGCCGATCTCAACGATCTCGATGAGCTTGGTCGGATTCGAGTCAAGGTCGACCATGTTACCTGCTTCCTTCGCAGCCTGCGTGCCCGTGTTCATTGCGACACCTACGTCGGCCTGCGCCAAAGCGGGAGCATCATTCGTTCCATCACCGGTCATTGCGACGAGTTTTCCCTCGCCCTGTTCGCGGCGGATCAAGTCCATCTTGTCCTTCGGCTTAGCCTCGGCGAGGAAGTCGTCGACGCCTGCCTCGCGAGCGATCGCTGCCGCGGTAAGTGGATTGTCACCTGTGATCATAATCGTGCGAATGCCCATCGATCTGAGTTGAGCAAATCGCTCCTTCATACCGCCTTTCACGATGTCCTTGAGGTGAATCACGCCCAGCGCCTGCCGGTTCTCAGCCACGACAAGGGGCGTACCTCCACTGCGCGCCACCGTCTCGACTGCCGCTCGTACCTCCTCAGGCAATGCGCCGCCATTGCTCTTCAGGAAAGCTGCGATAGCATCGGTCGAACCCTTCCGAATTACGCGACCATCGAGGTTCACGCCCGACATTCGCGTCACTGCACTGAAGGGAACGAACTCCGCCTGCAACTCACTCAGCTCGCGGCCACGAAGACCGTACATCTCCTTGGCCAAAACAACGATGCTGCGTCCTTCGGGAGTTTCATCGGGAAGCGAGGAAAGCTGCGCGGCATCCGCGAGCTGATCCTTGCTGACTCCAGGTGCAGGAATAAACTCAGCAGCTTGACGATTCCCCAGGGTAATAGTCCCCGTCTTGTCGAGCAGCAGGGTGTTTACATCTCCTGCCGCTTCCACGGCACGCCCTGACATCGCCAGCACATTGTGTTGCACCAGCCGATCCATTCCCGCAATGCCGATCGCCGACAGCAGGCCGCCGATCGTCGTTGGAATCAGGCACACCAGCAGCGAGATCAGCACGAACACTGATTGCGGCGCGGTTGAATAGATGGCGATCGGTTGTAACGTAACAACCGCCAGCAAGAAGATAATGGTCAGTCCGGCCAGCAGAATATTCAACGCGATCTCGTTCGGAGTCTTCTGCCGCTGCGCACCTTCTACCAGGGCGATCATCCTGTCGAGAAAGGTCTCGCCCGGATTCGACGTGATGCGAACCTTGATCTGATCGGACAACACTCGGGTTCCGCCCGTCACCGCTGACCGGTCGCCGCCGGCCTCGCGAATCACCGGGGCAGATTCGCCGGTAATCGCCGACTCGTCTACCGAAGCGACGCCCTCGATCACCTCGCCGTCGCCAGGAATCATGCTCCCGGCGATGACCATGACGGTGTCACCAGCGCGCAGGTCTGAACTGGCTACCTCTTCGGTTCCTCCGTCGATACGGAGGCGCAGGGCGATGGTCTCGGACTTCGCGCGACGCAGAGCATCGGCCTGGGCCTTGCCACGGCCCTCCGCCATCGCTTCGGCAAAGTTCGCGAACAGCACCGTGAACCAGAGCCACAAGGTAATCTGCAGGTCGAAGCGAAGAGCACCATGATGCTCCAGAACATCGCGAAGAAGGTAGATGCTCGTAATGACGCTGCCGATCTCGACGACGAACATGACCGGATTCTTCATCATCGTTCGAGGATTGAGCTTCGTTACCGCATCAACCAGCGCGCGTCGTACGATTTTTGTATCCCAAAGAGAGCGTTTGCGTGTGTTTGCCATTTGATTCTCTGTTTCCTTGTTCCCGGTCAGAAGCTCTTGCCGGCGTGCATGAGTAGGTGCTCGAGAATCGGGCCGAGCGAAAGCGCAGGGAAGAACGTAAGTGCGCCGACGATGAGAATGACGCCCGCAAGCAGCACCGTAAATAAAGGAGTTTGCACGGGGAAGGTGCCCGGTGATGGTGGCACCAGTTTCTTGCCGGCCAAATTACCTGCCAGAGCCAGCATCGGTACGATCATCAGGAAGCGGCCAATTAACATGGCTGCGGTCAGCGACAAGTTATACCAGTGCGTATTCGCGCTCAATCCTGCAAAGGCCGACCCATTGTTTCCAGTCGCCGAAGTGTAGGCATACAGAATCTCCGAGAGTCCGTGCGGCCCGGTGTTTGCGAGCGCCGAGAGACCAAGATTTGGCATCATCAGCGCTACCGCGGAAAAGCCAAGAATGGAGAGCGGAAATATGAGGACATAGAGCATCGCCATCTTGACATCGTAGGATTCGATCTTCTTGCCAAGATACTCCGGCGTGCGCCCGACCATTAGTCCGGCGATAAAGACCGCCAGCACGACAAAGATCAACATGCCGTAAAGACCCGCGCCGACGCCGCCGAAGATGACCTCGCCGAGCATGATGTTGACCAGCGGCACGAGGCCTCCTAGCGGCATGAACGAGTCGTGCGCCGAGTTGACCGCACCGCAACTGGCGTCTGTGGTCACCGTGGCGAAGAGCGCCGAGTTGGCGATGCCGAAGCGTACCTCTTTGCCCTCCATATTGCCGCCGACCTGGGACGCAGTAACATGCTGATTGACCGAGTGAAGAAGCGGGTTTGGCTGCGCCTCCGCGTAGTAGGCGACGAAGACACCTACGAAGAAAAGAGCCGCCATCGCGGCGAAGACGGCCCATCCGTGTCCCGGAGATCGCGTCATCCGCCCCAGCGTGACGGTCAATGCAGCCGGAATAAGAAAGATGGAAAACATCTGCATCAGGTTAGAGAGGGGCGTAGGATTCTCGAACGGATGTGCGCTGTTCGCCTGGAAGAAGCCGCCTCCGTTGGTGCCAAGCATCTTGATGGCTTCCTGCGAGGCTGTCGGACCCTGAGCAATACTTTGCGTCGTGATGGTTTGGGTAGTTGTCTTTCCATCTGCGCCTGTTGTCGTTACAGTTTGCGACTGCACCAGCTTGGCCTGGTCGTAGGGACGGAAATTTTGTACCACTCCCTGCGAAACCAGCAGTAGCGCATAGATGAAACAGGCAGGCAGCAACACCCACAAGGAGGCGCGCGTCATATCGACCCAGAAGTTACCCAGCGTCTTCGACTCACGGCGGGAGATACCCCGAATGAGCGCCACTGCCAGAGCGATTCCAATCGCGGCTGAAAAGAAGTTGTGATAGGCGAGGGTGAGCATCTGCGTCAGATAGCTCATCGTCGTCTCAGGCACATAGGACTGCCAGTTCGTATTTGTCGTGAACGAGGCCGCTGTGTTCAAGGCGAGATCCGGCGCTACAGCCGCCAGATGCTGCGGATTGAGAGGGAGCAATTGCTGCAATCTCTCTATCCCGTACGTTACGAGCATAGTGACGAGACTGAAGAGCAGCATCACGACTGCATATTCGGTCCATGCCATCTCATGGGTCTCATCGATTCCCGAAAGTCGATAGATGAGCTTCTCGATCGGGCGAAATATCGAATCAGTCCAGGCGCGTTGCCGCTCAAACACGTGGGCCATATACACGCCCAGAGGCTTCGCGCAGAGAAGGATCAGGGCAAAAAAGAAGGAGATCTGAAACCAGCCGTTCGCCGTCATAATGACTACTTTCTTAGAACCTTTCGGGGCGCAGCAGCGCGTACACCAAATACGCCAGCAAGAACACAGTTACCAAACCAAGCAATAACGTCTCGATCATGCTTGTCTCTCCTTCGTCCCCAGGCGTTCACAGCCCTTCGTGTACCCAATCGCCACCACAAAGAAGAGTACGCTTGCCGCAATGCATCCCAAGTCCCACATGGTCATTCCTCCTGGTGCGATCTCTTACTATTCAAACAGTCGAACCGTAAAGAAAGCGTAGAGAGCGCATAAAGAAGTTATAAATGAGCCAGGATCAGACGGTTGGATGCCGCAATTAGCCCCACGATGCAAGGTCGCTGCCGCGATGCACGGCGGGAGGCTTGCTTCGACCACCGGCTATTTCGATTCAGTCAGGATTGGCGAGGACGGCATCCTGAGGCTCCGCATGCAAACGTGTTCACACGGGTAACGTTTGTCGATGGATATGGACCTGATCCAAAGGCATCTCAACACTCAAAAAAAGCGCTGACCCATGACAGATCAGCGCGGAGGCAGTGCTTACTACCTCGGATGAGACGCTTTGCATCCGAGACCTTGAGGCTCCCCGCTCCGAAGAACAGCATCAGGGAGTGACGGAGAAGGTAATGTGCTCTGCGGCAGTCGAATCCTCCCCCATCCATAGATCGAACTGCCCCGGCTCCACGGCCCATTGATGTGTCTGCGGGCTCCAGAAACCGAGATCACTGGCGTGCAACGTCAGACTCACCATGCGTTTTTCTCCGGGAGCGATGCGGATCCGCGTAAATCCCTTCAGCTCTCGCCTCGGCCGTGACGCGCTTGCGGCGCGCTGGTGCGTGTAGAGCTCTACTACCTCGTCCCCGGCCACAGCGCCTGTGTTTTCAACGTCGATAGCAGCGGTCAACGAACCGTCGGGATGCATGGAAGAGGCGTCGATTTTGAGGTTGGAGAGGCGAAAGCTGGTATAGCTGAGTCCGTAGCCAAAGGGGTAGAGAGGCGCGCTCGACGCATCCCAGTAACGAGTATCCGTCTCATCGGGAATCTGGGTCAGATTCTGCGAGTAGTAAATGGGAACCTGTCCGACGCTGCGGGGCCAGGTGATCGGCAGCTTGCCTCCTGGATTGGCATCGCCCATCAGCAGGTTCGCGATCGCATTGCCTCCCTCGGTGCCGGGATACCAGGCTTCGAGGATGGCAGGAACATGTTGCGAGGCCCAGGTAATATCGAGCGGGCGACCGTTGAGCAGAACCAGCACAACAGGCTTGCCGGTAGCGACGGCGGCTTCGAGCAGCTCCTGCTGTTTCCCGGGGAGATTCAAAGTCGAGCGCGAAGCTCTCTCGCCACTCATACTCTGAGCCTCGCCCAGAACGAGGATCGCTACATCCGATCTCTTCACCTGGTCAATGGCATGCTGAAACTCGGCATCGCGTTCCTCTTGCGTTAGCAGGACAGGTTTCGGGCTCGTGAACTGATCGTCGAAGATAGAAGGCTGGACGCGATCGATCTCGACTCCCTTGGCGTAGTTAATCGTCGTCGCTGAGCCTAATTTCTTCCGCAGGCCCTCAAGCACGGTTATTGCATCGTCGGGATGGCCGGCGAGGCTCCACGAGCCCATGGTGTCGGGTTTGGAGTCTGCGAGCGGACCGACGATAGCAATGGAGCTGAGAGATTTCTTCAGCGGCAGGAGACCATTTTGATTACGCAGAAGCACCGCGCTGCGTTCGGCTGCAACCCGTGCTCCTTCGTGTTGTGCGGGCGAGCCTACCTCTGCGCGAGCGCGGTCAAGCGAGACGTACGGATTGGCGAAGAGTCCGAGACGATATTTCACCATCAGGATCTCGCGGACGGACTCGTCGATGGTGGACTCTTTGACGGTGCCATCTTTTACCGCTGCAGTCAGGTTGTCGCGGAGAACGTGGGTCGTCATCTCCATATTGAGGCCTGCATTCACGGCGCGGACAGCAGCATCCTGGAGGTCGGCAGCGAAGCCATGCGTCTTCAAGGCTGCTACCGTGCCCCAGTCGCTGACGACGAAGCCCTGAAAGTCCCACTTCTTGCGCAAGACATCGTGCAGAAGAAAGCGGTTGCCGGAAGCGGGCACGCCATTCAGATCCATGTACGCGCTCATCAAAGTGCCGACGCCAGCCTCGACAGCCGCGTGGAAGGGAGGGAGATAGACGTTCCACAATTGTTCGTCGGAGATGTTGACTGAGTCGTAGTCGCGCCCACCCTCGGCAGCGCCATAGCCGGCAAAGTGCTTCACGCAGGCGAGGATGTGATCCGGGCTGCCGAGGGTGTCTCCCTGAAATCCGCGGACCTGAGCCTCGGCCATGCGTGAACCAAGGTAGGGATCTTCCCCCGCGCCTTCCATGATGCGGCCCCAGCGCGGATCCCTCGCTATATCCACCATCGGCGCAAAGGTCCACTTGATACCGACGGCGCTCGCCTCTCTGGCTGCCATGCTCTGCGCTTGTTGCGCCACGGCTGGATCCCAGGACGAGGCAAGGGCCAACGGAATTGGATAGATGGTGCGGAAGCCGTGAATGACGTCAAAACCAATGAGAAGGGGAATGTGCAGCCTCGTCTGGTCGACTGCGATGTGCTGGAGACGATTGATCTCGGCGGGGTCGGTGATGAAGAGCAGTGATCCGGTCTGCTCGTTGCGGATCCGCTCTTCATGAGGAACGGAGTCTTTCTCCTTGTAGGCTACCTGCGTCATCTGGCCTAGCTTTTCTTCCAGGGTCATTTTGCTGAGGAGATCGTCGACGAAATGTGAGGCTTGGGAATCATCCCAGACGCCGCCGGACATGTTCGCCTGTCTCTGCGCCAGCGAAGGGGAAGAAGCGGCTAAAATTGTCGTCAACGCAAGGCAAGGCAAGTAAATGCCCCAAAGACTGACGCGAGTGCTCCGCGGAAAAAGCATAGTGCTCCGGGTAACGGTTGGTGCCCCTCACTTAGCAGTGACGAGAAGGCTTCATGTCGGACAAGGTTTGCGTGGATAAACGCAACCGGATTTTTGCATCGTATCGAAGCGAAACTATCCTAGACAAACGCTTGTCTTTATGTCCAGTACTATTTTTACATGTATTTTGTAAACTCAATTGGCGGCAGGCGGGAAGGAGCGAAATCGCATACATATCAAGCGCGTCGCCAGGGGAAACGTCGGCTAGACTGTTTGTTGACTGACACTTATGACAAAAGATAGCTCTTCCGATCCTGCGTCGGCACGTCGCGTCAGCCTGAAGATGCTGGCCGAGTATCTGGACCTGAGTCCGGCGACGGTCTCCTTCGTGCTGAACAATGCGCCGGGCCGTTCCATTCCTCCGGCTACGCGAGAGAGGGTCAAGGCCGCGGCAAAGAAGTTCGGGTATCAACCCAGCCAGATCGCGCGGTCTCTGCAGGGCCTCAAGACGCAGACAATCGGCATCCTGTTGCCGGAACTGGGCGAGGGCTACCACTCGCAAGTGCTCGGCGGGGCTGCCGATGTCCTGATGCAGGAGGGATACTTCTTCTTCACCGCACATCACCGGCACAGAAAAGACCTGGTTACAGAGTATCCGCGCCTCCTCCAGCAACGCGGGGTGGACGGCATCCTGGCGATTGACACCCATCTGGAGGGAATCCTACCGGCGCCTACAGTCTCTGTCGGCGGTCACACCGAGCTGCCTGGCTTGACCAATGTCGTTCTGGATCACCATCGTGCGGCAGAGCTTGCGCTGGGCCACCTGTTCAGACTGGGACATCGCAAGATTGCGTACATGCACGGGCAGCCCTTCAGCTCGGACTCGCAGGGCCGGTGGCAGTCGATTATGCAGGTAGCGAGCGCGCTTTCTCTCGATGTTCCCAACGACCTGATTATCCAGTTGGACAAAGATCTCAACACGCCGGAGCTCGGCTATCCGGGAATTCATCAACTTCTGCTGCGGCGAAGGGATTTTACGGCAGTCCTTTGCTTCAACGATATCTCAGCAATCGGTGCGATACGGGCGCTGCATGATGCTGAATTCAAGGTCCCGGCCGACGTCTCGGTGATGGGATTCGACGACATCCAGGCAGCCTCCTACATAGTTCCGAGCCTAACGACAATCCGGCAACCGCTTAACCAAATGGGCGCTCTCGCGGCCAGTTCCCTGCTGAAGAAGCTGAACCACGAGAAGATCCCTGAAACCATCAAAGTGGACCCCGAACTTGTCGTGCGCGAATCGACAGCGCCGGCACGAACCGGGGCGCGCCGGCCGGCACCCTAGTCGTTATGCCGAAGTCAGAGTAAGGGCCGTGTATGTCAGCTCCCGAAAGTATGCCCACGCCGTTCGCGCCCAACAGCGGCCATAATCGACGCCAGCGCAAAGACACTGATTGCGGTCAGCGCCATCGCCGTGGCATAGCTTGTCTTCTGCGCGTAGACCGCTTCAATGTAGACGACCGAGCTGGCGATGATGCCCGCCGTCTGATAGGCAAATCCTGGAAGCAGGCCGCGTACGGAGTCCGGTGAGAGCTCTGCCAGATGCGCCGGAATAACTCCCCAGGCACCCTGCACCATGAACTGCATCAGGAACGCACCCGCCACGAGCAGCGCCTGATTCGGAGCGTAAGCCCACAACGGAATCACGAGAACCCCCAGGACAAAGGCGATGATAATCGTCTTGCGGCGTCCCCATTGATCGGAGAAGTGGCCGAAGATGATCCCACCCAGAATGGCTCCAACGCCCGCGATAGCGGTCACGACTGCCCGGCGCTGCGGAGTGAAGTGCCACTCCCGCTGCAGAAAGGTCGGGTACATGTCCTGGGTGCCATGCGAGGCAAAGAGCATCATCGTCATGAAGGCGACGAGATAGAGAAAGAGCCGCCAGTGCGATACAACCTCGCGGCCCTGTTCCGCCCAACTGCTGGTCCGGGCCTTCTGCCACACCGTGGACTCCTTGACCCGGAAGCGAATAAACAGGACGAGCAGAACCGCTGGGAGGCTGCCTAGGAAAAACAGTGGACGCCAGCCGACACGTCCGAAGAGAAACAGAAAGCAGAGAGCGGCGAGAACGTTGCCTGCGGCGTACCCCTCCTGCAGCAACCCGGAGAGCATCCCCCGCTTGCCCTTGGGCGCTCCCTCCATAGCGAGCGAAGTGCCAACGCCCCAGTTTCCGCCCATCACGACGCCGAAGAGGCCGCGCACAATCAGCAGAACGGTGTAGTTTGGGGCCAGGCCGGTAAGGATCTCGGCCACGGCAAAAAATCCGATGTTGATCATCAGAGGCAGACGGCGACCATAACGGTCCGCCATTAGCCCGAAGACGAAACCGCCAACGGGCCGAAAGGCGAGTGTCATAGTGATGACCAAAGCGATCTGAGCGTCGGTCTTGTGAAACTCCTTCGCCATCGACGTCAGGCAGAAGGTCACGAGAAAGAAGTCGAAGGCATCCAGGAGCCAGCCCGTGAAACCTGCAGTCACTGCGGCGCGATGATTGCTTACGACTCCCTTCTCGGCAACAGCAGACAGAGTTGTCTCTCCCGCTGCAGACGGCTCATTCACGGACATGGGGCCCTTTCAGAAGCGCAACACCGGACTCACTCAAAGCATATCCAAACGGCGAGCCCCAAATGCGATCATCTCTCCTCCGCCGGCGTAGTTCTTGCCGCTGGTTGTTCCGCAACAGGCTGGCGCAGATGATCGAAGTTGAGGATTGCATTGAAGACGAGGTCGTAACTCCCGATGGTCTCGCCACGGTAGACGGGGTTATTGGCAAACAGAAGCACATTGCCTGATCCAAGATGAGCGTTCACAACGATAGCCCGCTCCGCGATGGAGTTCGGTTTATCCAGAAGCCCGGAGAGCAACAGTGTCTTCTGTTCGCTGAACCGCAGAATAACCTCGGGCCGGTATTGTGTCGGGATAACCTGCGGGTTATTGCGCATCTGATCTTCGTTCAGTGGCCTTGGCTGCCACGGCTGCTGCTTCGGCAGAATCTCCGGCTCAACAGCCTGGCGTCCCTGCGGAACGTCGCTGTCATCTGGACCGCCACGTCCGGTAGGACGGTGTTCGTATGGATCCATCAACATGCGCCCGCCTCCCTGTCTTCCGAGCGTATTGCTGACGTTGAAGACCATGCCATTCGCGCTCATCACAGGGAGCGAGGCTCCGTAGCCATTCGCAATCGGACTCGACGGCGAGACGAAGACGCCGTTAAGAACAGAGCCGACGACACGCGCATCGGTCGTAGCAACGCTGACGCCAGGGGCAAGCCCGGTATCGACAGCGAACTGCGCCGTATCTTCGCACGTAATCAGCAGCCCTCCCTTTTCAACGAACGATTTCAGATTCGCAAGACCGCTGTAGCCAAGGCCGGGGCGCATGTCGGCAGTTGTATCGAGCAGGCCAAGGTTGGGAGTCAGCTCGCTCTTCTGCCACGGAAGCGCGTTGCCCCACATCGGCATGCCGTTGATGATCTCCTGCGAAGAAGAGCGGCCGACAGGAGCAAAGACGATCACGTCATACTTGTCGCGAAGAGCGCCTTCAGCGGCAACCGTCTGCGTACTAACATAAGAGAACGGAATGCCCGCCTTATCGAAGGCCAGCCGCCACCAGCCTTCGGTCTGCGTGCCAAGCCACGTATGCATAAACGCAATGCGCGGAGCGGCCGCCGGATGCGCAGGAACGGACGGAGCTGCCGCAAGACGGACTGCTTCCAGCGAGAGCTTGCCCAGGGCCGCAGTAATGGCCTGCTCATCGGCCTGAGTGATAAGCAGCGAACCCGAGGCAAAGTGCTTTCCATCCGAGTCAAACGGCTTTTCCGTGGTTTCGATATGCGCCTGCTTCAATGCGTAAACAAGCGACAGCAACGAGGTCTGCCCGGTGTTCGCGATCGCGTAGATCGAACCAGAGCCGCTCACCTTGCCGGCGGCTCGGTCGAGATCACCCGCCGTCATCGGAGCTTTCAGGATGGAGGCGTCGGTCACACGAACAGCCTTGACGTTGAAGAGTTGAGTGAACGACCAGCCCGTGTCGTCGTATGGATGCTTCTGCGGGTCGTCCGGAGCCCAATATTGCTTGTCCAGCAGAGCATCGGCCACACGCGAGAACGGTTGATCGAGCCGAACAACGTAACTGCCGGCGGGAAAGGTCTCCGTTGTGGGCTTATCGCCCCGCTTTGCCGCAGGAATGGAGCTGGTGACGGCTCCCGAAAGCTGCTGCACCTCGACGTGCTGCAGCTTGAGCACATGAAGAAGCTGCAACTGACGGTTCAATTCGGCAGAGTCCGCCGGGAGCACGTAGGCAGCGGGTCCGTCGAGCGTGGGCTTCTCCACAGAGCGCTTGCTCTTCATGTAATAGTTCTCAAGAAAGTGGTGCGTGTTGCGCGAGAAGTATGCCAGCGTAGAGAGGAGCGCGCTCTCCTCATAGTTGTTGTTGTCGCGCTGCGACCACACAACCGTCGGCAGCGGAGGGTCCTGACGATACCATGTACGCGAATATTCCTCAGGCTGCAGGATGCGCTTCTCGGTATCCGCGCCGCCGTTTCCGAAGGTCTCGTACAGGCGGCTGATGCCGTTGTGCATGCCGGCGAGGAACATCAGGTAACCGGGACTCCAGGTGTCGAAGTCACCGTGGGTGAAGACCCCAGGCATCCCAAACGATTCCATCTGCGAAACGTTGTTCCACCCAAGCTCTTCCCACTCATCGCCCAGCGTCGGATCGATCCAGGCGTTATACGGCCCGTCGCCAACCGTGTTGTCGTAGAGAAAAGGCACAGACTCGTGAAGATCGTGCAACACCTGCGCGTGCCAGCCGAGATAGGTGTTCAGCACATTGTTGGTCAGATTCAGGGTCATGCCCATCGCGTCGCGATTGTTGTCATGCGCGACGTAGTGTCCCCAGTACGCAAGCCGCGGCCAATCCTCGCCCGGATGCGCCTTATGCCACTTGTAAATATCGACCATGCGGTCCCGTCCATCAACCTCGACCACAGGAGTGATCAGCACGATCATGTGCGAGCGGATGTACTTAATATACGGAGAGTCGTCGACGGCCAGGCGATAGGCAAGCTCCATCAGCGCGGTCGGCGCTCCGGTCTCGCTCGAGTGGATCGTGCCGGTGATGTAGTACACCGGGTAGGACTGATCGATCAAAGGCTGAGCTTTGGCATCGTCGAGCCCGATGGTACGCGGATCGGCCAGCTTCGCGAGACGCTCGCCGTTCTCCTTTGCACCCTGCAGCAGAGCAGGATCGGCGATAGCGGCGGCAATCATCTCGCGGCCCTCCTCCGATTGCCCAATGGAGAAGACCTTCACCCGCGGCGAAGACGACTCAAGCATCCGGAAGTATTTATAGACATCCTCGGCATAGGGCAACATGTCCGGCGCGCCCGCGACATCGCCCAGCACTTTGGCCGGCGTCGGCACCGTCGCCGAAGCAGGCAGGTAGTCGACCAGATGCGAGGAGAACTTCGGATCGGTCGTGTATTTGCGAATGTTATCGGTATAAGACTGATCGATCGGCTGATGGCTGTCTCTGGCAAAAACATCGTTCAAGCTGGGTTGGGCCGAGGCAGAGCAAAGGGCGAATGACAGAATCGTCGCGGAGACAAGGATAGACGGCAAACGGGTCAGTTTCATAGGGTTTGAGCGCTGCAACCATCTTATTGCCAGAGCCGCCGAAAACGCCCGGCCCGCGAGAAAAAATATCCTGCACCAGCCGTCGGCAATTCCTGCGTCGAGGCCGCTATGATGGAGATCGAAGCCGCGGTCCTTGAAGGCCATCATGCACCACACCCTCTATCTCGCCCTCTTCACCGCCGCCCTGCTGGGATTCCGCCACGGCTTCGACTACGACCACATCGCGGCAATCACCGATGTCGTCAGCGTGCAGTCCACAAAACGGACTGCCATGAAGCTGGGGATGACCTATGCCCTGGGGCACGCAGTGATGGTAACTTTGCTTGGCGCCGCCGTCATCGGTTTTGGGATTAACCTTCCCGCCGGTGTCGATCGTTGGGCCGAGCGGTTGGTAGGCCTCACTTTGCTGCTGCTCGGAATCTACGTCCTCGGCACGCTCGTCCTCAAGCCCGGCCACCTGCCAAAGAGCCGGTACATGCTTCTCCGTCATGGTTATGACCGGGTGCTTCTTGCCTTAAGGCGAACTCCCTCTCAGAGACGCTCTGTGCCCGATTCCTTCGACACCCGGTCGGTCTTTGTCATCGGCCTCGTCCATGGCTTGGGAGCTGAGACCCCGAGCCAGCTTCTGATCTTTCTCCTGGCTGCGAACCTTGGCGGCGCGGTGCTCGGAGTGCTTGGGATCGCAATGTTTCTCGCCGGCCTCCTGACCATGAATGCCCTGATGACCGCGTCGGCCGCCGGCCTGTTTGGCGCTTCAAAACACCGTCCGCTGGCGATGAAGCTTGTCTCTGCGTTCACCGCGGCCTACAGCCTTGTCATGGGGATCGTCTTCCTCGCCGGACGGAGCTCCCTGCTGCCTGCGCTCAATTAGTCGAACAGATAGTGTGCCCACTGCACCATGTAATCGCCACACGGCAACTCGCTGGTATTAACCTTACTTTGAATTGCCTATTTGCCGGATCTCAGATGCTGTCGCAGAAGATCGTCGACATCCCCGATCTTTTCGTTGAGCAAATTCAGCTTGTTCGACAACGCCTGTATCTCGGACTCCGCCCGAAGATTGACGTCATAGTCCAGCTCACCGCGCACCCTGTCCTTCGTGTCCTGCCGGTTCTGGCTCATCATGATCACTGGAGCCTGCATCGCCGCCAGCATCGACAAAAACAGGTTCAACAGAATAAAAGGATACGGGTCCCAGGCTCTGCCTTTCAGGGCGATGTTGACCGAAGCATAGACCAACAGCACAAGGCCAACCAGGATGATGAACGTCCACGACCCTCCGAACCGCGCAACCGAATCGGCAACGCGATCTGCGAAGCTCATCTTCTCCTCAATCACATCGTTCGAGTTGCGGCTGGCGCGAAGCCGCACTAACCGCTGCAATGCGTGGAACTGGCGGCTGACAACGGTCAGCATATCCATCCCGGCCATCGGCTTCTGTTGCAGCAAAGCGGCGATATCGTCGCGGCTCACTTCAAGACAGGTCGTCTCTTCCATCGCGAGAGCGGTCGTCTGATGCGGCGTATCGTCAAGCATCGAGGCAAAACCGAAGAATTCGCCGTGGCGTGGCTCATCCACCAATACCTCCTGATGGCTTTCGTCCACCGTCGTCACATGCACCGAACCCGACATCATCACATAGGCATGCTTACCGGGTTCGCCGATCTTGTAGATGCGTTGGCGTGGAGCGAATTTTTTTATCTCCACCTGCGCCGCGAGCACGGCCATCTCATCGCCGTCGAGCAGCGCAAACAGCGGTATCTGCCTCAGGTCTTCCGTCTTGCAAGCCATCATTCACCTCATTGTGTGTCTTGAGCTATTCTGCATGGCGGCTTGCGAATTTGGCACACTTTTGTTTCACGCACAAAAATAGACAATAGCTTAGGAAGACCGATATTAAACTGAAATTTTCCATGCCAGAAAAGTCGCCGAGGGACTATCCCGCTAACGGAAGTCTCAGCTCGGCTCTACATCCAGGATGGTCATCCGTCCGGTTCGCCAATTGCACCGATCCTCGATGCGCCTGCGCGATCTGCTGCGCCAGGACCAGTCCGATCCCAGTACCACCTGGCTTGGTCGTATAAAACGGCACAAACAGGTTGCCGGCATTGGTCAATCCTGGTCCGTTGTCGAGCACAGCGATGACGGCATCCCCGCCAGTAGTTTGCCACGAGATCTCCACCTGTGCGGCGTCGCTGTCGGTAGCGTCCGGACTCAACGCAGCGTCTGCCGCATTGCGCACCAGATTGATCAGCGCCTGTTCAATATGAGCCGCATCGATCTGCAGCTCTACATCCGCTGCCCCTGCCACGGTGACGGAAACACGCCGCTCTAACTGAGCAACCCGATTCACCAGAGCCGACAAAGAGACCGGACTCAACTTCGGTGCAGGCAGCCTCATTAACTGGCGATAAGCCTGCAGGAATCGGTTGAGCGAGTCCGACCTGTTCTCGATCACCTCAAGTCCCCGCTCAAAGTCGGCCTTTTCACCCGACACGTCCTTCAATCCAACGAGCCGCCCGCGCAGGCTGCCCGCAATCGATTTGATGGGGGTCAGCGAGTTGTTGATCTCATGCCCGAGCACGCGAATCAGCCTCTCCCACGCAACTCGTTCTTCCTCGCGCAACGCCGCGCTGACATCGGAGAGCACAAGCAGAGTATGCGGCACGCCACGGAGCCGGAAGCTCGTCCGTTTGATCACCCAACGGGCCGCCTGCTGTCCCCTGCCCAGTGATATGACGCCGTCATCTTCCACATTGAGCAGGTCTTCCAACCCCAACTCCACGGCAGAGTTGCCGATCGCCGTCCCCGCTCGCAATCCGAAGGCCCGCTCCCCGGCCACGTTCAATAACCTCAACCTGCCTTCAAGATCGAACGCCAGCACCGGCGACTGCATCGACCGCATCACGCGCTCGACCAGTTCCATCGCCTCCAACGCCCCTGCGCGCTGACTCTGCAACATGCCCGCAAGCCGGTTGACCTCCAGCGCCAGATCACCCACCGCGTCATTTCTCTGTCCTCCGCGAGCGCGAAACGAGTAGTCATCCTCGCGCAGCGCTGCCACCACGTTCGCCAGCGTCTGCAGAGGGCGAGTGATCTGCTCCATCAGGATTGAGACAGCAAACATCCATCCCAGCGCCAACGCCAGCAGAACAAAACATTGCTCCAGCGGCTCCACTCCATACCGCCACAACAACAACCAGCTCAGTACTTCCATCGGCAGGCCAAGCAGATACATCCACACCCGCAGCCGCCTCTCAAAGCTCAGCCGCCGGCCCGATCTTCCAAGAGGCACACGTTTGCGCCCTTGGCTTCCGGTCGTTATCGAGCCGTTCGGTTCTTCAAAGTCCATATTTTTCGATGCGACGATAGAGTGCTCCGCGACTCAATCCGAGCGCATCCGCAGCATGGCTGACATTGCCGTTCGCACGTGCCAATGCCTTGCGAATCAGAATCGCTTCGACCGCCTCCAGGCTCATCTCGTCCATGCTTTGCGCCGAACCTCGCTGCGCGTTCAATCCGAGATTAGCAGGTTCGATGCGCTCTCCCCGAGCCATCAGGACAGCGCGTTCAATCGTGTGATCCAGCTCGCGCACATTGCCTGGCCAGCCATACTGCAGCATCATCTGAAGAGCGGCAGGCTCCAGCCCTTGAATCGGTCGTCGATACCGGGCCGCATATCGCGCCAGAAAATGCGCCGCGAGCGCAGGTATATCCTCCCGCCGTTCGCGCAGCGGAGGCAGATTAATCTCAACCGTGTTCAGACGGAACAACAGATCTTCGCGAAACCGTCCCGCCGCGCTCTCAGCACGAAGGTCCGCGTTCGTCGCAGAGAGCATTCGCACGTTCACCTTCTGGGTCTTGGAAGAACCTACGCGCTCGAGTTCTCCGCTCTCAAGAACACGCAGCAACTTGGACTGCTGCCGCAGCGGAATGTTCGCAATCTCATCCAGAAACAGCGTGCCACCGCTCGCCAGCTCAAAGCGCCCGATGCGGTCTGCATGCGCGTCCGTGAAAGCCCCTTTGACGTGTCCAAATAATTCGCTCTCAAAGGTTCCCTCCGGGAGCGCGCCTGTATTTACAGCCACAAGCGTTCGTTCTGCACGCGCGGACAACCGATGCAACGTCTGCGCCACCACCTCTTTGCCAGTCCCATGCTCGCCTGTAATCAATACATTCGCGTCCGAGGGACCCACGCGTGCCATCGTCTCGAGAACCGGTCGCATCGAAGGGGCAGAGGCGATGAAGTCCTGCGCCCCTGCAGCGCGCAGAATGCGATTCTCAGCCTCCAGCCACTGCGTTCGCTTCTGGCTGCGATGCAATTCCATCTGGGTTCGCAGAATGCTCAGCAACCGTGCGTTCTCCCACGGCTTCTGGATGAAATCTCCCGCGCCGCGCCGCATAGCCTCCACCGCAAGATCGATATTGCCCCAGGCTGTCATCACAACCACGGGCAACTGAGCGTCGATCTCCTTGATTCGCGAGACGAGGTCCAACCCCTCCTGCCCTGAGGTTGTATCGCGCGTGTAGTTGAGATCGATCAGCACGCCATCGAAGCTCTCATGCGCTAAGGCCTCGAGCACAAGCGCAGGCATTCGTACCATCTCCAGCTGATAACCCTCGGGCTTCAACAGCAGGTGCAGCGCCTCCAGAATATGGGGCTGGTCATCTGCAATCAGAAGCCTGCACGGCGACTCAGTCTCTCCCGTCGTCGACGCTTCCTTCTCTGTCCGTTCCACCAGCATACTGACCTGCTCCCGTGCTACGGCGCATTTTGCGCGATACCCGTCTTCGCTGATTCTATCGAAATGGAGTGCGCGTCAAGGGTCGATCCGACCGAACGATCCAACTCGATCTTAGCCTTCTGGTAAGCCGTCATTGCCGCAACCAATGTAGATTCCGCCGCCGCCAGGTCGCGCTGCGCCGTCAAGGTCTGATAGTTCGACCCCGCGCCAAGCTCCTGCTCCTTGGCTGTAATGTCAAAGGTCTTCTGAGCCAGGTCGCGTCCCTTCCGCGCAGAAACCACCCGTGCTTCACTCTGCTCCAAAGCATATTGCGCATTCCGCACCTCAATGCGAATCTGCTTCTTCAACTGCTGCAACTGGAGCTCCGACTGTCTCGTCTCCAACTCCGCGCGATACTGGTCGGACTTCGCTACCCGATTCCGAATCGGAATGTTGACCGATACCCCCACATAATAATCAGGAGCACTATTGTTGAGTGCACTGCGTACCGCGCCGGCAAAGTTCGGCGGAGAGGTTGACGGAACAGTTGACTCAGGATTTTGCGGCCCAGCCAAACCTGAACCTGCATACCAGCCTGTCAGAGCCAAAGACGGCAACACGGCGTTTCTCGCCGCATCGCGGCTAATGCGACTGTTCTGAAGGTTGATGTCCAATTCACCCAACTCGAGACGGCTTCGCATCGCCTGTGCAATCATGTCTTCCGTGGGACCTTGTGGCGCGCCGTCAACCATCGAACTGTGATCGGTTGGCCGCACCGGCATCGCCTCCAAAATCGGGTCGTCGAGATTTTTTGTCAGCGCATTTTTCATCAGGAGTTCCTGAAACTGCAGCGCGGTCTTAGCGATCGTAAGATCCTGCTCCCGGCTGGCCTCTTCCGCCTCGTCCTTCATCACATCCATCGCCGGAATCGCCTGCAACGCAAGCTGCTTGCGTCCGTTCTCCAAGGTCTGCCGCGCGAATTCGAGCGATCGGCTCTTCACCCCTTCATCTTCATAGGCAGCCACCAGGTCCCAATACATATTGGCAATCTGCGTGATCGTCGTAACCACCTGAAGCTTGAACGCCTCGTCGGAGATCCGTTGGTTGTTCTTCGCAATCCGCAAAAAACGCAGGTTCGGCCCCAGCCCAAAGCCAGCCAGCAGTTGCTGCTGAAACTCAATGCGATAGTAGGTGTTCAACGTCGGATTCAGGAAGCTCTCGGCGCTATTCAACGTCTGGCGATTGTTGTCGAATATCGCCGTCAGGGTTGTTCCCGTTGGAAACGCCTGCGTATAGCCGATATTCCCCGTCGTCGTATTCTGTAGCAGCGTCGGCACGCCATAGACAACCTCATTCGACAACGGCTCCGCGAAGTGCTCGACGTTGAAGGTGCCTGTGATGGCAGGATCGTAGGAAGAAACATTCGTTCCTGTACCCAGCGTCGATGACACCAGCCCGTTCGCTCCTGAGCCCGCGCCGCCAGCACCGCTCGACGTTCCGCCCGCGCCTGCTCCAGCGCCGCCAGCCGCTGCGCCAAAGCCTCCCACGCCGCCGCCCGGCGTATTCTGCACCACCCCTGTATTGACTCCGCGAAACGTTCCGCCTGCCTGCGTGCGCAGAACGTCAGCTGCTGCGATGGGCAGATTGTAGCGAGCGATCGCGATATCCAAATTATTTTCAAGAGCCAGCGAGATTGCATCCTTCAAGCTGAGTTCAAGAACGCCATCCTTCACCAGGGAATCGATTCTCGGGGAGTTCGCCAGATTGGGTTGCGGCACCAGGGTAGGCATGTACGCACGAAACGGATTGTTCGAATGCGGTATATCCAGACGCAATGCGGCCTGAGGCGGCGCCGCAGGCGTTTGAGTCGCCGTTGCCTGCTGCACCTGGGCAAAGGTGGGTATCGCCATCAGCATCACGACAACAATGGAACGAAATAATGAAAAGCTGCTTCTCACGCCTTCACCCCCGCGCCGGCAGACGCTTCACGCTCTGCCGTATCGCGATATTGCCAGCCATCGCGCAGCTCAATCGTTCGCGTGCCATAGGCCGCGTTGACCTCAGAGTGCGTTACCTGGACCACCGTCGTCCCCTGCTCATTCAATCTTCGAAACAATTCCATAATCTCCTTCGCCTGCTCCGAGTGCAGATTTCCTGTCGGCTCATCGGCCAGCAATAAATCCGGCTTGTGAATCACCGCCCGCGCAATTCCCACCAACTGCTGCTGCCCTCCGGAAAGCTGATTAGGAAACAGATCTTTTTTGCCTACAATATTGAACCGGTCGAGCGTATCAGCCACCAGCGCCTGACGCTCCGGCTTCGGAATGTCCTTGTACGACAGCGGCAGGTCGATATTCTCTGCCACGGTCAGATCGTCCAGAAGGTGATAGCTCTGGAAGACCATCCCGACCCGTCGCCGCGCCAGATCAGCCCTCTGTTTGCGATTCATGGCATGCACAGCCTGGTCTGCAAAATAGAACTCGCCCTTCCATTGGTCATCCAGCATCGCGAGCACATTCAGCAACGAGGATTTGCCTGCTCCAGACGGACCCATGACAGTTACAAATTCGCCTTCACGAATCGTGAGATTGATCCGCCGCAAAACCCACGTCTCCGTGTGCCCCGTCTTGTAGCTCCGTTCTAAATTCTTCAGTTCGATCATCGTTCCTACTCCGTTCTTAAAGCTTCCATCGGTTCAATTCGAGATGCTCCGCGTGCCCGCAGGGAGGCAGCAATTGCACCTACGGTGATCAGCAGGGCCGCCCAGACGATTGTCGCAAGGTCCCGCGTCTTGACGCCAAACAGGAAGTGTTTGAGCAGTTGCGCCATCGATAAGCTCATCGCTATTGCAACTGCATGCCGTCTGTCAGCCATGCAGCCTGCCGCATAACAAGATTCCCAATGCCAGAACTGTTACCCACACTCGCCGCAAATCCCGGAGCCCGGAGTAGCTGCCGAAAGACATATCCGTTATTGCGCGTCCTGTCACGGCTACTCTGCACGCAACGCCTGCATGGGTTCGATCGTTGCTGCCTTCCGTGCCGGCGCAATACTCGCCAGCACACCCACCGCGATCAACGCCGCAGTCAGCCCGGCCAATAACCTAAGGTCGTGGCCTGCATGCATCACCACCACTGTCACTAACAGCTTCTTCAGAGCCAGCGTCAACAACCATCCAAGACTCACTCCCGTCACCATTAACAACGTCACCCGCCGTAGAACTCCTCTCATAACAAATCCCCGCGTAGAACCCAGTGCCATCCGTATGCCAATCTCCCGCCTCCGCAGCTCCACTTCGTGATTGATCAGCCCATACAATCCAACCACAGCCAGCAACAAAGCAAACGCAGCGAATATACCGAACAGCCAGCCCTGCATCCGTTCAAAGACCAGCGCCTCACTCACGATCTCAGTCATCGTCTCGGGTGTCTTGAACGGAACAGTCGCATCGACCTCATGAAACGCATTGCGCAGCGACGGCGCCAGCGCCTGCAGATCTCCACTCGAACGCACCACCAGCACCATGTTTGCCAGGTTTCCGAGCCGGTCCTTCGGCGTAATCTCATCGATGAGGAAGTCCATCTCTGCCAGCGGAGGTTGATTCAGATCCTGACTCACATCCGTCACCATCCCAACAATTCCCGTCTTCAACTCAGGCTTGGAATTATCATCCAGGTGCGCGCCCACCGGATCGCCGCCGCCGGAGAAAAACTTCCGCCGAAACGCCTCATTCACCACGACAGCTCCCGCAAAACGGTCCGGCGTATCCAGCGCCTGCGACAGCATTCGTCCACGCACCGGCTTGATGCCCATCGCATCGAAGTACCCCGCAGAGACCAGCCTGCTCTCTGCCAGCATCTCTTGATTCGGCGGATACGGCGGTTGACCGGCAATATGGACGTCCGAATTACTGCCCCAAGCCTCTATCGGCAGCATGTTGATCAGACCCGCCCCCTCCACGCCCGGAAGATGCGACACTCGCTCCAGCAATGGCTGATAAAACGTAACCAACGGATCCTTGCCTTCATATCTACCCAGCGAAAGTCCAATCTCAGTCGTCAGGATCGTCTTCGCATCGAAGCCGAGATTTGTCTTAAGTAGTCCCTGCAGATTCCTTAGCAGCAGCCCCGAAACCACCAGCAGCACCAACGACAACGCCACCTGCGTCACCACAAACCCCGACCGCAGCCGATGCTGCCCCAGTCCCGTACCCGCTCCCGCGCCCACTCGCAACGCCCGGTTTGGATCCATCCCGGAGAGCCGCACTGCCGGTGCGAGCGATGCCACCACGCTCGTCCCCGCAGAGAGTAAAAGCGCCACAACCAGCACCGTCCAGTTCATGTGGACGTCCGTCCCTCGCGCAAGCGCATCCACCAGAAACGTCCGCATCGCCGCCAGCAGCAGCCAGCTCACCGCCATCCCGCCGGCCAGCCCAGCTCCCGACAACACCAGGCTCTCCGTCACCATCTGCCGCACCAGCCGCATCCGTCCTGCACCCACCGCCGCCCGCAACGCAATCTCGCGCTCGCGCTTTACCCCTCGCGCCAGTAATAAGCCGGCAACGTTCACGCACGCAATCGCCAGCAAAGCCAGCACCGCCAGTATCAGCGTCTTCAGCGGACCACCCGTCTTGCCGCTCACCCGCACATGCAGCGGAATGATGCTTACCGTCCGTCCCCCATCCGTGGCAGGATTCGCCCGCCCAATATCGGCTAGCACCCGCGCAAAGTCCGCCTGCGCCTGTTCCCGGCTTACGCCTGCCTTCAGCAGACCCACCGTCTGCAGCCAGTGGGTGCCACGGCTTGACTTCCACTGCGGATCGGGATGCAGCGGTGTATAGATTACGTTGCGCATCGACAGCGGAAACCGGAACCCCGCGGGCATTACGCCGATCACCGTATAGGGAACGCCGTCCAGCCGAACCACCTTGCCCACCACATTCGCCTGCCCCCCAAACTGCGTCTGCCACACCTCATAGCTCAGCACGGCGATATCATCGCTGCCAGGCTGGTCCTCGCCCGCCAGATACGTCCTACCCAGAATCGGCTTCACTCCAAACACATTGAAAAAGTTGTCCGTCCCCTTCACCGCGTTCAGAGACACCGGCCCGGATGGGCCCTCAAGATTGATCTTCTTGAAAGAGGAGTATCCCGCCAGAGCATCGAAGGTCTTCAACTGCGCACGTGTATCGAGATAGCTCAGGTACGACGGGGGCTGCGAATATGCCTGAGCTGACGTCGTGTCAGGAGACACCAGCCGCTCCTGGTGTGCGAACGGCAGCGGCCGCAGCAACACCGCATCAATAACGCTGAACACCGCCGCCGCCGCGCCAATGCCCAGCGACAACGTCAGTACGACAATCACCGAGAACCCCGGGGATCGTCTTAACTGTCGCAAAGAAAAACGAACGTCCTGCACGAGTTGATGCATTGAAACTTCTCCCCTTATAGTCGCTGCAGCCACCTGCTATGCGTTCAACACTGCGCAAAGGCTGTCGCCATCTTCCGATGAGAGATACTCACCACCTCGACGTCGCAGCCTTCCTTGATGTTTGGAGCGATACTTGGAGCGGCCCATTCAAGCCTGACCTGCAGCATGTACCCCCGCACCTTATTACGTTGATTCATCATCCACTGGCCCGCCAAACACCATCTCCGGCGGCCATCATCCATCTTCTTCAGCGTCGAAACCAGCACTGTTCGCACAACCTTCAGCTCGGTTCGCGCCGCACTGCGCAACGCCGTATGCCGATCTCCCGGATGTCTCTGGTTCCGTACATGCTCCATCGTGCTTAATGCGACTACGTTCAATGCGACTCCCAGCACAACCAGTGGAACCACCGCCGCCGCAGTGCCCCGCATCCCAAGCGCACGGCAAATCTGCTGCAACGCAACTTTCAAGTCCTCGAACAGCGTCGTCATGCCTCTACCTCCGCAAGCAGCTTGTTGAGTTCTCCCTCCGCCACGACTTTGCCATCGAACAGATGAATCTGCCGCTCCGCATGCGCTGCAAACCGCGGATCGTGCGTCACCATGCAGATCGTCGCGCCTTCCTGATGAAGCTCCTGCAGCAGCTTCATCACCGCTTCGCCATTCTTCGAATCGAGATTTCCGGTCGGCTCATCCGCCAGCAGAATCGACGGCGAACCCGCCAGCGCTCTCGCCACAGCCACCCTCTGCTGCTGACCACCGGAGAGTTGCGCAGGATAGTGGCGCATCCGGTGCGCCATGTTCACTCGCTCCAGCGACTCTTGCACTCTCTTCTTCCGTTCTGTCGATGGCATTCCCGCACGATAGGTCAGAGGCAACTCGACATTTTCGGCAACTGTCAGATCGCCGATCAGGTTGAAGCTCTGGAAGATGAACCCGATCTCCTGATTGCGAATCCGCGAGCGATCCCCGAAGTTCAGGTTTGCCACCTCTTTGCTGTTCAGCGAGTAACGTCCACTCGTAGGAGTGTCGAGCAATCCGATGATCGACAGCAGCGTCGACTTCCCGCATCCCGAAGGCCCCGACATCGCCACATACTCGCCGCGGCTGATACTCAGATGCACCCCTGACAACGCATGCGTCTCAATCTCATCCGTGTAGAAAATCTTCGTCAGATCCTCAATCTGAATAATCGTCTCTGTCGTCATCAATCCTCTCCCTTTCTAATTTGTGCCTAATCCAAACGAATTCTGTCCGTGTTGTCCCATCGGCTCATGTCCGACAGAATGACCGTGTCACCTTCCTGCAGTCCTTCCAGCACCTGAATGCTGTTGACCGACGCGCGTCCTACTTTGACGGGCACACGCACTGCGGTCTTTCCATCAGGTCCCAGCTTGAACAGACTGATCGTGCTGTTTTCATTTCCAAACGCCGGGCGCCCTACAAATAACACGTCCGCCATCCGGTCCAGATCGATCGTTCCATCCACGCTCAGGTCGGGGCGCGCGCCCAACGGCATGGCCCCAGAAAGCTCTACGTCAACCGTCACCGTTCCGTTCACTACCGCGAGATCGATCCGCATCACTTTGCCCTCGATCACGCCGTTGTGGGTATCGACCTCGGCAGGCTGCCCAATCTGAATATCGCGCGCCTGAGTCTCGGCAATCTTCAGCGCGGCCTTTAACTGATCCGGCTGAACCACCTTCGCCAGCATCGTCCCGGGATCGACATGCTGCCCCACCTGCAGCGGCACATCCGGAGCCTCCAGCACTCCGTCGATTCCCGCTCGCACGGTCAGCGCATCCTTCTGCCTCTGCTTCAGCGCCAACACGGCCTCGGCCTGCTGCACCTTGGCCTCCTGCACGCCAATCATCGTCGCGATCGCCCTCTGGTTCATCTCCAGCTTCTGCTGCTCGATCTGCTGCCGTTTGCCCATCTCATCGGCCTTGCCCCCAGAGGCACTCGATGTCAGCCCGCTCACCACACCCAGATCGTACAGACTCTTGTCTGTCTTGGCCTGCAGAAGTGCCTGCCGGGTGTCGTCGTCCAACGTTGCCGACTCGGCGCGCAACACCATCATGTTGCTGTTCACCGTAGCGCGTGTATTTTCCAGGTCGGCCTTCGCCCCTTTCAGCGCCAGCGTCGCATCCATCATCTGCTGGTCCACCGTCGGGTCGACCATGTCCATAATGATGGTGTCAGCCTTCACCTGCGTACCCGGAAGCACACGTATACGCGAGATCGTCGCTTCGGTCTCTGCCGGAATAACGCGAATCTTGTCCTCGCGCGCCACCAGCGTCCCGGGCCCGCGCACCTGTCGCAGCAGCGGTCCACGCTTCACGGTATCCGGCCATACCGTCGCTCGATCAACCTCGGGAGCAGCAGGTTTCAGTCGCGTCACGAAAAACGCCACAACCGCCAGTGCCACAACTGCGCCGGCAGCTATAACCACTTGCCGCCGCATCTTCTTTTTCTTGATATCCGGTCTTGAGATGTCCATTGCGCTCAATCAAATTGCAAGCGCAAGGCCAATCCAGACCACTAACTTTCAATCACTTAGCGCCCATAAACACATCCAGATCGTCCGCAATCGAAAACATCTGTCCGTTTTTGAACACCCAAACCTATCCCAAAAGACCCCGCCCTCTCAGGCTTAGACGCACAAGGGGGGCTGCGCTTGGGAGCGCTCTAGAACAACAACCGCAACGACATCTGAATCTGCCGCGCGCTCCCGATGGTATGCGTCACAGTGCCGAGGCTGAACGGGCAGTTGTAAAAGCCCGCATTACTGGCATCGCAGGAGGTTGGCAGTGCAGGGGTACCACTGATCGGAAACCCATTGTAGTTCTGGTTCTGCGATACCTCGTTGCCAGGCACATCGAAGCTGCTGGTATTCGTCAGGTTATAGACATCGAACGTGTACTTGAGGCTGTAACGCTCAGTGAACTTGGTCTCCTTCATCAGTGAGGCATCCGCGCGTTTCTGGAAGGCCTGGCGGAAAATATTGCGTTGACCAGTGGTGAAGTCAGTCTCGTAGGGGTCGGATGTCGGAATCGCACCGCTCAGACCGCCAGCCGACAGTAGCGGAATCGTGAAGCAAGAAGTCTTGAGGGCCTCGTCTCCGAAGGCGCCCGAGAGACCAGTCTTCGCATTCTTCGGATTGCAGCCCGGCGCCAGGGGCACGATGGGATTGGTAATACCGTTGCTAACACCACAGAAAACGCTGGCAACAGCGCCGCTGAAGTCGATGACGCTGTAAGGCTGGCCGCTCTGCAGGACGGTTACTCAGACCGAGCGTCAGCCTATCCAGGAAACTATTCTTCCAGGTCCTCATGAGCCGGCCGTTTAGCACTCGCCAGAATCTTCTCTGCCAGCAGCGGGGGCACCACGTCATAGTGGTCCATCTCCATTCGAAAACTTCCACGCCCCTGCGTAATCGAAGTCAGCGTCGTTCCATAGCTCAACATCTCCGCCATGGGAACCTCGGCCCGAACCATGGTTCCCAACCCTCCGCTCTCCATCCCCTGCACGCGGCCGCGACGCGAATTCAAATCGCCCAGCAGTGCGCCTGCGAAGTCATCCGGCGTCTCGATCTCCACCCGCATCACCGGCTCCAGCAGCACTGGCCTGGCCTGCTCCATGCATTTACGGAAGGCGAGCCGCGCCGCCATCTTGAACGACATCTCGCTCGAGTCCACCTCATGGTAGCTGCCATCGAAGACAGTCACCTTGATATCGACCACGGGATATCCCGCCAAAAATCCGCGCGCCGCCGACTCGCGAATGCCCTTCTCCACCGCAGGAACATATTGCCGTGGAATCGAACCGCCAAAGATGTCGTTCTCAAACACCACACCCTTCCCACGCGGCAGTGCCTCCATGCGAATCTTGCAGTCGCCAAATTGCCCATGCCCACCGGTCTGCTTCTTATACCGGCCCTGCGACTCAGCACGGCCCCGCACAGTCTCGAGGTATGGAATCTTCGGCGCCTTCAGAGTCACATCCGTGTGATAACGCCGCTTCAGCTTCGCCACGACCGCTTCAATGTGCTGCTGCCCCGCGCCCGCAACAAGAAACTCATTCGTCTGCGGATCGCGATAAAACCTCACCATGGAATCCTCTTCCATCACCTTGTGCAGAGCAGGCGCAAGCTTGTCTTCATCGGCCCGCGACTTCGGCTCGATCGCATACGTCATCGCCGGCTCAGGCATCGCAACCGGCTCCAGAAAAATCTCATGCGCCTTGTCGCCCAGAGTATCTCCCGTCAGCGTCACTCGCAATTTGGCTACAGCGCCAAGGTCTCCCGCATGCAGCTCCGTCACCTCGACAGCCTTCCGTCCCTGCATGATGGAGAGATGGCACAGCCGCTCCGGCTCCTGCCGCGTAAAGTTCAGCACAGGCCGGTCCGTCTTCATCGTGCCGCTGACAACTTTGAAAAACGAGATCCTTCCAGCAAACGGATCGCTCATCGTCTTGTAGACATACAGGGCAAGCGGTTCCTCATCATTCACCTTTCGCATTACGATCTCGTTCTGAACATCCATTGCTCCCCCACCGTTCGGCTTGCCATGCACGGAATGCAGAATTCCATGCGCCGCCACCGGCTCCCGCTCCGTCGGCGCAGGAGCATAGATCTTCAGAAAATCCAGTAGATGATCGGTCCCCACATTCCTCAAGCCGCTCACATAAAGCACCGGGAAGATCCTGTCCTCGCGGATCGCCTCGTGCAGCGCCCCGATCAGATGTTCTTCAGGGATTGTCCCCTCACTGAAGAACTCCTCCATCAATTCGTCCTTGCCCTCTGCTACAAGCTCCACCAGTGCCTCGTGCGCAGCCTTGGCATCTCCCTTGACCGCTTCAGGAATCGCGCCAATCTCGCCTCTTCCATCGCCATCCGGCTTGTACAGATACGCCTTCATCGTCACCAGATCCACCACTCCATGAAAACCGTGCTGATCGACGATCGGCAGTTGCACCGGCACAACCTGCCGCCCCCATTTCTCCTGCAGAACTTCGATCATCCGCCGCCGGCCGTCCCTGCTGTCGGCCTTGGAATGATCAACCTGATTCATCACCACGATCCGCGGCAGATTCACCTCCGCCGCATACTTCCACACCCGGTCGGTCACCATCTCCGGACCGCACTGCGCATTCACCACGACCACAGCCACCTCCACAGGCAGCATCGCCGCACGCGTCTCGTGAACAAACATATGAAAACCGGGGGTATCAATCAGATTGATCTTTACGCCGTTCCACTCGGCAAACGCGGCAGCGTTCGACATCGTCGTCCGTCGCGCAACCTCTTCTTCGTCGTAAGCAGTGACGGCCGATCCATCTTCAACCCGGCCTCGCGTCGGCGTCATCTTCGCGGCATGCAGCAAAGCGGAGATCAAGGTGGTCTTTCCGCAGTGCGCATGCCCCACTACAGCCACGTTGCGAATCTCACTTCCCAGATACGTTTTCATCGCAGATTCCTCCGGTGTCTTTCAACTGCAGATTTCGAAAGTTTTCTTGTCTACACAGGACAGGGATGGGGTTGCGGCATAGCCGTTCAGGTCGCTCCTGCCAGCCTTGCTCAGCTGGCCTTACCGGTCCGCCGTCCGCTTCATCCAATGGAGACACCAGCAATCCATCTCTCGTGGCGATCTCTTGTCACGATCTCCCCTGACGCACTCGGACTGCCCGGGACCTCAACTTTCAGACCAGCCGCAGGAGCCATTCCGAAGAGACAGGGATGCTATCACACAAGAATTTGCCTCTCAATGGGACTGCCTCGGCTGTCCATTCCCCCGGCCAATCTCCCGCCTGCCTGATGTTAGACTTCATCCACCCCGTATTGTCCTGCAGCAGAGTATCTTGATCGGACCGTGCCTGTTATGGAAACCAAACATACAGCCCGTCTGGTGGTTCGTGAAACAGACCGGACGAGAACCGTGCCCGTCGACTCCCTGCCTTTTACGATCGGCCGTCAGGCGGACTCCAATCTCTACCTCGCCAACGCGCAAATCTCCCGCAGGCACGCCGTCATTCACCAGGACGCGGAAGGTTTCTTCCTTGAGGATCTCGGCAGCCGCCACGGCACCCTCGTCAACGACGCCCGCGCCAACACCGTCCGCCTCAACTCCGGCGACCGCATCGGGCTCGGCGCCTCCGACGTCACTCTTCTCTTCGTTACCACCCTGGACCCTGCCTCCACTCGAGCCATCTTAAGTCAGATTTCCTCCAGAAGCTCCAGCTCCGGTTCCGAACTCGAAAAACTCGCCCTCTTCCTCCAGGCCGCACAAACCTTCAACAACACGCGTGTGCTCGAAGACATCCTCAGCACCATGATTGAGTACACTCTGCGTCTCACTGGAGCCGAGCGCGGCTTCGTCTTCCTCGGCGACAGCTCTGCCAATCTCGCTCTCGAGTGCGCCCTCAACTGCGAAGGCCAGCGAATCCTCAACGATACAACGATCTCCCACTCCATCGTTCGTGACGCAGCCGAGTCCGGACAGGAGTTCATCATCGGCGACGTCAGCGGCGAAGGCCAACCCGTCGGCCGCGAGAGCATCGTCGTCCACGAGCTCCGCAGCGTCATCGCCATTCCCCTCCGCGGTCGCAACTCCGACCGCCTCCTCGGGCTCCTCTATCTCGACAGCCGCCTCCGCGCCGGCACGCTCAACCGCATCGGCCGCGACATCCTCCACGCCATCGCCACCGAGGCAGCCAACCTCGTCGAAAATGCCCGTCTGGTCCAGGCCGAGCGCGCCGCCGACCTCCTCCGCAACGAGCTCGCCATCGCCGCCTCCATCCAGCAAAGCATCATTCCCAGCGATCTACCGGTCTTCCCCCGCGTGAGGCTCATGGCGAAGACCGTCCCCTGCACTGAGGTCGGCGGCGACTTCTACGATGTCATCCCTGTCGATGACGGCTTCGTCGCCATCGTCGCTGACGTCTCCGGCAAAGGTGTCTCCGCCGCTCTGCTCGCCTCCATTATCCAGGGCATGATGTACGCCCAGCTCAAGAGCGGAACATCCCTCGTCGACGCTGTCAACGCAGTCAACGCCTTTCTCTGCTCCCGCGTCTCCGGCCAGAAGTACGTCACTCTTGTAGCCGTCCACCACCGCTACAGCGGCGCTGTGGAATTCATCAACGGAGGCCACATCTCACCCATCCTCGTCCACCAGGACGGACGCATTGAAACCATTCACGGCGGCGATATCCCCGTCGGCCTTCTCTGCGACGCCACCTTTCACTCCATCCCGATCAACCCTCCACCCGGAGCTCGCCTCGTGCTCCTCAGCGACGGCGTTACCGAAACTGAAGATCCCGCCGGCATTCAGTTCGGCACCACAGAGATCACTCAGGAGCTCGCAGCACCCGACCCCATCCACGCAGTCTTCGCCTCCATGCGCCGCTTCTCCTGTGGCGCACTACCAACCGACGACTGCACGATGCTCGTCATCGATACCGAAACCCGGCCCCTAACCGCCGCCCCGGAGAAGTAAGCAAGCTCCTCATCGAATTCAACCTGTTGCTTGTCACTCTCGTCGCCATCAGCGCCACCCGATTCTCACACCTGATCACAAAGATCCCCGCTCCAGAAGCTCAAGCAGTCCAGCCTCATCAACCACCTTCACCCCCAGCGAGGTGGCCTTGTCCAGCTTCGATCCCGCCTCTTCCCCAGCCACAACATAGTCCGTCTTCTTGCTCACACTCCCGGAAACCCTTCCCCCCGCCAACTCAATCCGCTCCTTCGCCGACTCCCGCGTAAGAGTCGGCAACGTCCCCGTCAGTACAAACGTAAGCCCTTCCATCTTCGAGCCACGAACACGCTTCTCCGCCGTAAACGTGAGTCCGGCTTTTCGCAGGCGCTCAACGAGATCGAGATTTCGCTTGTTGTCAAAAAAATCCCGAATTGCCTGCGCAACTTTGGGGCCCACGTCGTTGATGCGGGTAAGCTCCTCTTCGCTCGCTCCAATCAGCGCGTCCATACTGCCGAACTCGTCTGCGAGAGCCTGCGCCGTTCGCTCGCCCACATGACGAATGCCCAGCCCAAGCAGCACACGATTCAGCGGCGCCTTTTTCGAGCGTTCAATCTGCTCAAGCAACGAGTCGGCAGTCTTCTCGCCTATTCGTTCCAGATCGAGGAGGTCTTTTTTTTTCAGGTCGTAGATATCGGCGAGAGAGTGGACCAGCGCCCTCCGCGTCGGAGCTTCAGCAACAACACCATCCTCCGGCTGAACCGCCTCCTCAACCACATGCTCGGCGATGGTATGGCCAAGCAGTTGTGCAACCATCACCTCGCCGAGACCCTCGATATTCATCACGCCACGCGAGGCGAAATGACGCAGCTCTTCTTCAAGTCGAGCAGGGCAACTTGCATTGATGCAGCGCCAATCGACTTCACCCTCTTCGCGCACAAGCTCAGTCTTGCAGCGAGGACAATGCGCAGGAAACATAATCGCACGGTGCGCAACGTTGGATCTCTTCTCCTCAACCACACGAGTGATCTTAGGAATCACATCGCCACCACGCTCCACCTCGACGAGGTCGCCAATCTTCACCCCAAGCCGCTCAATCTCATCCGCATTGTGCAGTGTCGCGCGCGTCACCGTCGTTCCGCCGATAAACACAGGCGCCAGCGCAGCCACCGGAGTCACTTTCCCCGTCCTCCCGACCTGGAACAGCACGTCCTCCAGCCGCGTCGTCCCGCCTCGCGCCGCAAACTTGTAAGCAATCGCCCATCGCGGAGCCTTCCCGGTAAAACCCAATCTCTTCTGTTGCGCGGTAGCATCAACCTTTATCACGACTCCGTCGATCTCATACCCCAGCGTGTCCCGCAGGCGCTCCGCATCGGCGATAAATCTGACCACTTCATCGATGCTCTTCACCGTCCTCGCATACTTGTTCACGCGAAACCCCAAAGTCTTCAACGCATCGAGCGTCTCCGACTGCAACGGCAACATCGTGTCTCCATCCCGCAACAAAAAGTAAGCATAAAAATCCAGCCGCCGCTGCGCCACGATATTCGGTTCCAGCGTTCGAATCGTGCCTGCCGCAGCATTACGAGGATTCACAGCCGGCGCCAACCCCTGCGCCACGCGATCCTCATTCATCTTCACAAACGCAGCCTGCGGAAGCACTACCTCGCCACGAACCTCGAAACTCTGCGGCAACCCCGCCGCCTTCAGCTTCGCCGCAGAAACGCTCAGCGGCACCGACCGGATCGTCCGCACATTGCTCGTCACATCCTCGCCAATCGATCCATCCCCGCGCGTCACCCCGCGTGCCAGATGCGCCGAACCTCCCGCGCCGGACTCATAGTGCAATGCGAGCGACAGCCCATCCAGCTTCAACTCGCACACATACCGTACCGTCTCCGTACTTGGCAGAGCATCCCGCACCCTCTGCTCCCACGCCCTCAGCTCCTCTTCGTTGTAAGCGTTATCGAGCGACAGCAGAGGCCGCGAATGCGCCACCTTGGCAAACCCCTCCTTCGGCTTGCCCCCCACACGCTGCGACGGAGAATCCGGCGTCACCAACTCCGGATGCTCAGCCTCGATCTTTTTCAGTTTGTTTACCAGCACGTCGTACTGCGCATCCGTCAATTCGGGCGCATCCTCGACGTAGTACAGATACTCATGATGCCGCAGCGTATCGCGCAGCTCCTGCAACTCCTGCTCAAGCGTAAGTTTCCGGGTCATAGGCTGGATTATAAAGAGGCGGTCCATGAAAAAAGGGACAGCCCGAAGGCCGTCCCTCTTTCACCAACTAAGTTCTGTTACTTCGTTCCCCCCGCAACCACAGGCTGTTCCGGCTTCACATACTTATCCATCCAGCGATCGATCTCCCACAGCACATGCTGCTTGGTCTCAAGCGCTCCATAAGCATGCGGCTCCAGCGGCAGAAACACCAGCCGGACCGTCGCTCCCTGGCCCTTGAGCGCCGCATAAAAGCGCTCGCTCTGGATCGGATACGTGCCCGTATTGTCGTCCGCCTCGCCATGAATCAGCAGGATCGGCGTCTTGATCTTGTCCGCATAGCTGAACGGCGACATATCGAAGTACAGCTTCGGATCCTGCCAGTAAGTCCGCTCCTCATTCTGGAATCCATAAGGAGTCAGCGAGCGGTTATACGCGCCGCTCTCCGCAATGCCCGCACGGAAGATATCCGTATGGGCCAGCAGATTCGCCGTCATGAACGCGCCATAACTGTGCCCCATCACTGCCACGCGCTTCGGATCGACGACGCCCAGCGAAGCGCCATAGTCCACAGCCGCCTTCGCCCCGGCTACAAGCTGCTCCACATAAGTATCGTTCGGCTCTTGCTTCTCCTCACCAATGATTGGGATGGTCGCGTTGTCGAGAATCGCATATCCCGCCTGGACCAGATAAAGATGCGACCCACCGCCAAACACCGGATAACGATTCGGCGATCCGCTCACCTGGCTGGCCGAATCCCGCGTCTTGAACTCCGCCGGATACGCCTCCATCAGCGTCGGCAGCGGACCCTGGCTCTTGTCATACCCGGCCGGAAGCCACAGTATCGCGGTCAAGTCCACCCCATCTGCGCGTTTGTATTTGAGGAACTGCCGCGTCGGCATCTTGATCTTGTCGTAGCGCCCGGAGAAGCGAGTCAACTGCACCGGCTCTCCACCAGTAAACGAAGCCGAGAAGTAGTTCGGCGACATCGTCTGGCTCTCGCGGCGAATCATCGCCGTCGAATCTGACAGCAGCGCCACCGGCTCGTCGTAATAAGGATCGCTCGAGCGATAGAGAATCTTCTCGTCTCCGCCGCCCACCGGCATCACTCCCACAAACGGCTGGTCCCCCTTCGGCGACGCGCCCGGCGAAATGAAGTACACGCCCGTCCCGTCCGCCGTCAGCTTCAACACCATCTGCCCCGTCGCATTCATCACCGTCATCGGCCGCCCGGGATTGTGATACCGGTCCTGCGAAGAGCCCGAGTAGATCGTCTTGGTCGTCCCCGTCGAAGGATCGAACGCCAGCATCATCGACTTGCGATCCGAGAACCGCGCCACCGACACAATCGCCAGATGATCGTTGCCCCACTCGATCCCACGCCCTGCACCCTGCCCAAAGCCCCGCGCCAGACGCATCGGAAGCTCCAGAATCGTCTTCGCCGACCCGCTGAACGGAGCCGGCCAGGCCATCACCTTATCGACGATCGCGGCATGCTTCGCCGGGTCGCCGCCATCCGCAGCCTCAACCCAAACCACTGTCGCCGGAACATCCCCGCGCCACTGGTAATCCCTCGGCCCCGGCTCCACCGCATCCCGCGAGATCGGCAGATTATCCACTGCGCCGCGGTCCGACAGCACCTTCACCGCGCCCGCGCCCTTCACCGGCACCACCTCCGTCTTCAATGGAAAGCGCTCATACGGAAACGTATAGCTGAACGGCCGATGCACCATCGCCACCAGCGCATACTGACCATCGGGCGATGGCGCCGCGCGCTCGATCAAACCCTTCGCCGGCAGAGGCTTCACCACTCCGCTCAGCGAAACCACCGCCAGCTCCGACGACGCGTAATACTCAAAGATGTTCTCGTCGGTCGTTGTCTTCAGCATGTCTTCATAGGTCGGCGCTGGACTCACCTTGCCCAGGCTCTCCTCCACGTCCGGCCCCGTCGGAATGTCGCTTTCCTTCGGCGCGGCTCCGCGGTTCGCCGGCACCGTCTTGCACAACAGCGACGCACTGTCCGGCATCCACTCGCACGGAGAACCCAGCACCGCATTCAGCTTCACCACCCCCACCCGATGCGCATGCGAAGTCGCAACATCAATCACCCAAAGCTCCAGCCCTGTAGCCGGGGCAGTCGCATGCGCCACAAACGCAGCATGCTTCGAATCCGGCGCCCACATCGCATCCACTGCCTTCAATTTCGCCGGCAGACCCGTGATCGTCTTCGGCGCAGTCTTCGTCGCCGCGTCAACGGCCTGCAGTTCGAGCGCAACGTCGTACCGCTCCACGCTCGGTCCATTCGACGAAGGATTGAACCGGATCCCCGCCAGCCGGTACCGTGGCTGCGCCACATCCGCAATCGTCGGGAACGTCGCAGGCTGTTCCACCAGCATCATCTTGCGGTCCGGCGAGAGCCGCACTACCGGCGTCGGCGGCGCCTCCAGCAGCTGCTCGATCGGCGCAGGAGGCTTCTGATACGTCAACGCTGTCTGCGCCATCGCCGCCTGCACGCCTACACATCCAACTGCCGTCCCCACAAAGATCGCGCCAACGATAAGCTTCCGCACTTCGCACCTCATAGTTAGTTTTGTTGATGTTGTTTCAGACGAAACTCTACCTCGCAAAGACGCACAAGACAAACACATCCTTGCCAGGTAACTGGAATCCTTCGCGGCGGCAAGCCTTATTGGTTCGCCAACTGCTTCTTCAGAATGGGATCCAGATTCGTCTTATCCACCAGCGCGACCCCCGTATCGATAAACGCCGGAAATGGAGAGTCCGGATCCAGTCCATAGTCCGCGGCCAGCGGCTTCACCGGATAGTGATAGATATCGTCCAGCGCCTTCAACCCCAGAAACGCCATCGTGTAAGGTTTTTGCGAAATGGTCGAATCAATCGTTCCATCTCCCACCAGCTTTAACGTATCCGTATCCACATCCATCGTGATCAACACCCGGTCCGTGACATTCCTTCGCTTCAAACCCTCCGCGACGTTCGAACCCGACCTGGAGTCCAGGCAAATGAACGCATCGATCTTCGCTGGCCCCGTTCGCGCAAGATACACCGCTACCTGATCGAGCGCGGACCCCGGATCCGCCTTGATATCGAACACTTCGACGACCTTGATTCCCGGAAACGCGGCGAAAATATCCTGATAGCCCTTCAGCCGCTCATCCAGGTTCGGCTGCCCTGGGTTCGTAAAGAACACCACATTCCCTTTACCGTTCAGCCGCGCCGCCACTCGCCTCCCGCCAAGCCGCCCAGCCTCAAGGTTATTCGTCCCAATAAAGTAAAGCCGCTTGCTTGCCGGCGCGTCCGAGTCGATCGTAATCACCGGAATCCCTGCCGCAATTGCAGCATCGATCTCCGGCATCATCAGGTTCGCATTCGCAACCGAAACCAGAATCCCAGCCGGTTTCCGCGCCACCATCGCCTTGAACTCGTCCACCTCCGCCTGCGGATTCAACCCCGCCGGCCCGCGCGTGTCGACCGAGACTCCATACTCAGCCCCCGCCGCCGCAAATCCAGCCGCAGCGCTCTTCCAGTAAGGCACCGCCGTATTCGTCGCAATCAGATAATACTGTTCGCTTTTACTGTGTCGAGTGCATCCCGTAAGCACCGAAAGCACTCCCGCGAGAAGCGCAAAAAAGATTCGCTTGCTTAACTTGCTCATAAGTCACTCTCCAGCCAGAATCTTCTGTCCGAAGTAACTCACTCCCGTTAAATCGGGCAGTACCACGGGTTATGTCTTCCCGCGGGGAAAAGATATTACTCCAAACCCACAACCTCTGGCACCGCACCTCCTCTAAAATCAATACAGCATGGTTCTTCCCTTCGTTCGCGAGCTCCTCGCGGACCTGGAGCACTCCGAAGCCTTCGAGCGTGTTCGCCGCCACCTGAGCGGAGGCACGGGGCGCCGTCGTGTGTCCGGTCTCACCTTCACCGCCCGCGCCCTTTACCTTCCCTTCTTCGTCCGCGCAGCCGCAGCCCCCTGCGTCATCATCGTCGCCGACAACAAGGCCGCCGAAGCCCTCCACGCCGCCGTCCTCTCCGCCTGCCAGCTCACCGGAGCCATCGCCCCCGAGTCCGTCCTCCGTCTCCCGGCCCACGACGTCCTTCCCTTTGAAAACCTCTCGCCCCACCCCGAGATTCAGGAAACCCGCGCCGCAACCCTCTGGAAGATCGCCACCAATCAGGCCCGTCTCGTCATCGCCCCCGTAGAAGCGGCCTGCATGAAGCTCTTCCCCCGCGACTTCTACCGCGCTCTCGCCCTCAATCTCCAGCTCGGCGAAGAGTACATCCCCGACATGCTCGTCGAGCACCTCCTCTCCGTCGGCTACACCCGCGTCGACGTCGTCGAAATGCCCGGTCAGGTCACCCTCCGCGGCGGCATCCTCGACGTCTACTCCCCCGAGCAGGACTACCCCGTCCGCATCGACTTCTTCGGCGACGAGATCGAATCCATCCGCCGCTTCGATCCCGAAACCCAGCGCTCCGCCTCCACGCTCGATCACACGCTGCTGTTACCGCTCACCGAAACCCCGGTCACCGACCGCCTCCTCACAGCCATCAACGCCCGCCTCACCCGAGCCGGCACCGCAGGCGCAGCCCTCGAAGGCGGCGAAGAACCCACCGAACTCCTCACCCACGTCGCCACCCGCTCCGGCGAAGCCACCATCTTCCCCGGCTGGGAGTTCTTCGCTCCCGTGGCCGGAGCCAATCAAACTATCTTCGATCTCCTCAGCGCCTCCAGCCCCGCCGCGCCGCGTGTCTTCCTCGAAGAACCCGCTATGGTCAAAAACCAGGGCGAACGCTGGTGGAACAAGATCGAGCAGCGCCACGACCGCTCCGGCATCGGCAATCTCGTCCGCCCCGAAGACATCTACCTCTCCCCATGGGACCTCGACGACCGCCTCCGCCACTTCTCCGGCCTCGAACTCGATCAGCTCGGCGCCGTCGACATCCTCGAAGCCGACCGTAGCGACCTCTCCGAAGTCGATTTCGCCACCCGTCCCACCATGCGCTTCCACGGCTCCATCCCCGCGATGATCGACGCACTCAACGCGCTCATCAAACAGGAAGCACACATCCTCCTCACCGCGCCCAATCAAGGCGAAGTCGAACGCCTCGCCGGCCTTCTGCAGGAGTACAAGATTCCCTATCGCCTCGGCTCTCGCAGCGAAGCCCCCGGCAGTTCCAACGTCTACAGCGAATCCAGCTACCTCGCCGGCGACCTGCGCACCCCGGTCATCGTCAAAATCCCCATCGCCACCGGCGTCCAAGTCCTCGACCTGGATAAAGCCTCCGCCAGCCAGTTCATCCTCTTCGGCGCGCAGGATCTCTCCGACGACGCCGACATCACCGCGCGCCCAGTCCGCCGCGGAAAATCCAAAGCCTCCGCCTTCATCTCCGACTTCCGCGACCTCGCCGTCGGAGACTACGTCGTTCACGTCGAACACGGCATCGCCCGCTACTGCGGCCTCCGCGTCATCGAAGAGGACTCCGGCATCCCGCTCGAACTCATGATCCTCGAGTTCGCCGACGAAGCCAAACTCTACGTCCCCCTAACGCGCCTCGACTTAATCCAAAAGTACCGCTCGTCCGAAACCGGCCCGCCACCGGAATTAAACAAACTCGGCACGCAAGGCTGGCAAAAGACCAAAGCCCGCGTAAAGAAAGCAATGGCCGACATGACGGCCGAGTTGCTCAAGCTCTACGCGCAACGCCAGGCCGCGCAAGGCACGCCATTTTCCCCCGATTCAAACATGCAGCGCGAGTTTGAAGACGCCTTCGACTTCAACGAGACAGACGACCAGCTCACCGCCATCGCCGACATCAAGGCCGACATGGAATCCACCCAGCCCATGGACCGCCTCCTCTGCGGCGACGTAGGCTACGGCAAAACCGAAGTCGCCATGCGCGCCGCATTCAAAGCCGTGCAGGACGGAAAACAAGTCGCAGTCCTAACCCCAACAACTGTCCTCAGCTTCCAGCACTACGAGTCCTTCAAACGCCGCTTCGCCAACTTCCCCGTCAACGTCGAGATGATCTCCCGCTTCCGCACCGCGAAAGAACAAAAACTCATCCTCGAAAAAGCCGAACAAGGCAAGATCGACATCCTCATCGGCACTCACCGCATCCTCTCCAAAGACTTAAAGTTCCAGGACCTCGGCCTCCTCGTCGTCGACGAGGAACAACGCTTCGGCGTCCGCCACAAAGAGCGCCTCAAGCAGATGCGCGCCGCCATCGACGTCCTCAGCATGTCGGCCACGCCCATCCCGCGCACCCTCCACATGTCGCTCATCGGTCTCCGCGACATGTCCGTCATCGAAACCCCGCCCAAAGACCGCATGGCCATCCAAACCATCGTCGCCAAATTCGACGAAAAACTAATCCGCACCGCTGTCGAGATGGAGCTCGAGCGCGGCGGCCAGGTCTACTTCGTCCACAACCGCGTCGAAACCATCTACGACCTAGCATCCAGGATCCGCGAACTCGTCCCCCACGCCCGTATCGTCATAGGCCACGGCCAACTCCCCGAAGCCGAACTCGAGCGCGTCATGCTCGCCTTCATGAACCACGAGTACGACGTCCTCGTCGCCACCTCTATCATCGAAAACGGCCTCGACATCCCCCTCGCCAACACCATCATCATCAACCGCGCCGACCGCCACGGCCTCAGCGAACTCTATCAACTCCGTGGCCGAGTAGGCCGAAGCAACCGCCGAGCCTATTCCTACCTGCTCATCCCACCCGAAACCGAACTAACCGAAATCGCCCGCCGCCGACTCGCCGCACTCAAAGAATTCTCCGACCTCGGTGCAGGCTTCAAAATCGCAGCCCTCGACCTCGAACTCCGCGGCGCAGGCAACATGCTCGGAGGCGAACAGTCAGGCCACATCGAGGCCATCGGCTTCGAGATGTACACCTCCATGCTCGAAGAGGCCGTCCGCAAGATCAAAGGCGAAGAAGACAAACCGGCCCACGCTTCAACCGTCATCAATCTCGGCATCTCCGTCCGCATCGACAGCGACTACATCCCCGAAGAAAACCAGCGTCTCCGCATGTACAAACGCATCGCCTCCGCAGAGTCGGTGCCCGAAATCGCAGATGTTCGGGCAGAGTTACAAGACCGCTACGGCACCCCGCCCGACTCCGTACTAAACCTCATGGCTGCCGCAGACATCCGTCTCCAGTGCGAACAGCTCGGTATCTCCCAACTCGACCGCAAACGCACCCAGGTCGAACTCCCCAACCCCAACGGCAACAAGAAAGCACCCTTAAAAACCTTCGTCGAAATGCTCCACGTAAAATTCGCAGCCGTCAACGCCAGCGCCGAAGAACTAGCTCGCGCCGCCGTCGACCCCGCCACCCTCATGAAACTCGTAAGCCGTAACTCTAAGCGTGGCGCGCAGTTCACCCCACAAGGCACCCTCCGCTGGCCACTACCCTCCGCCAAAGCCGAAGACGTTCTCTCCGAAACCCGCGCCCTTCTCGATGCCCTGAAATCCACAAATAATCCATCCACCGCCGCGGCATCCAGTATCATCTTGTAAGGAAAGGAGACCATGCACGAAACCATCCGCATCGGCGCCATGAGCGTCACCTTCCTCAAAACACGCCACGAGACCGAAGGAGTCTTCGATCTCTTCGAACTCACCATCCCGCCTCTCGTCCACGTCGCTATGCCGCACATCCATCGCAAATACGACGAGACTATCTTCGGCCTCGACGGACACATGACCTGGACCCTCGGCGACAAGCCCAACCCCGTCAACAAAGGCAGCGTCCTCTTCATCCCGCGCGGCGTACCCCACTTTTACGAGAACCGCCACCACACACCCGCCCGCATCCTCTGCCTCCAGACCCCCGGCATCATGGGCCCTGAGTACTACCAGGAACTCGCCAGCCTCTACACCCAGGACGGAATCGCCGATCTCGCCAGCATCGCCGCTACCATGAGCCGCTACGGCATCGTCCCCATCACCAACAACAAGCACCTCACCGCCGCCGGCCCCGAAGCATAGCCAGTCAAAGCCTTCTGGCCTGTTTCGCCTGAGTCTTTATGCTCCGCGATCTTTCTTCGCCCACCCGCGCGAGCTTACACTGCTTACAATATGTCCTTTATCCGCCTCGTCGCCCCTGCCCTCGCCCTGTTTCTGCTCGTCCCAACCGCTCCCGCCCAGCACATCTCCGCCGACGGAGGCGTTCAGACCTTCAACTTCGTCGCAGACCAGTTCTTCAGTGAAGTCTACTTCCACTTCTCTCCCACAGCAGGCACCTCCGCAGGCCTCCACCAGTACGACACCCAGCTTGAAGACTACTCCGCGGCCACTCTCCAGAAAGAGATCGCCGCCCTCCACGCTTTCGAGAAGAAAGTCGAAGCCATCGATCCCTCCGCCCTCGACGCCTCTGTCGCCGGCGATCGCGAGATCCTCCTCAACAACATCCGCAGCACGCTCCTCACCGACGAAGTCATCCGCCCCCTGGAGAAGAACCCCGACCTCTACTCCTCCGGCATCACCAACTCCATCTTCGTCATCATGGAGCGACCCTACGCCGCCACCAACACCCGCCTCCGCGCCGCCATCGAGCGCGAAAAGCTGATGCCGCAGGTCCTCCTCGAAGCTCGCAAGAACCTGAAAAACCCTCCCCACATCTACACCGAGATCGCCCTCGAACAGATCGACGGCGATATCAGCTTCTTCCAGAACGACGTCCCCTCTGCCTTCTTCTCCGGCCCTGACGCAGCCACCGACGCCGAAGCCAAGGCAGCCTTCGCCAAATCCAACGCCGCTGTCATCGACGCCCTCAAATCCTACGGCGTGTGGCTCAAATCCGACCTCATCCCCCGCTCCAACGGCGACTACAAGCTCGGTGCCGACACCTTCGCCAAAAAACTCCGCTACGACGAGATGGTCGACATCCCGCTCGACCGCCTCCTCCAGATCGCCTTTGACGACCTCCACAAAAATCAAGCCGAGTTCGCCCGCATCGCCAAAGAGGTCGACCCTAGCAAAACCCCGCAACAGGTCCTCGCCGAACTAGCCACCATCCATCCCGCGCCAGACAAGCTTCTCAGCGCCTTCAACAACACCTTCGCCAGCCTCATCACCTTCATCGACACCCACCACATCATCACCATCCCCTCCAAAGTCGAACCCACCCTCGAAGAGACGCCGCCCTTCATGCGCGCCACCACCTTCGCCTCCATGGATCCTCCCGGCCCCTTCGAAACCCACTCCACCAAGGCCTACTTCAACGTAACCCTCCCTGAAAAAGGCTGGACCGCCGAACACATCGCCGAGCACATGGCTGCCTTCAACGTCGGCACCGTCATCAGCACCAGCGTTCACGAAGCCTACCCCGGCCACTACGTCCAGTTCTTGTGGATGCCCCAGTTCCCCTCCAATATCCGCAAAGTCCTCGGCGCCAACTCCAACATCGAAGGCTGGGCCCACTACACCGAGCAGATGATGCTCGACCAGGGCTACGGCCAACCTGGCGCCGGCGCTAAAGACGAACGCGAAGCGAAACTCATCCGCCTCGGCCAACTCCAGGACGCGCTCCTCCGCGACGCCCGCTTCGTCAACTCCATCAAGCTCCACACCGGCCAGTTCACATTCGATCAGGCCGTCGACTTCTTCGTCACCGAAGGCTACCAGTCCCACGCCGCCGGCCTCGTCGAAACCAAACGCGGCACCGCCGACGCCACCTACCTCTACTACACCCTGGGCAAACTCGAAATCATGAAGCTCCGCGCCGACATGATGCAAAAGCAAGGCGAAGCCTTCAACCTCGAAGACTTTCACAACAACTTCATGCGCCAGGGATTCGCCCCCATCAAGATCATCCGCAAAGCCATGCTCCACGACGACTCACCTGTCCTGTAGAGGATATGTTTTGTACCATTGCGCGGTACTATAGGATAAGATGATAATCAGTTGGCGCGATTCCTGGCTTAGGAATTACTTCGAACAAGATATTGACTCGAAGAAAATTCCTGCAAACTTGCGAGATAGGTTATTCCGCAAGCTGCAGTTGCTCGACGATGCAATGAACGACGCCGACCTTCGCGTACCGCCGAGTAATCATTTCGAAAGATTAAGAGGAAAACTGGGAGGTTGGCGCTCAATTAGAGTCAATGACCAATGGCGCCTGATCTTCGAATGGAGTGAGGGTAAAGCCAGCGATGTTTATCTCGACAATCACTCCTGCCGATAGAGATTGCAACCTCGCACTGGGCATCGTGCATCTGCTTGTTAGGTATCTGTAAAGAAAGAAATTGGAGCGGGCCTGGAAAATCGGGAGGGATAGTCTCTATGTTGAATACAAAAAAAAAGCCCGTCACGGTGGGCGAGATGTTGATCGAAGAATTTTTGGAGCCGCTCAATATAACTCAGACCGAACTGGCGGAAAGGACGGGGCTGCCGCGAAAGCATGTCAACGAGCTTTGCCGCAACCGCCGCGCCATAACTGCCGATACCGCTTTGATCCTGGGACGGGTTTTTGGCAACTCCGCCGATTTCTGGCTGAACACGCAGCGCCGAACGGACTTATGGGAGGCTTTGAATACACCCAGGCGTTTAGTCCGTATTCAGAGGGCCAGGCCAATACGCAATATCGCCAAATCAAGACATGCTATCCCAGCATAGCTTTTGTGGTTTTGCGCCAGACCAGTAACAACCAAACGCGACCCGCTTTGTTACCATCAATTACCGTACGTCCAGGTATAGAGAACCCTCCACACAATGACCCCCCAAAAAATCCGTAAAGCCGTCTTCCCTGCCGCGGGCCTCGGCACTCGCTTCCTTCCCGCCACCAAGGCCATGCCCAAGGAGATGCTCTGTCTCGTCGACAAGCCGCTCATCCAGTACGGCGTCGAAGAGGCCGTAGCCGCCGGCTGCACCGAGATCATCATCATCACCGGACGCGGCAAATCCACCATGGAGGACCACTTCGACGCCAGCCCCGAGCTCGAAGCCAACCTCGAAGCCAAGAACAAAAAAGCCCTCCTCGACATCGTCCACTCCGTCAACAATCTCGCGCGCGTCACCTACACCCGCCAGCCCGAACCTCTCGGCCTCGGCCACGCCATCCTCATGGCCAAAGAGCTCGTCAACGATCAGCCCTTCGCCGTCCTCCTCCCCGACGACATCGTCGACGCCGCCACCCCCTGCATGAAGCAGATGGTCGACGCCTACGAACAGACCAAATGCAGCATCATCGGCTCTGAGATCATCGAAGGCCCCTCCATCTCCTCCTATGGCGTTCTCGATTGCACCCCCGACTCCAAAAACCCGCGCCTCCTCGACATCAAAAACATGGTCGAAAAACCAAAGTTCGAAGACGCTCCGTCGAAGAACGCAATCATCGGCCGCTACATCCTCACGCCCCGCATCTTCGAGATGCTCGAAACCATCACGCCCGGCGCAGGTGGCGAACTCCAGCTCACCGACGGTATCCGAGCCCTTCTCCAGTTCGAAAAGGTCTACGGCTTCCACTACGAAGGCAAGCGCCACGACGCCGGCGACAAGCAAGGCTTCCTCCGCGCCACCGTCGAATTCGCCCTGAAACGCGAAGACCTCGGTCCGGCCTTCCGCGCCTGGCTCAAATCCCTCCCTCTGTGAACTTTTGTTCATCAAGGAATTTGTTGCCTCCGTGTGTATTACACTTGCCGTGAATTAACGCATCCAGCAACTTCGCAGATGCGCAAATTCACTTTCGACATCTCTAAGAAAAGGTACTCGCCCGAATGGATCGATTCCGTCGATGCGCTCTCCTCGTAGTGTGTGCAGTCTCTCTTTCAACCCACATCGCCCTCGCTCAGGATTCCCCGGCCTCCCCTTCACCCGCCCAAACGGCAAGACCGCCGCGTGGTCCACGCCCCGCTCCGACGAACCTCAAGGTCCTTCCTAAAACCATGACCGGAGATGATGTCGTAAAACTCATGCGCCAGTATGAGGGCGACCTCGGCGTCGAATGCGAGTACTGTCACACCCGCAACCCCGAGACAAAACGCAACGACTTCCCCTCCGACGCCAACCCGCTCAAAGACACTGCCCGTGCCATGATCAAGATGACCGACGATCTCAACGCCAAGTACCTCGCGCAGTTGAGCAACCGCAAATCGACCGACCCAATCACCTGCGGCACCTGCCACCGCGGCATGTCGCACCCCGAGGTATTCGTCCCAAAGAGGCAGGAACGGCCCCGCCCACCGGCGACAGCAGAACCTTCCACTCCGTCTCCCTCAGCCTGATTTATTCCGGCTATATCGTCAGCTCAGCTAAACGGATTCGTACACGCACCAATCTGCGGGTCCGCATCTGCTTTCTCGTTGCCCGTTTCTCGTTGACCGTTTCTCGTTGACCGTTTTTCGCGGAACAGAATCCATCATGCTATGCCGGTCATCCAATCGCCATATGCCATCTCTCTTCGACCCCATCCACCTCGGCGACCTCCTCCTGCCTAACCGCATCTTCATGGCTCCGCTCACTCGCCTTCGCGGCACGCCGGATCACATCCCCACTCCCATCATCGCGGAGTACTACTCCCAGCGAGCCGCCGCCGGACTTATCCTCAGCGAAGGCATTCCCATCGATCCCCTCGGCGTCGGCTATGCCAACGTCCCCGGCCTCTGGTCACGCGAGCAAACCGAAGCATGGAAACCAATCACCGCCGCCGTCCACAACGCCGGAGGCCATATCTTCGCCCAGATCTGGCACGTAGGCCGCATCTCCGACCCCGAGTTCCTCAACGGACAACTTCCTGTCGCGCCCAGCGCCATCGCTGCCACCGGCACCGTAAGCCATCTCCGCCCGCAGCGCCCTTTTGTCACGCCGCGCGCACTCGAACTCCCCGAGATCAAAGGCGTCATCGAGGCCTTCCGCCGCGGCGCGCAGAACGCCCAGCTCGCGGGCTTCGACGGCGTCGAGCTACACGGAGCCAACGGCTATCTCCTCGACCAGTTCCTTCAGGACGGCTCCAACCACCGCACCGACGAGTACGGCGGCACCATCGAAAATCGCGCACGCCTCCACATCGAGTGCGCCGAAGCCGCCATCTCCGTCTTCGGCCCGGGCCGCGTCGGCATGCACCTCGCCCCGCGCGGAGATGCTCACGGCATCTTCGACTCCAACCCCCGCGCCACCTTCACCTACCTCGCCCGCGAGCTCGGCAAACGCAACCTCGCCTTCCTCGCCGCCCGCGAGCACGTTGGCCCAGACAGCCTCGGCCCCACGCTCAAGCAGACATTCGGCGGCACCTTTGTCGCCAACGAAGCCATCGATCAGGCCGTCGGCCAGCAGCTTCTCGACGAAGGCAAAGCCGACGCCGTAGCCTTCGGCAAGCTCTTCATCGCGAATCCCGATCTCCCCGCGCGCTTCCGCAAACATGCGCCTCTCAACCGCCCCAACCCTGCCACCTTCTACGCTCCCGGCGCCGAAGGCTACACTGACTACCCTGCCCTGAATGACTAAACTCGGCCACCACGCGGAATTTACCGGCGAATACAACTCTCACGCCACAAACTCCGGATAGAATTCCAGCATCTCAAAACCTGAGATCGCTAATTATAAAAAGACACTGGAGAAGACATGGCCACGAAGAAAACAAGCGCCACCGGCAACGCCCTCACCCGCGAAAAGCTCATTGATCTACTCAACGAGGACCTCGCCCGCGAGTACCAGGCCATCATCGCCTACATCAATTATTCGCAGGTCCTCAAGGGAGCGGCCTACATGAACATCGCCGGCGAGCTCGAGGTCCACGCCAAGGAAGAACTCGCCCACGCCCTCGCCCTCGCCAACCACATCGATTACCTCGGCGGCATGCCCACTGTTACCCCCAAGCTCGTCAAAACCTCCGAAAAGAACGAGGACATGCTCCGCTTCGATCTCGCCAATGAGCACGAGACCATCCGGCAGTACCGCCGCCGCATCAAGCAGTGCGACGAGCTCAACGAGTTCGCCATCGGCGAGTCCATCCGCGAGATTCTCATGCAGGAGCAGAACCACCTCATCGCCCTCGCCACCGCGCTCGGCATAGACCCGCCCAACCCAGGCATCGCCGACTGAACTACCACCGAAATCTAGAGAGAAGGCGCTGGATCGCTCGATGCAGCGCCTTCTTTTTTCATGGAAAACCGCCGTCTACTTTTCAATTTTCAAATTGATAAGAAACTGGTTCTTGTTGTCGAACGAGCTGATCGTCTTCACCGCGCTCTTCTTGCCGTCGTTCTCGGCCCAGATCTCATAATCGCTGTTCTGCGAAAGCTGGCCGAACCGGTACTCCCCCTGGGCATCGGAAAAGTAGCTCTTCACTGACAAACTGCGGCTGTCCTTCAGATAAACCACCGCGCCTTTAATCGGAGCATTCGCGCTATCCGTCACCTTTCCCTGAACGACGCGTTGTGCGGGCGCACGGTCCTGGGCGAACACTTCCGCACCTTCGACCGCGACCGAAAAGACCGCCATGCAACTCGTGGCAAGGATCGATTTACGGGCAAAAGAAAGGAGCACAAGGGAGATACGCGTCATAGTTTCAGTATAGGGCCTCAGTCAAAGACTCCGAATCACCTACTCGTCGTCCTCGTCGTCAGCGTGCATGGGATCTTCATCGTCATAGCCGCTTTCGTCGACCGCCGCCAACTCCAGAGGATCGACCGACACGATCTCCAGATCCATCCCGCACTCATCGCACTGCACCGTCTCGCCTTCTTCTACCTCGTCGGCATCGACAACAATCGGGTTATCGCATTCCGGACATACAACAGCCATAATCCAACCTCCACAGATTTGGGTTCACCCACCCGCCTATAGGACTCCGCATATAGGATTATGGGAACAGCACTCGCTGACAACCCCCGTTATTTATTTAGCGGCCTTCGCGCCCGTTCGTCAAGCGCACCTTTGCAATAGAATCTTGCTTTACCTTAAAGGAGAACTCCCGTGACCGCCGGCCCCCGTTTCTTCGCTCCTTTCCACCGCATCCTCGTTGCCTCTTCGCTGCTTAGCCTCGGCGCCCTCAACGCGCAAACGGTTCTCCCCGCCGGTCAGCCTATCGCCCCCGCGCCCGCGGACCCCGCCATCGCCGCCGCCCTCCAGCAGGTCTCTCCCGATAACATCAAAGCCATCATCGCCAAACTCGTCACCTTCAAAAACCGCAGCACCCTCTCCAGCATGGACACCGATCTCCCGCCCGGAACCGGCATCAACGCCGCCGCCGACTGGATCGAGTCCGAATTCAAGCGTTACTCCGAAGCCTGCGGCGGCTGCCTCGAAGTCAAACGCGATGAATTCATTGAGCCGCCGGGCCCAGGCCCCGCCGCACGCATCACCAAACCCACCAAACTCACCAACGTCTACGCCATCCTGCGCGGCGCCGATCCCGCCCAGGCAGCGCGCTACGTCCTCGTCACCGGACACTACGACTCCCGCAACTCCGCCAACGAGAACACCCACGATCCCGCACCCGGAGCCAACGACGACGCCAGCGGCACCGCCGTCTCCCTCGAATCCGCCCGCGTCCTCTCCAAACTCAAATTCCCCAGCACCATCATCTTCCTCACCGTAGCCGGAGAGGAACAAGGCCTCGACGGCAGCCGTCACTTCGCCAAACTCGCTAAATCCGAGGGCTGGGATCTCCAGGCCGTCCTCAACAACGACATCGTCGGCGGCGACACTACCCCCGGCGCAGTCGGTGCCGACAAATCCGCCGTCCGCGTCTTCTCCGAGGGCGTCCCCGGCCCCGCCACACTCGACCAGCTCCGCGAGATCCAGACCATCGGCGCAGAAAACGACTCCCCCTCACGCCAGCTCGCCCGCGCCATCGTCGACGTCGACCGCACCTACTTCCACCCCTCCTCCGAGCGCCTCGCCGCCGGAACACCCCCGGGCCAGGCGCACAACATGGCCATGCGCATGGTCCCCGCCTTCCATCCCGTCATGGTCTTCCGTCGCGATCGCTTTGGCCGCGGCGGCGATCACACCAGCTTCAACCAGGAAGGCTTCGCAGCCGTCCGCTTCACCGAGTGGCTCGAAAACTTCAACCACCAGCACCAGACCCCGCGCATCGAGAACGGCATCGAGTACGCCGACGACATCAAGTACGACGACTTCAACTACATCGCCAACGTCACCCGCCTCAACTCCGCCACGCTCGCCACTCTCGCTTCCGCGCCCGGCCAGCCTCAAAAGGTCGCCGTCCTCAATCCCCCCTACGACGTCCGCACCGTCCTCCGCTGGGAAAAACCCGCAGGCTTCCCCGCCGGAGCCACCTTCGAGGTCGTCTACCGCGACACCTACGAACCCGACTGGACCAGCGTCGTCTCCGCCGGAACGGACACCAACGTTGCCCTGCCCATCTCCAAGGACAACGTCATCTTCGGCGTCCGCTCCGTCGATGCCGCCGGCCACCGCAGCGCGGCCGTCTATCCCGTCCCGCCACAACGAACAAGGCCCGTCCCCGGAACCACCCCGCCACCAGCCGCTCAACCTTAACGAGCTGGCATTACAGTTTGTCATTTCAACTTAGGAACTAGCCTTACCGTTGTCATTCTGACCCTGAGCTTGTCGATGGGGAAGAACCCCCGCATTTTCTTCGAAGCGCCAAAAATCCTCCACGAGGAACACCCGGCCCATCCTTTGCAGTTTTATCGGGAAAGGTGGGTTATTCGCGCCACGTGTAAACCGTTTTTACGCTCAACCGCTATGATGAAATTAGAACAGCCATGCGTCGCTCAGGCCCCATCTCGCTCAGCCTCCCCGCCTTCTCCGGAGCCACTCGCAAGCTCATCCTCGCCAACGTCGGGGCCTTCTTCGCGATCCTCCTGCTCCGCTGGCTCGCTCCTCATCTTGCCGACCTCTTCATCAGCCACCTCATCCTCGAACCTCTCGCTGTCGTCCACGGCGAAATCTGGCAGCTCGCCACCTACTCCTTCATCGAGCAGGGCATCCTTGGAATTCTCTTCGGCATGCTCACCCTCTGGTTCACCGGCTCACTCCTCGAGCCATCCTTCGGCTCCCGCTGGCTCGCCGAGCTCTACTTCACCTCAGTCATCGGCGGCGCCATCCTCGCCTCCGCAATCTCCTTCACCCACGTCCTGCATCTGCGCCCTGAAATCGCCACCGCGGGATGCTGGTCCGGCATCTTCGGCCTTCTCATCGCCATCGCCATGATCTTCGGCGACCAGGAATTCCTGCTCTGGTTCCTCGTCCGCATCAAGGCGAAGTACATGGTCGCCATCTACATCCTCATCGCCGTCGCTGTCCTTCTCAAACAGGCCGACACCTTCAACGCCCTGCTTCAACTCTCCGGCGCGCTCTGCGGCTTCCTCTACGTCAAATTCGCGCCGCGCAGAGGCTTCGCCTTCGGTCTTAGCGAGAGCTACTTCAGCGTCCGCAACAACTACTTCCGCTGGAAGCGCCGCCGCGCCGCCCGCAAGTTCGAGGTCTACATGCGCAAGCAAAACCGCGAAGTCCACTTCGACAAAGACGGCCGCTACGTCGACCCCGACGAACTCCGCAAAAACCCCAACGACAAACGCTGGATGAACTAAAGCCCGTAGTCTTCTCTTGAGCTATCGATTCAGCGGATCCCACTAACGCCTGTCTGATCGTTCCACGAGTGCAACGCCGCATTCGCGTTTGCACTCTGCTGTTGATCTTGCCATTGCATTGATGCGACTTCCGCCATTCCAAAAAAAAAATCTGCGTTTTCAGCCCAAAAATCGCATGTCAAGCCCCAAAACCACCTAACCCATTGATCAACATCAAGTTACACTTGGCGTATTAGTTCCCTCCAATCCGCTATACTGGATATATAGAGTCAAGAAAAAGCCCCGGAAGCTCATTCCGGGGCTTTTCCCGTTTAGAAAGACGAATTTACCAACAACCCCTGTGGTTGCAGGAATTTAGCCCGACCCATTTTGCTAAATCATTGCAACCACAGCACTTTTAAGGAACACCCCCCGGGGGGGAGCCCCTCAAAGGAGACAACGTCATGGAACAATATCCGCTCTGCCGTCACATCAAAACCAACGGTCTGCAATGCCACGCGCCCGCCCTCACCGGAGGCCAGTGGTGCTACTTTCACAACCGCCTTCACGCCCGCCACGCCAACTTTCGCGCCACCGACGAGACCCGAGCTTACTTTACCCACGGGCGAGACCTCGAGCTCTGCGTTCTTGAAGACCGTGAGTCCGTCCAGCTCGCAATCTCAGTCGTCGTCAATGCCCTCGCCACCAATCGCATCGACCCGAAACGCGCGACCGTACTGCTCTACGGCCTTCAGCTCGCATCCTCCAACGCAGCCCGCCTCAACAATGCACCCGGCACACCGGAGGTCGTCCGCGCCGTCGAGTCCTCGCCCAGCGGCCTCGATCTCGCAGAACCAGGAGCCATCATCGAGGTCTTCTCTCGCCTCGAGCTCGACCCCGAACCGCAAGAACCGCCAACTCCCCCCACCCGAAAACGATCGCCTCCAGCCGAACCTGAAACGCCGATCGCAGAGCCTGTCACAAGCGTCGTCGAAGAGACCCGGTCCTTAGCCGTGATCCCATCCCGCGAAGAGCCCACGGAACCGGCTAGCGCGGGTTCACCTTCAGATGCAGCTCCCGCATCTGGTGATCGCTCACCGGTGTAGGCGCATCGACCATCAGGTCGATCGCCTTCGCCGTCTTCGGAAACGCAATCACCTCACGGAGGCTCGTCGCACCAGCAAGAATCATCACAATCCGGTCCAGACCCAGCGCAATTCCGCCATGCGGAGGCGTGCCGTACTCCAGCGCATCGAGGAAGAACCCGAACCGCTCCTTCGCCTCTTCATCCGACATGCCCAGCGAACGGAAGATCTCCGCCTGCACATCCTTGCGGTGAATGCGGATCGAGCCCGAACCAAGCTCCGTCCCGTTCAGCACGATGTCATACGCAAGCGCACGAACGGCGCCCTTGTCGCTGGTCAGCTTGCCCGACTTGATGTCCTCTTCGTGCGGCGACGTAAACGGATGATGGGCAGCGTTCCACGTCTTCGTCTCCTCGTCCCACTCATACATGGGAAAGTCGGTGACCCAGGCAAACTTGAAGTCCGCCGCCGTGCCGGTCTGCTCGAAGAGCTTGTGCTTGTCCGCATACTTCTTCGCCAGCTCCAGCCGCAGCGCGCCAACCCGCTTGTAGATCCACTGCGGATCGTAGTTCCACTGTGCAGGAGTGCCAATCCTGGGAGTAATGACAATGATCAGATCGTCAGCGGCAGCGCTCAACTTCTTCTCAATCGTCTCTGCCAACGGAGCGAATGAAGCGTTCGTCTTCAACCGCGCCACATCCAGAAAGTCGAGGCCCGACTCGCCGAAGGAAGCACGAATCTCCTCGACGAGACCACGCTTCTGCGTGCCGCTCAAACCGGCCGCCTTGGGAATCACAAACCCAAGCACCGGCAGCTCCTTCTCAATCTTCAACGACTCACGCAGCTCGGCCGGCAGCTCATCGCTCAACGAAACCATCGCCGGCAGCCGCATATCCGGCTTGTCGATCCCGTAGTTCTTAATCGCATCGTCGTAGGTCATCTGCACGAAAGGAGCAGTCAGTTGAATCCCAGCCGTCGCAAACGCCGCAGTCAGAAAACCTTCAACCACGCGAAACACCATCTCCTGCTGGGGAAAAGTCATCTCCAGGTCGATCTGGGTAAACTCCGGCTGACGGTCCGCACGAAGGTCCTCATCGCGGAAACAGCGAGCAATTTGGAAGTAGCGATCGAATCCCGAGATCATCAGGATCTGCTTGAAGATCTGTGGAGACTGCGGCAGCGCATAGAAGCTGCCCGCATGAACCCGGCTCGGCACCAGGTAATCGCGCGCGCCCTCGGGAGTAGACCTCGTCATGAAAGGAGTCTCAATCTCAAGGAAGCCTTCCCCAACAAGGTAGTTCCGAATCGCCATCGCCACACGGCTGCGCAGCGCGAAGTTCGACTGCATCTCAGGCCGCCGCAGGTCGAGGTAGCGATACTTCAGCCGCACCTCCTCATTCGCAATCGCATCGTCGGCAGGAGAAAACGGCGGAGTCTTCGCCTCGTTCAGCAACAGCAGCTCGCTGGCAAGAACCTCAATCTGTCCCGTCGGCATGTTGGGGTTCTCAAGGCCAGCACCGCGGCGCCGCACCTTGCCCTTCACCGCGACAACGTACTCGGAGCGCGCCGTCTCGGCCTTCGCATGCGCCTCGCCGGACACTTCCTTATCGAGCACCACTTGAGTAATGCCGGTGCGGTCCCGAACATCAAGAAAGATCAGGTTCCCATGGTCCCGCCGCCGGTTGACCCAGCCCATCAGGACCACCGGTTGCCCATTCTGCTCTGCGCGAAGCTGGCCACAAGTATGTGTCCGCTGCAAACTGCCTAAAAAATCCAACATGATCCTATTCACTTTCCAATCGTCGTCGCTCGCTGAAGAAAAAGCTCAACCTCGCAGGAACTTCGCAAGTTCGGTTCGAGGAACCTTGGTCTGTTCGCCTGCGCTAAAGTGTTTAACCGTCAGAATACCCGACGAAACCTCGTCTTCACCCAGAATCACCATGCGTCGAGCCAGCTTGTCCGCCGCCTCAAACGACTTTTTCAACCGGAAGCTTCCGTCTCCGAGTTCGACCGTAAGCCCTGTATCGCGCAGCTCCTTCGCTAACACAAGCGCAGCGGCATTCTGCGCAATACCCATCGGAGCAACGAACGCGTCAAGCTTCCTCTCCGCAGGAGCTTCCGCCTGCGCTTGCAAGGTGAGGATGAGGCGATCTTCGCCAATCGCAAAACCGATTCCAGGAGCGTTCGGTCCACCCAGCATCTCGGACAATCCGTCGTATCGTCCGCCGCCAAGCAGAGCGTTCTGCGTTCCCAACCCGCTTCCATCAGGAACCGTGAACTCGAACGTCGTCCGCGTGTAGTAATCCAGCCCACGAACCAGGCGCGGATTCACCGTATAAGCAACGCCACAAGCATCCAGCGCGCCGAGCACCTGCGCGAAGTGCAGTTTGCTCGCATCATCGAGGAAGTCCGCAATCTTCGGCAGGTTGTCGATGATCTCCTGATCGAAGGGCTCTTTGCTGTCGAGCACACGTAGCGGATTCGTCTCGGCGCGCCGCTGATTGTCGGGACTCATCATCGCCTTGACCGGACCCAGAGCCTCACGCAGCGCAGCAACATAGCGGGGCCGATCGGACGACGAACCAACGGAGTTGATCTCCAGCTTCCAACCCTTCACGCCAAGCTCGTTGAGGAAGGCAGCGAGCATCTCCAGGACTTCAGCATCGCGCAGCGGACTATCCGACCCCGACCACGCAGGGCCGAGCACCTCAGCCCCAATCTGCCAGAACTGCCGGTATCGTCCGCGCTGCGGACGCTCGCGGCGAAACTGCGGCCCGATGTAGAACAGCTTCTGCAACATTCCGGAGTCTGCCAGCTTGTGTTCGATGTAAGCGCGAACAACGCCGGCGGTATTCTCCGGTCGAAGAGTGAGGGACTGGCCCGTCTCGCTGTCAGCGCGCGTGCGATCCTCCCAGGTGTACATCTCCTTGGAGACGATGTCGGTCTCCTCGCCAACGCTCCTGGCAAATAAGGTTGTGTCCTCAAAGACCGGCGTACGGATCTCGCCAAATCCATAGCGCGCAAAGACAGCGCGCGCCGTGGCCTCAACATGGTTCCAAAGCGCGGTCTCTGGAGGAAGCAGATCCCGGGTGCCGCGTACTGCTTTCAAAGTGCCCATTCCCTTCAGTGTAGCGAAGATGAGTGAAGATTTATGATCCGGAGGCTTCCCTGAGGTAGATCGCGGTGTAATCAAGGTAGTTCTGCGCGTATTTGAGGATCATCGCCCTGTCATCCTCACCAAGCGTGCGACGGACTTTGCCCGGTACGCCTGCGACCAGCGAGTTTGGCGGAATGACGGTCTGCTCCGGAATGACGGCTCCGGCAGCGATGATGGAACCTTCTCCGATGCGAGCATTGTTGAGGATGGTGGCGCCAATGCCTACGAGCACAGCATCCTCCAACACGCAACCGTGCACTGTCGCGTTGTGGCCTATGGTGACCATCTCTCCAACGATGACTGGGTAGATGTATCGCATGCCGTGCAAGACTGCACAGTCTTGCACATTGCTCTTCGCGCCGATGCGTATTGAGTTAACATCGCCGCGGATGACAGCGTTCATCCATACACTTGCCTGTTCTCCCAGAATGACGTCGCCGATAATCTGCGCGGAGGGATCGATGTAGCAGCTTGTTGGAATGACTGGAGTTATTCCCTGATAGGACCGGATCATAGAGTGAATTTTACGCTGAAGCGGAAGGTGAGTTTTTGATGGAGGGATTTTGTAGTTTTGCAAGGTCAAATTAGCCACGATTTTATGTGATTTTCGAGTCAAACTGGCGTATTCTGAACGTGTCCCGATTGGGAATGTTTGGAGGTGTATTTTTCTTGGCAGAGGTTCGAGTACAAGAAGGCGAACCCCTTGAGAACGCACTGCGGCGCTTCAAGCGCAAGGTGCAGACGGAAGACATCATCAAGGAAGTTAAGCGCCACTCTTTTTATCTGAAACCAGGTGAGAAGAAGCGCGTGAAAGAGGCGCTTGCACGTAAGCGCAATCGCAAGAAGGTACGTAAGGAGCAGGATTAGTCGCTGCTCCGCAACCAAGACAGGCCGTCTCCTCCTCTTTTGAAGAGTCTGACGAGGCGGCCTCTTGAACCCGCCAGCGCAGTGGACTCCCGCCATTGACTGGCACCAGCAGAGAGAGCCAATCGACCGGCCCACATTGACTGGCAAATCGAAGCGTTTCAGCATTCCGGGCCCCCTCAAAAAACCAGGAAGCACCAATTATCAGCAAAGGTTGAATTCCAGGGTGTTGCCACGATCAGGCTCGCTGGATGTTCTTCCTTTCCGTAACGAACGGGAGAAGCGGTATGGAATTTGTGGATCGGCTCTTAACCTGTGCAGATTGTGGCGGGGAGTTCATCTTCACCGCCGGGGAACAACTTTTCTTCTTCGACAAACAGTTCAAGAATGACCCGAAGCGTTGCAAACCATGCAAGTCCAAGCGGTCCGGCGCGAGTGCGAAGGCCGGTACGGGGCCTGCCGCAGCCGGTCTTTCGCGAACGGAGACACGCACGGAGTGTTCGGCGTGCGGTATCGAGACGACCGTGCCGTTCAAGCCGACGCAGGGGCGGCCTGTGCTTTGCCGGCAATGCTTTCAGACGAAGCGCGCACCGACTACAGGGGCTCTTGTTACTGCCGCAGCCACGGCAGAGTTGGTTGCTGGCAAGGCTGGAGACCCGTCTGCAGTGAGCGCGGATCTGCTGGCCGCGGCGCAGGCTCCTTTGGCGTAGGCAGCTCCTGGTTCCGATCCTCTCTCACGTTGGATGTGATTGAGGATGGCGATGAACTCCAGCGACAGTGGATGTGTGCTTACATCCGCGAAACCGAATGATGCCTCGGATCTGGTTCGTGCGCGCCCCTATGGCTCGGATCGGATTGAATGACAAAGGTAGGGCCGTTGTTCCTTGGTCTCTGCTTCCTTTCTCTTCTCCCCAGGGGTACCCCCCCTATTGTCGGCGATAACTTCAATGGCTGCAATGATATAGCTAGTTCAATCCCTGCTAAATATGTGCAACCACGGGACTTATTGCTAAATTCGTGCCAGCAAACGACTTACTGGCTTAAATGCGAAGCCCCAGTCTGTGCCGGGGCTTTTTCTTGACTCTATATATCCATTATAGCTGGCTGAGTGGAACTAATACGCCAATTATAACTCGTTTTGATTGAGTGATTTAGGTGGCTTCGGAGCTTGACATGCGATTTTTGGGCTTAAAACGCTAAAAGATAATTTGGTGGTTTGTAAAGTGTTTCTTGTCTGTGGTTTGCGGCGAATGCAAGAGCGATAAATCAGTCGCTTTGCCCCTTCGGGCTTCGCTCCGGCCCTTCGACGCTGTTCAGGGCAGAGCGGTGAGGCGCTTGCGGGCTAGACGCGGCTGAAACCCCCTCATCTGGAAGCAACGACAAAGACAAAAGGCAGAGACAAAGGCAGATCCTCCGCCTTCGGCGAAGGGTGACAAACTAAAAAACGAGCAACGAGCAACGACAACTGCAAATGCAACTGCAAATGCAAATGCAAATGCGGGGGTTCTTCGCTGCGCTCAGAATGACAAAGCTGAAGAGGACGCGGCAAGAAAGCTCTACTCTGCAAGACAGCTCTTGTTACAAGACAGCTCTAGTTACAAGACAGCTCTAGTTTACAAGACAGCTCTAGTCTAGTAGCTGCGTTGATACATGCGGGAGATGCGGTCATGCCAGCCGAGGCCGTCGTCGTCGAGCCAGGCCCAGAGGAAGCCTATGCCGAGTGGGCAGGCGGCGAGGATGGTGGCGACGATGCGGCGGCGTATGGCGGCGCGGGTGGGGTTGTCGTCGGAGAAGGTGCAGAGACCGATGCGGGCGTAGCGCATGCCGGGAGTCGCTTCTGAAAAAGTGAAGAAGAGGAGCTGGTAGAGCAGGGTGAGGACGATCAATGTCGCAGTGGCTGCAAGCAACGCGGCTTGCGGCGTCATGTGGATTTCGGTTGCGATGGTTGCGTGGCCTTCTGAGAATTTTCCGACGGCGAGGGCAGCTACAGCGATGAAGGCGAGTAGAGCGGCGGCGATGAGGCAGCCGTCGACGACGGCAGCCATGAGGCGGAGATTGAAGGGTGCGGTCTGGGATTTGGTCGGGGAGGAGAAGACCGGCTGGAAGGGGGCTTCGGGAGTCTCGAGGAGGGGGGTGGTGGGATGGGGATGGGCCGCGAGGAGGATGGAAGACCACTCGGGGTCTACGGATTCTACGGCCGGAGCGGTGGAGATCTGAGCGGCTTCGACCTCGAAGATGCGGAGTTGGGCCGTCTCCGGGTTCTGGTGTGCGGAGTGATCGGCTTCTTCGCGCAAGGGGCCCTCGGCAAGCCGGGGACGAGCTTTGCGCGGAGCTACTAACTGACGGGGGAACTCGATAAGGTTGGCGGGGAGGTCGACGGGAGGCGCTGCGTCCTCGAAGACGGGCGACTGGCGGAAGGCAATCTCTTCGTCGAGGGCCAGCGCTTCGGTTTCGTCGAGCGACAGCAGAGAGTCGACCCGGTTTGAGGTAAGGTGCGGTTGCAAATATTTTTGCGGAACCTGCTCCTCGTCGTAGAGCCTGACGGTAAGGCCGTAGGCTTGCGACGGGTTAGATGGAGTGGAGGGTAGAGCTTCGGTGATTCGCGGCGCATGCTCTGAAGGAGTTGCTGGGGGCGGTGCAGAAGGCGTCAGAGTCCATTGGTCGAGTTCCGCGAGGAGCTGGAACTGGGCGTCGGCGACCGCCTGAGCATTGAGAGCTGCGACCTCGGCTGCAGCCTGGGCTTCGCGGATGGCGGTCTCGGCCTGGGCGGCGAGAAAGGCGCGGTAGCTTTGCGAGTTGGCATAGCGCTCGGCGACTGCGGCGGCGATGCGGGAGGTGCGCGAGTTCGCCGGCTCCGGGCTGGCGATGGGGGTTTGGGCGCTGCCGGATCGTTGTGTGCGGCGGGCGCGATGGGCGGCGAGACGCTGGGCTACCTGTTCCTTGAGTGCGAACGGTTCCTTTAATGCAACCGGGGCTGTGGCTTCCGTTTCGGCTGCCGGTTCGTCCAGTGGTAGCAGGTCTCGTTGCGCCGCGCTCATAGTGCTCAATTCCGAACTCGCTTCCGTAAAATCGTTTAGCCTCAAAGATGTGGTGCGTGTGACAAGTTTAAAACCGAACGAACCGGGTGGCTCGATGCCTGGGCAGCGTCAACTGAGGTTGAGTACGTTGGCGTTGGGCACGAGCAAATGCAAGGTGTTGCGCGCTATCTCGATCGTTCTCTCGAACAGCAGAGGGAGACGCTTCGTGCAGAGTTCCCTGGCCGCTGTTTACCTCTTGATAACTATCACGGTGGCGGTGGCAAGTCATCCACATCTGATGGCGCAAGAGGTGACGAGTCAGGCAACCCCTCAGACGGGCCTTCCCGATGCGCCTGGGGCGACGCAGTATCCGGCTGCCGAGGTGTTGCCAGCCGAGGATGACAGGACGACTGTGGTGATCGAGTCGCTGGGACCGCAGACGAAGGCGGGAAACCTCTACACGCTGGATGACGATGTTGTTATTACGTATCGCGATCGCGTTGTGAGGGCGGACCACATCGAGTACAACACGGAGACTGGCGAGCTGACGGCCAACGGACACTTGCACGTAACCGGAGGGCCGAACCATGAGGACATCAAGGCCAGCCACGGAACGATGAATCTGAATCTGCAGACTGCGCGGTTCTACGATGTGACGGGGTCTGTCGGCCTGAAGAACAACGGTCATAGCCTGACGACGTATGCGAACAGCAATCCCTTTCTGTTTACGGGAAAGATAGTGGTAAGGACGGGTCCGCAGACGTATGAGATCTACGAGGGAACGCTGACGACGTGCCAGTTGCCGAATCCTGATTGGATGTTGGACTCGGGCAAGTTTACGGTGGACATGGACGGCGGAAAGGCGAAGGCGCAGAACAGCATCTTCAGGATGATGAATATTCCTCTGATGTTTATGCCTTATGTGACGCATCCGGTGGATTCGGAGCAGAGGCAGAGCGGCTTTCTGATTCCGGTGCCGGGGTACTCTTCGACGAAGGGGTTTACGTTTGGCGATGGGTACTACTGGGCGATCAACCGCAGCACGGATCTGACGATTGGGTTGCAGTACTACTCGTTGCGCGGATGGGAGGAGTCGGCGTCGTTTCGTTATAAAGGGCTGGGGAATAACTTTGCGAAGTCGCACTACAGCGGGCTACAGGACCGCGGGATTGTGACGGACGGGGTCTTCGTGAATCAGGGGGGCGAGGATGTAACGTTCTCGGGCCGGCATGACTTCAGCCAGGAGACACGGGTGGTCGCGGATGCAGAGTATCTGAGTTCGTATACCTACCGCGAAGCGTTTGCGGAGAGCTTCAGCCTGGCGGTGTCGAGCGATATTCTTTCGATCGCCTATGGGGTGCATGAGTCGAATGGATATTCTGAGGGACTGCGGGCGGACCGCTACCAGGGTTTGAAGATGGCGGCTCAGGCTGCGACGCCCGCCTTGCCTCGCCCGGTCGGTCCTCGTCCATTTGCGGACCCAGTCGGGGGAACGCCGGCAGTACCGGAGGAGCAGGTGCGTATCTTTCATGCGCCGTCGCTGGATTTCAGCAGCACGGAACATGAGATCGGAAGGAGCGGGTTGCAGTGGAGTGTGGAGAGCTCGTATGCGGGCCTGTCGCGAGTGCAGCCGAATTTTTCCACTGGCGGCCTGACGCAGCGGGTGGATCTTCATCCGGAGATTTCGTATCCGCTGAAATTCGATGGGTGGCGGCTGCGGTCGTCGGTGGGCTTCCGGGAGACGGCTTATAGCCGAAGCCGGCAGACGCCTTATTCGCCGGACGGGCTGCCGGTCGAGCTGCCGAATGCGATCAACCGCTCGGATGTGGAGGCAGAGGTGGACTTGCGAGCTCCGGTGTTGGAGCGGACGTTTACGGCGCCGGGCCTGGAGAAACTTTTCGATGGGAATGACGTGAAGCATACGATCGAGCCGGAGGTTACGTATCGCTATGTGGCGGGGATTAATAATTTTTTGAATATACTGCGGTTCGACGATGTCGACGTTGCGAGCGATACGAATGAGCTGGAGTACGGCGTGACGCAGAGGCTGTTTTTGCGTCCGGTAAAGGATCGGCCATGCAAGGAAAAACGGCCGACCGGAGAGCAGGATGATCCGGATGAGGATGGCGGGCGGATTTATGCGAAGGAGCAGAGCGTTGGCTGGGGGAAGCACGAGCCGGTGTGCGGAAGCCGCGAGTTGATCAGTTGGCGCCTGACACAGAAGTACTTCTTCGATGAAAATTTCGGGGGGGCGGTGATCAATGGGCGCCGGAACATCTTCGACACGACGCTGAATTTTTCGGGGATCGCGTTTTTGACGGAGCCGCGAGCGATTTCGCCGGTGGTCTCGCGGATGCGGTGGCGGACGTCGGAGCACATCGATGTGGAGTGGGATTTCGACCTGGATACCGGGGCGAAGAAATTTACGTCCAACAATGTGATCGTGGACGTACATCAGAACAATATTTTTGCAGGTCTGAGCTATGCGAAGCTGAATGCGCCGGGACGGTTCTTTACGGAGGGAGTCAGTTCTGCGGTGTCGAACTTCAACCAATTGAAACTGCTGCTGGGATATGGATCACCGACCAAAGCGGGGTTGGGGGTGGCGGCAAACGTGGGACTGGATTTGAGGGCCGGGGATTCGGGGCTGTTGCAGTATGGCGCGCTGCAAGGCTCGTATAACTGGGACTGCTGCGGGTTCAGCGTGGAGGTTCGGAAGTACGAGCTGGGCTCGGTGCGCAATGAGACGTCGGAACGATTCAACTTCACGTTGTTGAATATCGGGACGGCGGGGAATCTGCGTCGCGCGGCGAGTCTGTTTTGAGCTGAATTCAGTGGAGATTACGGGGATTTGCGACGGTGTAGACCGCGTCTCGCGTGAGATAATCGAGGTATTGTGCCTACCGTTGTGAAGTCTTTCCGTGCCCTTATTTTTGCCTTAACGCTGGCTGCTGTTGGATGCCACGCACAGACTCCAACGGAGGCCTCGAAAGAGCTATCTCCGGAGCTGGCGCGGCGGGTTGAGGTGCTGATTCGTTCGAGGTCCTCGATAACTCCGGATTATGAGATGCACATTGGTCCGCGAATGAAGAGCAATGTGCCGGACTTCGATGAGATCACCGTAACTTTGTCGCTGGAAGGCAAGACAAGCAAGCCAATGACGTTCCTGCTTTCGACGGACGGCAAGACACTGGCACAGTTCAACAAGTACGACATCAGCAAGGACCCGAAGCTGCTGGTGAGTGGGGATGGCCGACCGGCACGGGGTGGACCGGCGAATGCTCCGGTGCTGATTGTGGGCTTTGACGACCTGGAGTGCCCGTACTGCGCCCAGATGCATGCTCAATTGTTTCCCGCGCTGACGGAGCGATATAAGAACCAGATTCATATTGTCTACCGGGATTTTCCGCTGGATCAGCATCCATGGGCGATGCGGGCGGCGGTCGATGCCAATTGCGTTGCCGCGCAGAGTCCGACAGGGTATTGGAACCTGGTGGATTATATCCACGCACATGCCGCGGGGATGGGCGGCGAAGAGAAGAGCCTGGCGAAGGCGAACGATACGCTGGATTCGCTGGCGCGCGACGAGGGAAAGCGGCAGAAGCTGAATGTCGATACGTTGAATGCGTGCATTACCAAGCAGGATGATACGGCGATCAAGGCATCGGTGAAGTTGGGCGAATCTCTGGGGGTGGACTCGACTCCGGCGCTATTTATCAATGGAGAAAAGGTAGAAGGGGCTCTCCCGCTGGAGTATGTATACCGTATGATCGATAACGCGTTGACTGCCTCGGGCCAGACGCCACCACCACCACCACCGCCGGCTGCCCCCGCTCAGGCACCGCCTGCGGCTACGTCGGCGACCAAGCCCGGCAACTAGCGAAAGCAATCAGGAGATACAGGACGTGCCAACATTGTTGACCGATACCGATCGTTCTTTCACCATGCAGTACTTGCGCCAGATTTCTTTTCCTGTCGCGTTGATTCTGTGTGCCGGCGTGGTTGCAGGTTGCAATCGCGGCCATAGCGCCGATGTAGTTGCGACGGTGAACGGCCATGCGATTATGCGGACGGAGCTGGACAAGGCCTACCAGGCGCAACTGGGCGATGCGCCGCAGCAACGACATCTCCCTCAGGAGCAGGCCGATTCGCTGCGCTTGAACGTGTTGCACGGAATGATCGACAACGAGATCGTGCTGCAGCGTGCTGCCAAGATGAATCTGACGGCGACAAATGAAGAGGTGGATGCGAAGCTCAACGAGATGAAAGCTCCGTTCACCGAAGATCAGTTTCAAGAGAGGCTGAAGGCAAGCAATCAGACGGTCGACGATCTGAAGCATCTGATACGGCAGACCCTTACGATCAACAAGCTGATCAATAAGGAGATCAATTCGAAGATTACGGTGACGGACGCGGATGTTGCGAACTACTACAACCAGAACAAGGCCGGGTTCAATCTGATTGAGACGCAATATCATCTGGCGCAGATTCTGGTGACAGATCAACCGTCGACGCAACCGGGCAATTTACAGAACAGCAAGGCCGCCAATGACACAGAGGCCAAGAGGAAGATCCAGGCGTTGAAGAACAGGCTGGACAGCGGCGAAGACTTTGGCACGCTCGCAATGAACTTTTCCGAAGATCCGGAGACAGCGCCGAACGGCGGAGATAAGGGCTTCGTGGGTGAGTCGCAGATGCAGCATGCCGATCCTGCAATCTCCAACTCGATTACAAAGCTGAAGGCGAGCGAAGTGACCGACATTCTCCCGATTATCGATCCACAGACGAAGAAGCCGGTGGGATATGCGATTTACAAGCTGCTCTCGCGCGATCCTCCAGGGCAGAGGGATTTGAATGATCCTCGCGTGCAACAGGCGATCCGGCAACAGTTGCAACAAGGCCGTTCGCAGTTGCTGAAGGCTGCCTATCTTGAGATGGTGCACAATCAGGCCAAGGTGGAGAACTTTCTCGCGGACGAGATATTCAAGAACGACGCCCACTAGAGAGCGAGCGTACCTACAGATGAAGCCGTGTTGCCGACAGAACGCGCTGCACAGCTGAAGGCCGCGCGCTTAAGCAAGACGACTAATTTCAGCGGCCTATAATAACCAAGATATTTTGGAGAAGTTCATGACGCAGTCACCGGTGCGTTTCGCGATTCTGGGTTTTGGCCACCATGCCGTTCGCCGGCTTTTGCCAGCCTTTGCGGTGAGCGAACGAGCAACGTTGAGCGGAATGTGGCGGAGAGATCAGGCTGCCGCTGTGAAGAATTGCGCTGAGCACAAAATTCCTAACTGTTTTCCTTCGCGCGAGGCGTTGTGCTCTTCGCCTGAGGTGGATGTCGTCCTGATTACATCACCGGATGCAATGCATCGCGACGATACGCTGCTGGCTCTGAGTCATGGCAAGGCTGTGCTGTGCGAAAAGCCGCTTGCGATGAACACCGCCGAAGCTGAGGAGATGACAAAGGCGGCTCAAACTGCCGGGTTGTTGTTTGGCGTGGCGCAAAATTTTCGGTTCAACCGCAGTCTAGATTGGCTGCGCGAACAGATCGCCGCGGGACGCATCGGAAAGCCGCAGCTTGCCCATGCACAGTATGCCTATCCGGCTGCGCAGGCTCCGCGAAAATGGATTACCGATCCGACGCTGGCGTGCGGCGGGCCTATTGCGGATGTTGGCGTGCACTGCATTGATGCTCTTCGCTTTGTGCTGGGTGAGAATGTGACCAGCGTCAGCACGGTGGCTCAAAAGGACGATGCTTCCGGCAAGGTGGAGGCGATTGCTTCGCTGCAGTTGGAGATCACAGGCGGCATCTATGCAAATGTGACGGCGAGTGCGCGCGCGCCATACCGAACGCTGGTTGAGGTTACGGGAAGCGATGGTGTGCTGATCGCAGAGAATGGCTTGACGGTCGATCGGCCGGTGCAGATTGTCTTGCACAAGGGAGGCGCACTTGTGGAGACGGTCACGGTGGACAATGGGGATGGGTACACGCGGATGCTGGACAGCTTCGCGTCGGCATTTTGGGGTATGGGCAACTTTCCAGCTTCGGGCGGAGATGGCGTGCATAATATGCGTGCGCTCGATACAGCGTATGCGAGCTGGCGGAGTGGGCGCCGTGAGGCTGTTTAGCGCAGAGCTGTCGCCAATGCAGTGGTGCCCCCGTGATGCGGCGCGATGAGGTCATCGTTCGGGGCGTTTACCGGAGGAAGATACTTCTTGTAGACGCTGATGTGAAAGCAGGCCTGCTGAAACTCTTCTTCCACGTCAACCTCCCCCTGTTGGACAAGAGGCAAGAGGTATGCGCGTAGCCATGCGATCTCGGTGAGGGAGAGACCGTGCTTGGCGATGTCGATGGCCTGGCCGGTGAGGTGGGGCGACGCGGTGTCGCCGTCGGCGGGAGCTGCATTTCCGTTGATGTGCATGAGGTGCTGCTGAAATTCGACAGTGCGAACCGCGGAGTTGACCTGTAACGGGGTGTGAAAGTGGGCGTAGTAGTCGCGAGCCAAGGTGACCAGGAACTGCGCGGTCCAGGGGCGGCAGTAGCGGCGATTCAGAGGAAGACGCTCATCGACCTGAAGGTCGTTGTCGGCAGGAAGCGAGACGAGCAGATGTTCACTGCGCATGTCCAAGAGATCTTCGTCGTTCTGGATGCGGTGGAGGCCGTCGCGGTCGGCCACCTCATTTTGATGGACAAGAATGTCGTGGGAACCTTTGAGGGGCGGCGGAACGATGAGGCGGCCACGCCTGTTGTAGAGGCTGGGTAGAATGACGGGGGTTGAGGCGGCCTCCTCTGCACTGGCGAGGCGCGGTCTCTGGGTATTCGTTCGAAGAATGTTGACGACGTTGGCGGATGGTGTGGCGGCGCGGCGCGCGTGATGATGTGTGGATGCGTTCTGCTTGTGTGCGCTCGCTGAAGCAACGTTGCGTTTTACAGGGGTGCCAGTTGAGTGCGGCGTCTCAGCGGTTTGTTTGTGATGCGCTGGAGCGGCGAGTGCGGTCTTGTGGACCAGGGGCTGCGATTGCCTGGCCAGGCAATCTGCTGGAAAGAGATACAGCGCTGCGAGAGCCAGAAGGGCCGGAATTGGGGCGTTCGCACGCATCATGATTTCGGAGGCGCGGAACGCCAGAGCATCTTTTACTTTAGTGTGTGGTTAGAGATCGGGTAAGTGATCAGGTCGGTTCTGTGTACTTGTCGATTAACGGGCAGAAGATGATGACGGTTATTTTCGGGCGATATCCGAGGGTATTTTCTGCCGGCTGACCCAGGTTTGCAGGTCGGCCGGGGTTTGCAGATGATTTTGTATCAGGGCGTCCAGCAGGGCGCGGGTGGAGACGGCTGAGAAGCTCTGATCGATGGTGGCTGAGGTCTGCTGGTCAGGGAGTTTGACGATGTAGGCCGGACGAGGATCGAACTCGCCGCGGCTTGCGGATTGGTCTTCGTCGGTCCAGGTCATGGAGTCTTTCCATATCTGGGTGGTGCGCCAAGAGTGGTCGCCTATGACGACGATGGCAGAAGAATTCCACTGATTTTTCTGTTCGAGAAGTTGACGGATGTGGGAGAGGTAGCGGTCGGCGAGGGCGAGATTGTCGATGTACGAGGTGTGTCTGGTGCTGAAGGCCTTCTTCCTGCGGTCGTAGAAGCCGTAGGGGTGCGGAATGGGCATGTGGAGAAAGAGGAAGCCGATGGAGGGGTCGGCGAGGAAGGCGTCGCCGGCGATGCGGAGCTTTTGATAGTCGCTGGAGTGCTGACGGATGTCGCGGCGCTCGTCGGAGGGTGAGCCGGGACCGCGGCCGACGAGGTGTTTCGCGTCGAGCCAGAGGTAGTGGAACGGACGCAGGAGATCAACCGCGAGAGAGCGGTTCGGCGAGAGGTTGGCGGGGGTAGTTTCGCGGTAGGTCCAGAAGCAATAATCGAGGACTTCGGGCATGATTCGGCAGTAGGGGTTGTACCAGCCGGCGATGCCGGTGGTATAGCCTGCGTCGATGGCGTCCTGAAAGACGGTCTGGTGCTGAAGAAATGGGGTCCACTTGCCGGTGGATGAGTCTTTCAGCGAGATAAGAAAACCGCGTGCGGAGACGTCGACGGCGTCGGATGGGATGCCAGTGAAGAGTGTGGGAAGAATGTAGCGGGTATATAAGCCAGCGGGAACAACCTGTGTGAAAACAGTCGATTGAGCGGCGAGCTTGTCGAAGGCAGGTAGGCTGAGGCCGGGAAAGCGTCTCTCGTAGAGCTGCTGGTAGGAGAGCTCGTCGAATAGAAGCCAGATAATTCGAGGGCGGGTTTGAGTCGGGGGCAAACTGAGCTGAGACTTGTGCAGCGTGGGCGATGGGTTGAGGTTGCGTGCCTGCCAACAGCTCCAGATGAGTTGGCCGAAGATAAGCAGCCCGGTGAAAGAGCACAGGCCGAGGATGATGGCGGCTGAGTGTTGAATCTTTTCAAATCGAGGGGCGAATTTCTTCCGGAAAACAGTGATCGCGATAAAGGTGAAGAGGCAGATTCCGACAACGGAATAGGTCAACCAGTCCGGTATCTCGGCGCCGGAGAAGTTAGCAAAGGTATGGAGAAGAATCGACGGTAGAGCGAGGATGAATGCTGACCAGATGATGATACGGAGAGCGCCGGGCCTTTCGGCAAGAAACAGAAGTACGGCGAAAAGAAGCGACAGGGCGATGGCGTAGACGATGATCGGAATAATGACCGAAGAAGCCGACCCGACGAGGTGGTAGACCAGGTCGTGATCGGTTGCGATGAGTGGACCGGTCAGGTCGAGCAGATAAAGGTTAGCGAGGCCGAAGGCGACCGCGATGGGATGAGTAAGTGGCTTCACCGCCTGTTTTCTTTCAAGGACGAGAGAACAGGATGCGAGCATTCGCACCGCCCGTTTCCAATCAAGGATTTGAAGTAAGGGTTTGCGCAGACGCAGGAATTAGCGCGCATTCCAAGAAAAGGCATAAGGCCCTTCTGCCGGATGTCAACGGCATCTAGGAGAGACGGCTGGACCGTGCGATCCCCTTGGGAGATCTGACGAAGAGACTCTTGAGGCGACGGCGGAAGTAGAATAGCGCTCCGGAAAAGATCGCGCTAATGCCCTGAAAGATCAGGAGCCCGGAGCCCGGATCGACGTAAGCGTGGGCTTGGCGCTCGAAGGTAAAGCTGAGCGCAATAAGAAACATCAGCGTCATCGCGAAATATTTCAGTTTGTAGCCCATTTGATAAGTTTCCTCTGCAGTGTTGCCTGGATGGACAAACCCGGCTCTGATGTAGATGACGCAATGGTTAAGGAAAAGTTTCGGTGAAAATATGTCTTTTTGACGTCCCTTTGATGTCATTGTTAAGCAAGGGTTGGTACTTGTTAGAGTTTGTCACACGCAAAAGAGATGCCCCATTCCTATTTAGTTGTACCTGAATACTCTGGCGCAGCCGCTAAGCGTGTAGGATGGCGGAACCAAAACTTACACCTTATGACGGATATGGAGAACTAACTTGCGCCTCGCTTCGCCTATCGCCCTTCTCTCGTACTTGACTCTCGCCGGGATCACCACTGTTTGCATGGCCGCTACCTCCGGGGAAAAATATCATTTGCTGCAGCGTCCAGCGTTGAGTCAGACGCAGATTGTCTTTAACTATGCGGGCGACCTGTGGAGCGTGGACCGCAAGGGTGGACATGCCACACGCCTGACTGTGGGAGTAGGGGTCGAGACCTCGCCGGTGTTCTCGCCTGATGGAAACACGATCGCGTTCACTGGGGAGTACGACGGCAACACGGATGTCTTTACGATTCCGGCGACAGGCGGCGTGCCGCATCGGGTGACGTACCATCCTGCAGCCGATACTGCGGTGGGATGGTCGCCGGATGGGAAGGAGATTTTGTTCCGTTCGGATCGGCAGGCGAACAGCCGCTATACGCAACTGTATGAGGTTCCAGCAGCGGGTGGATTTGCTAAAGTACTGCCTTTGCCGATGGCCTATGAAGGCGAGATCTCAAGCGATGGCGCGAACATTGCTTATTCGCCGCTGGGGCCGTCGTTCAGCTTCGACTACAACCGGTACGTGGCTTGGGGAAACTATCGCGGTGGGCGCGCCAGCACACTCTGGATTACGGGGCTGAAGGATCTGAGCAGCACGCAGATTCCGCATGAGACGGGTTCTGATCTCGATCCGGTGTGGGTGGGGAAGATGGTTTATTTTCTTTCCGACCGCAGTGGTCCGATGACGCTGTACAAGTACGACCCAGCGACGAAGGCTGTAACGGAGTGCGTGAAGAACGCAGGAAAGCCTGATATTCATTCGCTCTCGGGTGGCCCGGGCGGGCTTGTCTACGATCAACTGGGCGAGATCTATATGTATGACCTTGCTACGGGGCAGTCGCGACTTGTGCCGATCGATGTGACCGGCGACCTGCCGGAGGTGAGAGCGCGCATTGAGAACGTGAGTACGCAGATTGAGCATGCGGGGATCTCTCCGACTGGCCTGCGGGCGGTTTTTGAGGCGCATGGCGAGATTTTGACTGTGCCGGTGAAGAAGGGGCCGACGCGCGATATTACGAATACGCCGGGGGTGATGGAGCGGAGTCCGGCGTGGTCGCCGGATGGTCAGTCCATCGCTTATTTTTCCGATGAGTCGGGACTGTATGCGATGCACGTCGCGAGTCAGACCGGAGCGGGAACGGTGAAGAAGTTTCCGCTAGCCAAAGATGCCGCGTACTACTTCGATCCGGCGTGGTCTCCGGACTCGAAGCTGCTGTCGTTTCGCGACAATCATCTGCGGCTGTGGATGCTGGACACGACGAACGGTAAATTGACGCATGTAGGTGAAGACGATTATTACCAGACCGACAAGCGCGATATCGCGTGGTCTCCGGACTCGAAGTGGCTTGCCTACTCGCAGATCGTGAGGAACCATCTGCATTCGTTGTTCCTGTATTCGGTGGAGACGGGTAAGGCTACTCAGTTTACGCAGGATTCGGCTGATTCGCGGCTGCCGACCTTCGATCGCGGAGGGAAGTATGTCTACTTCGCAGCGAGCACTAACTCCGGGGGTGCCTCAGCGGGGTTGGATATGACGAGCGATCTGCTTTCTCCCTCACGCAACGTTTACGCGCTGGTGCTGGCGGCGGATCAGGCTTCGCCGATTGCGCCTGAGAGCGATGACGAGAAGACTCCAGCCCAGGCGAAGGAAAAGACGCCGGAGACTGCGGATGCTACGACTACGGGTGAAGCGAAAGAGGGCGCTCGAGGCGCGGCGCGACCTGCTACACCGCCAAGGCCGGTCAAGGTTGATCTGGACGGCATTGAGACGCGAATCGTGCCGCTGCCTTTGCCAGCTTCGGACTATCTGGATCTACAGGCCGGCAAAGCGGGCGTGTTGTATTTCCGGGAGGCTGGAGGAGGGAACCGATTTGCCGATCGCTCCGCCACACTGAGCCGGTATGTCTTTGATACGCGCAAGACGGAGAAGCTGGCGGATCGCGTGGCGAGCTTCGATCTCTCGGCTGATGGCGAGAAGATGCTGCTGGGACTGAGCGCTGAACGGCCCGGTGGACAGGGAGAGGGCGGCGGTGGCGGCGGACGGCGATTGAACTGGGTGATCGCGCCAGCTACTGCACCAGTGAAACCGGGCGAGGGAGCCATTTCGCTAGCGGACATGGAGGTGCGCATTGATCCGGCTGCAGAGTGGAAGCAGATGTACCACGAGGTGTGGCGGGTTGAGCGAGCCTACTTCTACGATACGAACTTCCACGGCGTGGACACCGTCGAAGAAGAGAAGCGGTTTGAGCCGTATGTTGCTTCGATTGCAGCTCGCAGCGACCTGAACTACATCTTCCAGGAGATGCTGAGCGGCTTTTCAGTTGGACATCTGCGCGGCACCGGAGGAACAATTCCAGAGGCACGACGCGTATCGGGCGGCCTACTGGGCGCGGACTATACGATCCAGGGCGGACACTATTGCCTCTCGAAGATTTATACCGGGGGCAACTGGAATCCGGAGCAGGCACCTCCGCTCGCACAACCTGGGCTGAATGTGCATGCAGGAGATTGCATCCTTTCCATCGGCGGCGAGGAGCTGAAGGCTGACGACGACATTCAACGCCTGCTCGAAGGTTCAGCAACCCACGCTCTCGTGCTGCATGTTGCGTCCGCGGACGGAAGCAACGCACGAGACATCACAGTGGTTCCTGTCCGGAGCGAGGCCTCCATGCGGAACAATCAGTGGATCGAAGACAACCAGAAGAAGGTGGATCAACTCTCCGGTGGCAAACTGGCCTATGTGTATCTTCCGGATACGGGAGCCGGCGGCTTCACGAACTTCAATCGTTTTTATTACTCGCAACTGGACAAGCAGGGCGCGGTGATCGATGAGCGTTTCAATGGCGGTGGGCAGGTCGCCGACTATATCATCGAAGCGATGCAGAGGAAGATCATGGGATATTGGGCGTATCGCTATGGTGCGATCCAGACATCCTCGAATGCGTCTATTCCGGGACCAAAGGTGATGATCATCAATGAGGTCGCGGGCTCCGGCGGCGATGCGATGCCGTGGCTGTTTCACCAGGAGAAGGTCGGGACGCTGGTTGGCAAGCGCACCTGGGGCGGGCTGGTCGGTATCGGCGCGATTCCTGTGTTGATGGACGGCGGCAATGTGACGTCGCCAAGCTTCGGCTACTTCTCGCCCGAGGGCAAGTGGCAGATCGAGAATCACGGCACCGACCCGGATGTTGTGGTTGAGCAGGATCCAAAGGCGGTAAGCGAAGGACACGATCCGCAGTTGGAGAAGGCTGTGAGTGTCGCAATGCAGGAGCTCGCGCAACATCCTGTACAGGAGCCGGCGAAGCCGCCTTACCCGAACTATCACAAGAAGTAGAGAGTATGGGGGGAGGATATCTCCCCCCCGTACTTCCCTTCTCTACAAGGAGAAGCCCGATGCAGTAAAGATCCCTTTGGCTGCTGAGATAATCTGGCCAGGATCTTTGGTCGTGATTGCTGCGGCGAGAACGATCACAGACGAAGCAATATTGACCGCCTTATCAATATCCTTGAGCTTATCTAATGCTTTGTCTGCGGCCTTGGTGGCAAGAGAGATTTGATTGACTGCCTGATCTGCGTTGTCGAGCGTGAGGTTTGCATCCTGCAGCGCAAGGCCGGCGGCAACGTTCATCAACGAGAAAACATAGCCTTGCAGATGGACGATGCGGGGATCAGTGAGCGCGCTGCCGGCGGCGATGGCATCGAGGCGCACCTGGCCAACTTCCACGGCTATGTCATGAAAGGATTGAGCCAAGGCCTGCATCTGATCGTCGGAGAGAGTGGTGGCGCCTGGCGAGGCTTGATCGGCCCGTGGATTGAGTTTGACTGTGTTGACTGTGTTGACTGCCTTGGTCTTGATTGTCTTGGTTGTCTTGGTTGTCATGGTTAGTTCAACCTCGATTGAATGTTGGAGAGCGCCGTCTGGAGCGATTGGACGATGGGCGCGGCTTGCTTGGCGAGGTCAGTGATGCTGATCTTCTTGCCCGCTTCCCCTTTCAACCTGGAGTGGAGAGCGGCGATGTCATCCATGACTTTGCCATAGTCGGCTATCGCGTCTTTCCGCGATTGAAGAGCGTCCTTATCGTGCGCATACTGGCGCTGGACGAGGATGAGAGCGAGACGCTCGTTCGGTGTGGCGGCTGCCATGGGGCCCCGGTAGAAGTTGTCCAGGGTGGTTTCTTCATTGGAGAGAAGCAACCCATAGTCGACGGTAATGACCTTCTTGAGAGCCTTGGTAAGAGACTGGATAGCGGCGTCGTTCTGCTCGATAAGCTGGCCGAGTTGTTTTTGCCGATAGCCTTTCGTAGCGGCATCGGCGAGGGCTTTCAGGATTCCCTGGGCATCGTTTGTAGCCGAGATAGTGTTGGCCGACAGGGCCGAGTTTGCACTGGTAGAAGTTACATTTGCGTTGATGGTGGCGTCATAGCTGAGCGGTTTATTGGAGGCGAGTTTGCCGAGCGCGTCGAAGTAGTCGGCAAGGACGTTCTCGTCTTTCGCAAGATGATCTGCGACGTTCTGATATGGCTGGCAGTCCTGAGCGTGTTGGCTTGTGTCGCGCTCTGCCGCTGGAGTGTTATTGAATAGAGTGTTCTGGCGGGCGCAGGTGCCCGCAACGTCGTTGGAGACCTTGGGAAGAGCGACGCGGGCTTTATCGGACAGGTTGGAGAATCCGGCTGCATCATCAAGGTTGGCGCATCCGTTGAAGGCCAGCATAAAAAATGCTGCTGCCGCGATTCGGTAGCGAAGGGACATGAGACCTCTTTCGCGTGACGGAACGACTTTATGCGAGTTTTTGTTATTTTGCCAAGGCGGTGGGAGTCTCAGTGTGGGCCTGGACCAGCCATTTAGCGGTGTTGGGTTGGCGGACCCAGACGGTGATGGAGTTGTTGTCGTAATTGTTTACCTGCGGGTGATCTTCCGTGCCGCAGTTAAAGGTATTGACTACGTGATAGGCGGTCAGGGCTGAGTCCGGGCTAAGGATGCGGACCTGGAGATCGCGGAGTTCGTAGGACTCGAGCTTGCAGTGCTTAAGAGTAATTAGTAAGGAGTCTGCGGCCTGGATCTTGTTGTCTACCTGGATGAAGTCTTTGGTGAAGAGGCTTCGGACCGTGGCGAAGTTTCCTTCTGCCATGGTGGTCCATAGGTTCTGCTCGAGATTTACGATCTCTACAGGAGACGGAGTTGCGTTTTGGGCCTGAGAGGGTAGGGCAAAGGCCAGGATTGCCACGAGAAAGAGACTCATGGCTGTTATGTTAGCGCGGGTTTCTGGATTCGAAGGCTACTGAATTAGCCCGCGCAACTTGCTATGAATATCTTTTTTCTATGCAATGGGTTAGGCGATGTTCAGGCTTGATCGGCATTTCTGTGGAGGCTTGGGGTTGGTTTTAGCGTCTTACTGATAGCTTTGCAATGTCATCTGGAGGACATGTGGCAAATATGGGACTTATGTGGCGGGTTTGCGGTTTTTCGCTGGTCGCAGTTGTGGTGTCAGGGCATGCCGCGTTCGGGCAGACGGCAAAGTCGAAGAGCGCGAGTGCTGCGAAGCCTGGGATGGCAGTGTGGTCGCCTGAGGTGCAGCAGACTCTGGGAGTAGCGGAGCAGAATTTCAAGGCGGAGGGTTTGAATAACTTGACGAAGATGCAGCTTGTCGCGCTGCTGGCATCAGCACGGATTGATCCGCGGAGGCAGATACTGACATGTCCGGCGAGTGGGACGATGTCCGGGGGGAGAATACACGTCCTGGTAACGGTGACCGGGGACGATCCGACAGGGGACATTGCGACTTCGATTAAACAAGCCGTGGGCGCGATGAATGGGGTGGATCTGGTGGACTCGGCAGCCAAGGCAGATAAAGTGCTACATCTGGTGGTCGAGAAGATGACGACGGGCCGGGGAACGATTGGGTTTGTGGCGTCGTACCTGACCGCGACTCCTTGCACCTCGGAGTCTGCAGGGAAGAAGACAGATGTGGAGTTGAAGGGATCGCTGGGGACGGGGACGGCGGTGAAGGTGGCCGATCTGGCAAAGGATCTGACCACGATGCTGGATCATGACCTGCAGCCTTTGCGATCGGGGACGCCGCAGTAGAGATTCGTTCGCGCTTCAGGGTTTGATGGGGACTTCGGTGTGGATTTGGACGAGCCATTTGCCGTCGCGACGGACCCAGGTGGTAGTGGCGTTGTAGCTGCCGGCGAGGTGGGATTCGCCGCAAGTGGTTTCGCTGGATGCGGTGTAGGCGAGGATGGCGATGTCGGGCGTGATCATGCGGAGCTGATGGTTGCGGAACTTGAAGTTGGAGAGGGTGCAGGTGTTGAGATTGTCCATGATCTGCTCGCGGGTCTGGATAGCCTTTTGTATGTAAAGAAAGTCGGGGAGGAGGAGAGCGTGGAAGGTGGCGAGATCGTGGTTCTGCAGGGTTCTCCAGAGATTAAGCTCCTGGATGAAGATGAAGTCGGGCTCGGTGCCGATGGGATCTGGAGCAGGGGGTTGGGCGAGTGCGGGAGTTAGTGTCGCGGCCAATAAAGTGAGAAGGAGTGGCTTCATGGGTGGGAGTTTAACTTGAATCTGGGAAATTGAAACAGACTTTTCGGATACCCACCCCGCCGAAATGTAGGCAAAGCCCTCATTTTATTTGCTTTAGGCTTGTACTTCCGTTTGTTGGCGTTTGGCAGAGCCGTGATTCTGTGGGTTTTGATTCGACTATGTTCGTAAAGTATTCACTTCAAAGGGAAAAGCCCCGAAGGAGATGAATTTCTCTGGGGCTTTTTCGATTTTCTTTTCTGATTTAAGCAGGTTGGAACTAACTAAAGTGCAATAGCTGGCTTGAGATAGTTAGGTGTTTTGAGAGCTTGACACGCATTTTTGCCTTTTTTGGGGGTTCTGGTGAGTGATTTTTTGGTGTGCTTATGAGGGGTTGGGGCGAGATCGTGGCGGAGCGACGTCGGTGCGCTTGCCGCAGCTGTTCTCGGAGACCGAGGGAATGTGGAAGGCAGGGCTAAAACTTCAACACGGGGTAGTACCGCAGTCGCGGAGATCTACCCCGTGGTATTGCTGCTTTAGCGCGACAGCAGTCTGCGTTTTGCGATGCCAGCGAGCCCAAGAAGACCGGAACCGAACAAAACCAGGGTCGAAGGTTCCGGAGTAGGACCGGGAGGATTTATAGGTTGGCCGCCGACGGTGACGCCATCGATGGCCAAGCCTGTGTCAAATGCCTCGTCTACCCAGTTGGTGGCGCCAAACTCCACGTAGTAGTTTTCCGCCAGTCGGGATGTCGTAGGTGGATAGAACCCAGCCGGTGTAACCGCAACCGGTATCGAAGCATTCACCGGAGTACGATCCCAGGGGCGACCAAACTGGTCCGCCAGGAATGATTGGAACTGATGACGGGCTAAGCGTGGCGACAACTGGAAAAGCAGACAAACCCTGGGCGGGAACGATGCTACCGCTGGGCTCGGTCTGACCGGTGAAGAGCAGTGCGACGGGATTGTTGCTAGACGCGCTGAAGAGCTCTGCCCATGCATAGTCTGCGAAGGTATAAGCCAGCAACTCTAGATGGAAAACTAGTGGCTGTTTTGCTTAAACGCGAATTTAAAAATACAACTTTTTCTCATGGATTTTCGTTTGCAGCTAAAATTGCCCACCTTAGCGACGATGAAACTGTCGCGAAGATGGGGCGCCGGGTCGTGGTTATGAGGTCAGATGCGGTCCATCCGCCCGGACCATGTAGACTTGCTGAGCAAATCTTTTTGAGACCATTATTTCCTTAAATTATTCTTATTTCTATGTTGGACCGACATTCTACTGTTATGGAAAATCCTCAGCAACAAGACTCATTCAAGAGCAGGTGGCTCTCGATTGGGCGCGCGAGTATTGTCTTAGCTACTTTTTTATTGACACTTCGTTTCGGGAAATACGTTCTCGCGACGCCACATTTCATTAGCGATGATGAAAGTTATCTTCTTCTTTCGCTGAAGCATTACTTTGCGGGGGAACATCTTTATACGCAAGTATTCAGTATGTATGGTCCATTTTATTTCCTGCTCCAAAAAGCCATCTTCGGATTGTTCCGTTTGCCAGTTTCATTCGATTCTGGACGGCTTGTAGCCTATATCTACTGGGTGCTGTCGGCCGTGTTTGGTGGACTTTTTGTCTACAGGCTGTCAAAGAATGCACTGCTCGCATCGGCTGCCTGCTTAGCAACGATGTGGTTGGAAAGGGTTATATCTCTCGAACCAAATCACCCGCAGGAGGTGGTAATCGTACTGCAGATGCTGGGATGTTGTATTTCGGCGAATCCGAGCCCAGCTGCGTTGTTATCACTAGGTGCCGTCGGAACGGCACTCTTTTTTACAAAAACCAATATAGGGATTTTTTTTCTGGCTGCTGCTGTGATTGCTTCCGTGTGCGTGTTTCCGGAGGGCCGCCTACGAAATATGAGCAGCCAACTGCTATTTGCAGCAGTGGTGGCAGGGCCAATCGTACTGATGCATCATTTCCTGAATGCGTGGGCATGGGGGTTTTGCCTCATGAGTATTCTGGCAGGCACTTCCACTCTGCTTGCCGGAATGCGCGCGAACGTTTATGCGTCCGAGGGCATGAAAACTTTTCGATACATCGCGCTGGGCGCTATAGGGTTTGCCATTCTGACCCTTCTCGCAACGACGATGGAAGGATTGTCGCTGCGCACTGTACTGGATGGTGTTATATTGGCCCCATCACGCCAACCTGCGGTGTTTTTCATCCCTTTTGTCGTAACAAAAGAGATGCTTATGTTTGGGATAGTGTTAGCCGTCTGCGTGGCTGGGCTGTATTGGTTCCCTGAGCGGTGGAGGACACGCTCCGCATGGATTGATGTACTGAAATGCGTGGCTGGGGTGCTCGTTATTGTGTTGTTAGACAAACGGACCATAGCTTATATGGCTCCGCGAACGTTCTCTTTTGCGCCACTGTATGCTCTTCTTCCGTTGGTGTTGATTCCGAGAAAGGAAGTCCGATGGAAAGCAGTTGAGTATTTTCCACGGATTTTTATTGCGGCTCTTGCAGTGATGCTAATCATGCAGGCTTATTCGGTCGCTGGCAGTCAGGTAAATAGTGGAGTAGCACCTTTTCTGCTTTGGGCGTTCGTCTGCATCCACGATGGCGGCGGTGGGCTACTCGCTTCATTTCCATCAACAAAAGGCTGGCATGTTCGCATAAGCGCAGCATCCGTCCTGGGGGGAATCGTCTTGGTCATTTTGACCGCTGGGATGCTGAAACAAGGTATTTGGCACCGGCATTATCCGACTCCCGCTTCTTCTTTGGCTGGATCGGCATCGTTGCATCTTCCCATTGACCTTGAGACGTATTACGGAGCGGTATCCAACGACGCCCAAACCAACTGCCAGATTCTTTTCACGATGCCTGGCATGGGAAGTTTCAACTTCTGGTCCGAAGTGCCAACTCCGGATGGGTTCAACGAGGATAACTGGATGAGGGGAATCCCGCTTGAAAAACAACAAAAGACGCTTCAGGTTCTCGAAGCGAATCCGTCGGCATGCGTGATCACCAGGCCATCGATGCTGCCTGTCTGGGGTGTGCCCGATGACGGTATCGATAGTCTTCCGCTCGCGCGTTACATCCGTCACGACATGCCAACGGTGTTCGCAAGATGGGGCTACGAGATCCACGTCAGTCCGAATCGGCGCGTGCCGTGGGTTGAACGGTCGACAGTCACGGCTCCGTAGCCTAAAGGGTACTCTCTGGAATAAGGCACCTTTCGGCTTTCGTCTCCCCTTTGAAGTGGCCACCGAAGAAACGTTTCCTCTTCGGGGTGGGTCTTGACTTCTTCGGGATGACTAGGGCGGCTACTTTGTCCTGGATTCGAGGTCGAGGGGGGCACCGAGTCGTGGTGGTCTCAGATGTGGGCACGCGTGCAACGAAATAACGCCCCCTCCATTATGTCGTGAAGGGGGCATTGTTTTTTAGGTATTTGCGGTTTAGGTTGCTAGGTGCGGAGGCGCGAAAGTGACCTGCGAGCGAAGGGTATCGCGGCGAGGCCGAGGACCAGGAGTGAGATTGTTTCCGGTTCAGGGACACTGCTGGGTGGAGCAGGTGGTCCAGAAGGAAGCTGGCTAGTGAGGGTCGCGTCCTCGCCTACGGTGAAGGCGTAGAAGTTTTCGAATTGCGGGGTGGTGAAGGTGATGGAGCTGAAGTCACCGTTGAACTGGATGATTCCGTTGCCTTCCTGCCCTTCTGCATCCTCGCCATTGATAGTGAGTGCGGTGCCGCCGAACTCGGCGGACGGTCCGCCTCCCTGAACGGTGAAGGGTTCGCTGGCGGAGAAGTCAAAAGAGGCTGGGGTGCCAGCCGCACCGAGGCTCCAGACGGCGAAGATGGGGTCGGCGACTACTGTCGAGAAGGTGATAGTTTCGGTGAAGGAGACTCCGCCCTCGAGGCCGACCGAGTTGTTGATGGCGGGTGGGGCGTTGCCAACGACGCCGCCAGTGAAAGTGGTTGTGGGTGTCCAACTGGGATAGTCCGTGAGCAGGCCGCTCGTCTGGCCGGAATAGTTGACGGTGATGCTGCCGATAGTGCCCGTGGCCGAGCCAGGACTGCCGGATGTACCAGAGGTCCAGGTTGCCCAGGCGATGGTGTCGGCGTGGATTGGGATGGTGGAAACCGCACAGGCAGCGATCAGAAGTGCGGACACAGATAGAGAACGCAGGCAGTTTAGCCACATGGTCTTTCTCCTTTAGTTGTCCGGGGGGCCCAAGGGTTGGAGACTTATTTATAGACCTGGACTCGGGAGACGTCAATTCGGTTTGCGGAAAAATAACATAACTGTGGGCACCCACCCTACGGAATGTGTGCAAAGTCTTCATTCGATTTGGTTTAGGTTTGGACCTCCCTTCGGGGATGTTTGGCAAAGTCTTGATTCTATTGGTTTTTTCGATTCTGCTTGTCGGTAAAGTCCTCATTGCAAAAGGGAAAGCCCCGGAGGGGGATAGATTCCTCTGGGGCTTTTTTGTTTTTCTTTTCTGTATTAAGTATAGCTTGCTGGGCCGAACTAAAACGCCACGCGGATGTGGTTTGGTTTGAGTGAGTTAGGTGGTTTGGGGGCTTGACATGCGATTTTGTTGAGGTTTTTGGGGATTTTTTTGTGCGGCAGGGCGGTGGGTGGCTCACCCATGCAACGGCTCAGCGCCTGTTGAAGTAAGGGTCGAATTGGCCGCGGCATCGGGTTTGAAGAACAGCGCGTGGAGTCTCTCCTTGCCGAGCACTCGGCCAACCTCCCTGAAGGCGAAGAGTGGAACGAAGGCGCAAAGAATCACGATTGTTCTAGCGATCATCTCCTCAGGTTTTAAATTATGCAGGATTGTTCCGGAAGGCTCGTGGTGAATGACACGTTTGACTAGCTCCTCGAGAAAGTGGAACGCGAAGACCAGCAGGCCAAAGACAAATGTCTTGAAGAGAACTGACAGGTACAGCGGTTTCTTCTCCCATCTCCTGCCAAGGTGAGCCATCTCTCCGATGAGAATAACTTTGGCGATGACGAGAGCATTGATCAGCGCGAAGGTGTAGGTCAGATACTCGATGTTATATTTTCTCAACAGCAGCGTAGAGTAGGTCGACAATGCGCAGAAGAAAAAGGCCAGGTAAAGGGAGATGGCGATGTAGTCCTTAAACTCCCGCTTCGCCTTCTCCTTGAAGCTGGGTGCGGACGGGTCTTTCAGGCCTTGGCTGGTCATTTGAGTCCCTCCTGTTTTGTGGGGCCCCGTGAGTGGGATTGTAGACTTTTTTCTTTGGTGCCGAAGCGTTGATCGATTTGTATATCTTTTTTTGTATATACTATTGCGTATAGGCGGTGGCAACTGCGTGCGGTTTGTTTGGGACGAGAGAAAGAATAGAGCAACCAGCGGAAGCATGGCATTAGTTTCGAGACTGCTACGGCGATCTTTGAGGATCCTTTACAGTTGCTGATCGAAGATCGGTTTGTTGGAGGAGAGCAACGGTGGAAGACGATCGGAGAGGTTCATGGAAGGTATCTGCTGATCGCAGCTCACACGATTGAAGAGGATGGGGAAGACTTGATTCGCATTATCTCGGCTCGCGAAGCGACGGCCCATGAGAGGAGAGATTATGAAGACGAAATGTGATGTGGTTTACACGAGAAAGCCAGGCACTCCGCTCACGCGAAAGCAATTGAAGGAACTGAAGGCACTGAAAGGGCGTCCGATTGACACCTCGGATATTCCAGAGTTACCGCCGGGGGCGCTGAAAAATGCGATTCGCGGCGGGCTCTATCGGCCAGTGAAGAGAGCGGTGAGTCTGCGGCTGGATGCGGATGTGATCGCTTGGCTGAAGAAGGATGGGAAGGGATATCAGACGCGGGCTAACCGGATGCTCCGGGAGAAGATGCTGAAGGAGATGGCTGGGTAAGGTTTTTGGATTTTCGCTGCTGCGAAAATGGCCCACCTTAGTCGCGATAAGACCGCGCCGAAGATGGGGCACCAATAATGCTGCGGGATGAAGTTTCTCCTTGTTTGCTGACTGGACGAGGTGTAGTGTTCGATACGACTTCAACTTACAGCGAATAGGTCCTTCCATTTCATGCGTCGTCTGCTTGCTTCCCTCTTGGTTCTTCTCTCTGGATCCGGCAATTTTGCCCTCTCTCAACAGGCTGTTACGCCCGCCACTGCGGCTTCCGTAGTCGCGCCCGCTGCGATCGTGACGCCGCCAGCGGTTCCTGTTCCCACTGCGCCAGACGCCTCGGGCAAGTACAAGCTGCGCGAGGGGGAAGACGTGAATCTGCAGTTTGCACAAGACCTGAGTTCAAAGACGGCTGCGGAGGGCGATCCCGTGACCCTCACGCTCGTCGATGATCTCAAGGTGGGAGGCGTTGTTGTGGCGAAGGCGGGGAGCAAAGCGGTCGGAGAGGTGAGTAAGGCTGAGAAGTCCGGAATGATGGGAAAAGCCGGGGAATTGAGCATTCGGTTGGATTATTTGAAGGCGGGGGATGAGAAAGTCAAACTGCGCGGCACGAAGGGTAAAGAGGGTGAGAGCGGCGTGACGAGTACTGTGGTTCTTACCGTGCTATTTGGGCCGATTGGGCTGATCAAACATGGCAAGAACGTGGAGATCAAACAGGGCCAGACTCTGCATGCCTTTGTGGCGGATGATATTTCCCTGTTGCCTGTTTCGTAGTGGGTTGCAAGAGTGGATTGGATTTTCGCTACCGCGAAAATGGCCCACTCATCGCATAAGACAAAGACGCGATGAATGGGGCACCCATCTAGTGCCTGGGCCACCCGCCACCGAGCATTGATATATATGGGCCACCCACCCTAATCCGTAATCACATTCGGTGGTACCCGTAGTCTCATTCCGGGAAACTTAGCAGGATGACTCACCCTGCCGTAATGACGTTACGAGAGCTTTTCGGTCGCCGGATTCAATTCTTACGTAAATCGCGAGGGTTAACCCAAGAAGCTCTCGCTGAAAAAATAGGAATTTCGATCGATTTCTTGAGCCTCATCGAGCGCGGTCGTAATTCGCCGTCTTTCGACAATTTGGAACAATTTGGGCAGGCATTCGGATTGCCGATCTCAGCCTTATTTAGCTTCTCGGAGACCTCCGATGAAAGCAAATAAGACATTCGTCTTGATCGACCGAAAAGAAACAACAAAGAGCGAGAACTGGAAAGTTGCTCATGAAGCCATATATTCAGCGATCCAAAAATGCGTTTGGCCCCTAAATGCGACGGATCGGAAGTTTACTCTTCCACGCATCATCCAACTGAAGCCCGGCGATTCATACACGACGTTAATAGGCAAGACAACCAAGTGGACCGCAGAAGCGAAGAATCTCAGAAATGGTGTGCTGCCTTTGCGGAAGATGTTTCGACAGAACCTAGTGGCTTCGTTGGACTGGAAAGCTGAAGAGCCGCTGGATTTAGCAAAATACTTCGAAGTGACCAGAAACAATGAAGCACTTGAGAAGATCTTCTTATACCCAACGGGTGAGGCTTTGAAAGATCCACTTCATGAAGGAGTGGGCGAGTTTGATTTTTGGTTTCAGAGCAAAGATGGCTTCCGAGTAGTCGTTGAGTGGGAAACCGGGAACATTTCGTCTTCGCACCGGTCTCTCAACAAGATGTGCTTGGCTCTTATGGGTGGGCTCGTAGATGCGGCGGTATTGATTGTTCCCTCAGCCGCCTTGCGTCCGCACCTAACAGATCGCATCGGCAATATTACGGAACTTCAGCCTTATTTCTACTTCTGGCAAAGTGTTGCGCCGCGCATCGGCAAGGGGATACTTGCGGTTATAGAAGTTGAACAGGACGAACTCATAAAGAGTTCCGATTTGCGTATTTTTATTCCAGTCGGGTCAGACGGCAATGCACGTAGATTTGTGAACAAGACCAAATCGAAGACGAAGAGCACTGTAAAAGCTAAGGCGAGTCCGAAAAAGAGAAAGAAAGGGAGCCTATAGGCTCGCACTTATGAAGGAAGCGCTCGGACGTAGATTTCCACTCTGGATCGCAACCATTGGCAAGATCGATGAGACGCAGCCGAGCGGGTTCACAGTCGCCGATATCTCCCGAAATCCACGATCGACCTAGCTTCTCTGCGACATACGCGGTTGTCCCACCTCCTGCGAAGGGATCGCAGATCAAGTCCCCTGGATTGGTCGTAAGCCTTATTACGCGTTCGAGTAGTACGGGAGCCAGTTCATTAGCTCCCCGATATTTATATTTTTTATGTCTAACCGGTGGGACGTCGGTCCAGACATCTCCGAGATTCAGGCCCTTTTCATTTAGGTATTTCTTGTGGCCACCGTAGTCCTTAATATCCTTGCCACAGTGCCTGCAAGTCTTGATTGGAATTCTGACAGCATCACGGTCGAACACACGCGGTCTGTTGCCTTTTATAAAAAAGAGGATGCCATAGTGGCTGGTCGACAATCGGTTAGGAATGGGCAGACTGTGGGCCTTCTCCACAGCAATCCAATGTTTGAAGGTCATCTGAGGCTGAGCCATTAGGAAGGCTCCCAGCGGCATCAACCATTTTGGCAAATTATAAAGAAAGAGAGAACCACCGGGCGTCAGTGTGCGAATTGCCTCTAATAGCCAGCTCTGACTCCAAGCGAGATAGTGAGCCTCAGAAAGATCATCAGAAGACTCAGGACCATAATGCTTATTCAGATTGAAAGGTGGGTCGGCGAAGAAGGTATCCACGCTATCGGTTGCAATCGACTTCAAAAGCGTAATGCAGTCCGACTGGAAGAGACGACCGAGCTGAGTTTCATATTCGAGCTTCATGCCGTAATCAGATTACGGCATGAAATTTAGGAAATCTAGGCCGATAATGAAAATTCTATGGATCTGAATCCATTTTAGGAATTACTGCAGAAGCGTTCCCTCTTCGGGTTGGGTTTTGGCTTCTTCTGGGGGGATGACTACGGCGGCGGCTACTTTGTCCTGGTCTTCTAGGTCGAGGAGCTTGACGCCTTGCGTGCTGCGGCCGGCGGCGCGGATGGATTTGGTGTCGATGCGGATGATCTTGCCGAACTGGCTGATGACCATGAGTTCGGTGGTGTCGTCGACGAGGTTGATGCTGGCGACCTTGCCGATCTTGGGCGTGGTCTTCATGCCGATGACGCCCTTGCCGCCGCGGGACTGGAGACGGTACTGGTCGACGTCGGTGCGCTTGCCGTAGCCGTTCTCTGAGACAGAGAGGATGAGGCAGGGAGTGAGGCCTAGCTTCTCGTCGAGTTTGGCGAGCTTGGCCTGGGCCTCTTCGGAGAGGATGGGTGCGGAGAGTTCGCCGGGTTCGGCGAGTTCGAGAGGCTGGGCCGCGGTGGAGTCGGCTGCTTCGTCGATGGCTTCCATGACCTGATCGGTGAGGCCCTTCTGTCCGGACTTGGCGGCGCGCTCGAGGCGGAGCTTGTTACGGGCCTCGCTGGATGGCGTGACAGCGGCGCCGATGACGTAGTCTCCCTTGCGGAGGTTGATGCCTCGGTTGCCGGTGGCAGGACGGCCCATGGGGCGGAGATCCTGCTCGGCGAAGCGGATGGCCTGGCCGTCGTGAGTGGCGAGGAAGATGACCTGCTGGCCGTCGGTGATACGGGCGGTGATGAGCTCGTCGTCCTTCTCGATGTTGATGGCGATGATGCCGCGGGCCATGACGTTGGAGAAGTCTTTGAGCGCTGTCTTCTTGACGGTGCCGTTGCGCGTGGCGAAGAGGACGTACTTGGAGTCTTCTTCGAGGTCGCGGACGGGAAGGATAGTGACGACTTTTTCGCCGGGCTGGAGAGCGACGAGCGAGGCCATGGCTTTGCCCTTGCCGGCGGCGCCGACGTCGGGGACTTCGTAGACTTTGAGCCAGTAGACGCGGCCGGTGTTGGTGAAGCAGAGGAGATAGGCGTGTGTCGAGTCGATGATGAGCTGGGCGACGAAGTCCTCTTCGCGGGTCTTCATGCCGAGACGCCCGGTGCCGCCGCGACGCTGCTGGCGGTAGGTGGAGATGGGTGTGCGCTTGAGGTAGCCGGTGTTGGAGACGGTGACGGCGACCTGCTCGTCGGCGATGAGGTCTTCGAGCTGGAGTTCGGTGGTCTCGTCGACTATGACTGTGCGGCGGGCGTCGCCGTATTTGTCGCGAATTTCGGTGAGCTCTTTGATGATGACTTTGCGGAGCTTGGCCGGGGAGGCGAGGATGGACTCGAATTCGGTGATGTTGTCGCGGACTTCGGCGAGCTCTTTGAGGAGCTCGTCGATGGAGAGCTGGGTGAGGCGGTAGAGCTGCAGTTCGAGGATGGCGTCGATCTGCTTGTAGCTGAGGATGAGCGTGCCGGTGTTCGAGAAGGTCATGTCGACGGCATACTTCTTGGGGTCGAGCGTGACGCCTTTGAGTTCGGTGCCGCGGAGATTGATCTTTTTGCCGGAGAAGTACTGGAAGAGATTTTCGCGGGCTTCGACGCGGCTGCCGGACTGGCGGATGGTCTTGATGACGTTGTCGAGATGGTCGAGCGCGATCTGGTAGCCGAGGAGGATGTGTTCGCGGTCGCGGGCTTTGCCGAGGAGGAAGGCGGTGCGGCGGCGGACGACTTCGGTGCGGTGATCGAGGAAGGCGCGGATAGCGTCGTCGAGCGGGAGTTCCTTGGGCTGACCGTTGTGGACGGCCAGGAAGATCATGGAGAAGGACTCCTGCATGGAGGTGTGTTTGTGGAGCTGGTTGAGAACGATCTGATGCTCGGCTCCGCGCTTGAGGCCGATGACGATGCGCATGCCGTCGCGGTCGGACTCGTCGCGGAACTCGTCGCGGGCGATGTCGGTGATGACGCCCTCGTTGACGAGGTCGGCGATGCGCTCGATGAGGCGGGCTTTATTGACCTGGTAGGGGATCTCGGTGACGATGATGGCTTCGCGGCCGCCGGAGATCTTTTCGATGGAGCACTTGGCGCGCATCATGAAGCGGCCACGACCGGTGGCGTAGGTGTTGCGGATGTTGCTGCGACCGAAGATGAATCCGCCGGTGGGGAAGTCGGGGCCTTTGACGTGGTCGAGGACCAGGTCGAGGTCGCTGCGGGTTTCGGCCTTGTCCTTGGAGATGAGGGCGATGCAGGCGTTGACGACTTCGGTGAGATTGTGCGGCGGGATGTTGGTCGCCATGCCTACGGCGATGCCGCCGCTTCCGTTGATGATGAGGTTGGGGATGCGCGCGGGAAGGACAGTGGGCTCGAGGGTGGACTCGTCGTAGTTGGGGGTGAAGTCGACGGTGTCGGAGTCGATGTCGGCGAGCATCTCGCCGGCGATGCGGGTGAGGCGCGACTCGGTGTATCGCATGGCGGCGGGTGGGTCGCCGTCGACGGAGCCGAAGTTGCCCTGGCCGTCTACGAGGGTGTAGCGCATGGAGAAGGGCTGCGCGAGGCGGACCATGGTGTCGTAGATGGCGGAGTCGCCGTGGGGGTGGAAGTTGCCCATGACGTGGCCGACGACCTTGGAGGCCTTGGTGTATTTTTTGTTGAACTGGAGACCCATCTCCTGCATGCCATAGAGGATGCGGCGGTGAACGGGCTTGAGGCCGTCACGGACGTCGGGCAGGGCTCGGCCGATGATGACCGACATGGAGTAGTCGAGGTACGACCGGCGCATCTCCTCTTCCACATTGATGGAGAGCATGTGGGCGGCGCCGCGGCCAGGGATACTGCCGCCGTCGGGCGGAGAGCCAGCCGGTGGGGGGGCGTTTGAGGCGGCGTCTTGTGGAGATGGGGGAGTGAGGGGGAGTTCTGGATTCTGATCGTCTGCCATGGATTTATAAAGCCATTATATAGGGAATTGGAAGCGTCTTCCGTGCCGTGGCAGGGCTGTAAAATGTTACTCTTGCGCAGCAGGCGAAAGATCGCCAAGTATCCGGTAAAGGATTTGATCTAAGGAGCTTGAGACTCTCCGACTGCGCAACTACGCGATTTCCAAATAGGGTGTCAATTTGCTTCAGACGCTAAGTAGAAATAAGGAAAAGACCCTCATCTTTTGTCTTGTCGGAATCTATCTGCTATTTGCCTGTCTATGGCAAGACATTCTTTTTTATGACGAGTCCTACTATTTAGACCGGGGCACCCAAATTCACGCGTCAATGTTCCTCCATGAGCTGACGGAGGGACCTCTTTATTCTCTGTGGTTCAGAGTTCTCAGTTTCGTGTGTCCCAATCCAGTGTGGCGATATTTTTTCTCCTGGGGGCTGTTGGTAACGATCGTCGCGATAATTCCCTGGCTAATGCGAATTCGGTCTGCATGGATTTATGTGCTGATTTTATTCAGCGTTCCTTTTTTTAGCGTCGGACCCTATGTTTCTCTATTCGCTTCAATGTTTTTTGTTATCGGACTGTGCCTGATTCTTCGATGGAATTTGTCAGTCGTTGAAGCATTATCCCAATGCTGCCTACTGTGCTTTGTAGCTGCCTTCTGCCGGCCCGAGTTTGAATACGGAGTTTTCGTTTCGGGCATCGCCGCCGTTATCGCAATCGTGGCAAAAGGCTTTCAAGAGTCGAAGAGAAAGGCAACCCTCGCAGTTTTCGTGATTCTGTGTTTGATGGGCACGATGCTTGTCGTAATAAGCCACTCAGATCAGAGCCGTTCCGGACTTGCGTTCGTACAACACTTCAATGTGCGAGCATCCGAGAAAGGCCTGCTTGGAGGAGAGAGTCCACCGCTTTCACTTTATGCCTATAAGGTTTTTCATGTAGCGGCTGGACGCAAGGCTACAATCGGAGTTTTTTTTCATTCCAATCCTCGTCTATTTCTCGGACATCTCGCCGCGAATGCGGCCGATCCGAAGTTTTTTCTCCCTTTGATGTTTTTGCTTGCTGTGCTTGCCTATACATGGCTGATTAAGAAGGATCGGTCTCTATTGCCGGCCAGCATCTTTATCCTTATGATCAGCGTTCCCGTTGTAGTTGGGAGCCTGGTAATTTATCCGCGGCGCCACTATGCGGTAATTGCTTTCCCCGCTATTGTATTGTTTGCTCTTCAGGTATTTATGCCTCGGCGGGCGATCAGGACGGTTTCTGTACCATTGCTGCTTATTTTGGCAACGGCACTGATCGTTGCAAAGCCACTAGTGAAACGGCAAATCCCAAACAAACATTCCGGCCTCCTTACCATCCATTGCCTTCGTGATCTGGAAGCATCCAGACCGGAGCGAAGCTCGACGATGTTCGATTCCATCGGGATTCCGAATGTTTACTTCGCACGTCCAAAAGCGCGCGGAGCTATTTTCGATCTTACTGATTTGCAAAGCTTCGAGAGTTGGGCAAGTCAGACAAGGCCCGACTGGATTCTGGCAGGCCCGGAGATGGAGATGCAATATCACATCTCCGAAGTTCAGCTAAACGAGTTTGCGATAGGTGATTTGGGGTATGTACCTCATACATTTGCTGCAGCGACCGGGTTGACGGTTTATTCCGTACCGGATCGATAAGGCGAATTCCTCATTGACGAGAAAGTTGAGCGATAATCGAAATACAGACTGGATTTGTCGTATATTCACTTGATATCGGACTAGTCCCGTCGTATATTCTGACTTTTTACGAGAAACACGGGAAATTCAGAGGGATTTTCTGGGAGTGATGAGGCCAGATTCCCGCGGAACAATCTCCTGGCAGAGACCGCGAGAACCTGGAGCTACAGCCAGTGATGACTGCAGGTTGGTTGCATTATAGGATTCGGTTCCCTGCCGGTTCAACCTGAGCTCAAAACTCAATTGCAGTTGAGCAGCAAACTTTGAGGTTCCGGATGGCTTTGGCCATTTGAGAGGACTTCGAGGGTTAGCGGTCAAGGCATTTGGAACACGACTGGACGCCGCCTAACTGAAGGATTTTTTTTCGAGGACAAGATGAAGCAGATGACGCGAAAGACCACCACCGTAATAAAGAAGCGAAAGAATGCGCGCCCGACAGCGTTTTGCGGAACGGGAGTAGATGAAATCAACGAATTTCCAGCTACGCGAGCGTCATGTTGGGTGACATAAAGTCCGAACGATCCAATTTTCCATATTTCTGTTTACAATTCCGTGACAAAATCTGGACATCTCGGAGACTTTGTGACGAATAACAGAATTTAGTGATGAATGCACTTAAATTTGGGCTGAATTGAAAATAAATGAGGATTCATTCATTTAAACCTGCAACTTTCCGAAGAAACCCACGTATAATGCCCGAGCCCGGCGGTGACGTTGGGTTCCCTCAAGGATTCACGAAAGTGTTAAGGGACAGCTTCGCGGTTTGGAATATGAGCTGCTTACGCACTCTCTGAAGAAGTTTCGATTTAATCCATTTGAATCATAGAGATGGTAAAAAAGTTTGTTGTCGCGAGCGAATGGCATAGAAAATGCCTTGCAGAAAGTATGCGAATTTATCGGGCTTTGCCTAGTCTTTTCTGCGTTTTCTTCTTCGTTTTACTCTCCTCACTTCCCTTTACCGCAACACCAACTGCTTACGCACAAGAAACGACGGCTGGCCTGCAAGGCGCAGTTAAGGACGGTACAGGTGCCGTCATTCCAAATGCGACGGTAACAATTTCCAGTCCGACGCTCGTTGGCGACAAGACGGTTGTGACCGACAAAGCGGGAAATTACCGGTTCGCCAATCTTCCTCCGGGGCCTTATGTCATCAACGTCACAGCGAAAGGATTCACGACGCTAAGGCGCGAGGGGCTGATTCTCGAGGTAGGCCACTTTCCAACTGTCGACCTGACCGTTGCGGTTGGCGGCGAAGCGACTGTGGTTGAGGTAAGCGCAGCGGCTCCCACGATCGATGTCACTTCTGTTACAACGTTGACGAACGTCACCCAGGACGTAATCGATTTCGTCCCGCGCGGAACATCGTTCCAGTCGGTCATTCAGTTTGCTCCTTCGGCTCGCAACGAGCCGCTGATGGGAAATACCACGACCAATGGCAGCGGCAGCGTTTCTCCGGGCAATGGCAGCAACGGTCAATCTTTCGGATATTCGATCGCCGGTGGCTCTGACTCTGAAAACTCCTACCTTGTTGAAGGACAGGAGACGGCCAATCTGATCGGCGGCTACTCCCACACCAACGTGCCGTTCGACTTTATTCAAGAGGTTGAGGTCAAGAGCTCTGGCGTGCAGGCCGAGTATGGCGGCGCGCTCGGCGGCGTCGTCAACGTCGTTATGAAGAAGGGCACCGCCAGATTTCACGGTTCGGTCTTCATGCAGTTTGAGAATCAAGGGCTCGACGCAGGCCCAAATGGCACGCTACGCTATGACCCGACGTCTAGTCCAACCCCGACCAACTGGGCCACATCGGCCTCATCTCTCCCCGGTTGCCCGTCACCTCAAACGAACCCACCAACGACTGGCTGTTTTCCCGGCTATCAGGGTCTTAGCGACGCGAACTATCAGAGCTATCAGAATTCGAAGGACCATTACAGCGACGTGCGGCCTGGCTTCACGTTGGGCGGCCCATTGCTTCCCTTTTTGTCTTCGGCATGGCGGGATAAAGTCTTCTTCTTCGTCGGCTTCAATCCTGATTTGAACCGCGACGCTCGCAGCGTGAACTACGGCCCGGCTTCTGCCGGCAACCCGGCAACCGGTGTGATTCCCTTTAGCCAGAACACGAACACCTATTACACAGTCGCTCGCGTGGACGTTCAGGCCAGCAAAAGGGTTCGCGTCTTCGGCTCGTGGCTCTACCAGCTCCAGAAGCAGCATGGCGAACAACTGCCGTTCGCTGATTCCGTCCAAGCCTTCAACTACTCCACGGGGCAAGGACAATTCAATCTGTCTTCAGGAAACTCTCCCGATACCTATGGTCACAATCTGGGTTTCACGGCTCCAAACATAACAGTCAACACTGGAGCTGACTATTCGATCTCGCCAACCGTCGTATCGACCAGCCGCTTCGGGTATTACTTCGAGAACTATCACGACTTCGGATATCCGTTGGGCGGCGTGGTGTACTCGTGGCAGACAAGCGGTTTCGGTCAGACCCAAGGGGCTTTAAGTGGACCGCTGAATCAGATCACGAACTACAACTCCAGCAAGGCAATCGAGTTCAGTCAGGATTTCGCATGGTTCAAGAGCACGAAGTTCGGCACGCATAACTTCAAGTTCGGCTACCAGGTCAACCGGAACTCCAATCTCATTCAGCAAATTTATAACGAGCCGCAGATCCAGCTGTTTCCTGGGACGGTCTATAGTCCTGGCAGTCCGCTCGGAACAGCGAATTGCACCGCAATCGGGACGCAACTTGGTACGGGTAGTTGCCAGGATGCCAACGGAGATGGTTATGCGACCGTGTACGATTTCGGCACCGGGGGCAGCGCCATTGCGTATGACAACGGCTTCTACGGTCAGGACTCATGGACAGCGGGACGTGGCATCACAATCGATGCCGGAATCCGCGCTGAAAAGGAATACCTTCCCGGCGAGGCGTTCGGTGGCGGGGCGCCTCAGAAGCCCATCAATTTCGGTTGGAAGGACAAGATTGCTCCCCGTATCGGTGTCGCCTGGGATGTCTTCCGTAACGGCAAGCTGAAGGTCTTCGGTGGTTATGGCCAGTTCTATGACCAGATGAAGCTTAACGTTGCGATCAGCTCATTTGGCGGCCAGTACTGGAACAACTGCTCCTACGTGCTGACGAACTCCAATTACCAGACTATCGTTCCGAAGTTCAACAGCGCGGGCCGTTACTGCCCGTCTGGCAATACTTCCACGGGTGCGAATTTTGCGAGTGGAACCGCTCCCTCCAATGCGCTGTTCGTGGAAAACCTCAACCAGCGTGCCTTTCCGACCACTTGCCCAACCTGCAGCGTGACCCAGGAAGGCGTTGCTCCCGGCTTGAAGCCTTACGAACAGCATGAGGCACTTTTTGGCACCGACTATCAGTTGAACAGGACAATAGCACTCGAAGTACGTTATGACCGACGACGTCTCGACCACGTGATCGAAGATGCGGCAGTTTATAGCCCAACCGAGGGTGAGACATTCGTGATCGTCAACCCGGGCCAGGGCGTCAACGCAACGGTTAGCGGGTATTGCAACTTCCTCTACGGTTACGGCTCTTCCTCTTGCGCCAATGGGGGCGGTCCATTTCCTGCAAACAACAACCCCCAGGCGGCTCGCAGCTACGATGGTGTCGAGTTGCGCGTGACCAAGGCGATGAGCAATCACTGGTATGGGCTGTTCTCTTACACCTATAGCCACTTCCGTGGAAACTATACCGGCCTGACCAGCTCGGATCTCTCTGACGGTGGAAGCGGTGGGCGTAATTCGCCAAACAACAGCCGCGCCTTCGATGAACCCTACTTCCAGTACAACGCATTTGGTGGTTCTTCGAGCGGGTTGTTGCCGACAGATCGCCCCAACACTCTCAAGGCGGACGCTTATTATCAATTCAAGTGGCTGCACAACTTCACGAGCAACCTCGGTCTCTTCCAGTATTTCTATGAGGGTTCGCCCAACACGACCTATGCCGACGTGGGCTATAGCGAGAATGCCTTCCCGGTCAAGCTGTTCGATTGGGGCAAGTGGGCAAACATAACGCAAAACGCCAGCACCGGTGCGGTTACTGTGGGAAATCCTTTTACATACCGTAATCCCTGGTACAACGAGACAGACTTCAGCTTCAGTCAGTCGTATGCCATCGGCGAGGCAAAGTCTCTGAACTTCCAGTCGACCTTTACCAATCTGTTCAACGAACACGCGGTCACGGCAGTCTACTCGCAAGTCGACTCCGCTTATAGTGGCACCCAGTACATTACTCCTAACGGCCAGCCTGTTTTCAATGGCATTCCGTTCTATGCCGCGGCAACAGCTCCGTACAACGTACAGGCTTCGCTCAACGGTGCGCCTATTGGCGGGCAGTTGTCGAATAATGTGGCTGGACCGGAGACCATCAACAGCCAATATGGCAAGCCGCTTTACTGGCAGCATCCTCGGACAATTCGTCTGCAGGTCAGCTTCAATTTCTAAGGTAACTGCAGTACTTATTGGGGGGCCGGTTGAACCGGCCCTCTTTATTTTTAAGTATGAGCAATTTGTCGTCGAGGTGGCCTGGTCAAGGTGATCGTGTAACTCCGATTACGACAAACAATCTTCTGAGAAGATGGGCGGAGATGTAGGCAGGGACCGTAGAATGATGCGGTCTATGAAAATCATGCCGAAGATTGAACCGCGATGTCTCTCTGTCTATGCCGGTGTGTGTCTTCTGTTGCTGCTGTTTGGATGGCAGCTTGGGTCTACCGTGCGGCAGGAGTCGCTGACGTGGGACGAGGGCGACCACATCTTTGCGGGTTACATGTCGTGGAAGACGCATGACTTTGGATTGAATCCAGAACATCCTCCGCTGATGAAGATGCTGGCGACGGTGCCGCTGCTTGGGCTTCCGCTGAAGGTTCCGGCGCTGCAGCATCGGTACTTTAAAGATGAAGCTTATTTAGATGGGCGAGAGCTGCTGTTCGACAATGCGCCGGATTACAGCGTGGAGTCGCTGACGTTTCGGGTGCGGATGGCAGCAGGGATCGTGGCGATCCTGATGGGGCTGCTCGCATTTGTGGCTGCGCGAGAGATGTTTGGGACAGGCGCTGCGTTTGTGGCTCTGGTGCTGTTGACGTTTGAGCCTACCGTGCTGGCGCATGGCGCTTTTGTTACGACCGACACGGGTGTTTCGTGTTTCTTTTTTGCGGCGGTGTATGCATTTTACCGGTATTGCAAGGTGCGGTCGGCGGGTCGACTGCTAGTGGCGGGATTGGCAGCAGGGTTGGCGTTGGCGACGAAACACTCTGCTGTGCTTCTGTTGCCGATGCTGGTTGGGCTGGCAGGGTGCGAGGCTGTGTTTCGGTTAAATGGCGATGCCCGGGGCAGGCGTACGTTGCAGATGGTCTGGTCGCTGGCGTTGATTGGAGTGATAGCGGTTGGGGTGTTGTGGGCGTTCTATGGATTTCGCTATGCGGCTCGGCCTTTGGGTCTGCGTCTTGATCCTTCGCTTGCGGATTATGTGCATCCTTTGAAGGCAGCCGAGGCGAAGTGGATTATGTTGCTGGCGCGGCTTCATCTTCTGCCTGAGTCTTATCTGTATGGGTTGGCGGATGTGCGGGCGATGGCGAATGGGATGCCTTCGTATATCTTTGGCAAGGTTTATGAGCATGGAGTGTGGTTCTACTTTCCGGCTGTGCTGTTGATTAAATCAACGCTGGGATTTCTGGCGTTGGTGGTGCTTGCTATTGTGGCGATTGCTGCAGGGCGGTTTCGGCGGTGGCGCGAGATTTTGTTTCTGCTGATTCCTGCGGTGGTGTACTTCTGGGTTGCGATGGGGTCGAGTCTCAACATTGGCGCGCGGCACATTTTGCCGGTGTATGTGTTTCTTTCGGTGTTTGCGGCAGGTGGAAGCTGGGCCTGGATTGAATCCGAGGGGCGAGAGTGCGGCTGGAGTTGGAAGAACCGGGGCTGGAGTTATGCTGTTGGCGTGTTGCTGCTTTGCCAGATGGTGTCTTCGGCGAGGGCTTATCCGGATTACATGGCTTACTCGAATGAGCTTTGGGGCGGGCCTTCGCAGACTTATAAGTATCTGACGGACTCGAATACAGACTGGGCGCAACAGTTGCTCGCGGTGAAGCGATATACGGATGAGCATGGCATCAAGGAGTGCTGGTTTGCTTATTTTGCCGATCCGTTTCTTCGGCCTGAGGATTATGGGATTCCGTGCAAAGCTTTGCCGACGCCCGATACTTATTTCACCAAGGTGCAGCGACCGGTTCCAGTTGTGATTCGTGGGACGGTGTTTATCAGTGCGGGAACGCTGACGGGATTTGAGTTCGGTTCGAATGCGCTGAATCCTTATCGCGAGTTCGAACGACTTACTCCGGTTGCTTCGATTCAGGATGGCGTGGAAGTATTCGAGGGCACGTTTCGGGTGCCGCTGGCTTCGGCTTTGAGCCATGTTGCTGAGTCGAGCCGGTTGACCAGGGAGAAGAATTTTGCTGGCGCTGTGGGGGCTGCGCAACAGGCTGTGGCGATCGCTCCGGATGAGTATGAGCCGGAGGTGACGCTGGGGGATGCGCTGGTTGCCGTGGGGCGGAAGGATGAGGCTCGCGTGGCTTATGAACGAGCGCTGAGTGTGGTGAAGACGATGGAGCCTGAGGCGCAGGAAGCCCTGGGGGCGGAGGTCGAGAAGAAGATTGCCGCTCTGTGAGGCTATCTCGCGGTGTTTGGCGTGGTGAATCGCGGTTGGCGATTCAGGCGTATAGGATGGAGGAACTATGGAGATCAACTTTTCAGGCAAGATTGTGGTTGTGGCGGGTGGAACGGGCGGTTTGGGGAGCGCTGTGAGTCGCGCTTTTCTGGAGGAAGGCGCGAAGGTGATTGTGCCGTACTGGAAAGAAGATGAGTTTCTTGCGCTGAAACGCGATGCCGGCGCAAAGGCAGAGTCGCTGGAAGGCGCTGCGGTGGATGTCACCGATGAGCGTGCTGCGAGCGAGTTTGTTGGCGGAATTCTGTCGCGACATGGCAGGGTGGATGCGCTAGTGAATACGGTGGGGGGGTACGCGGGTGGCGTGAAGCTGTGGGAGCTGGAGACGAAGGTGTTCGATGCGATGCTGTCGCTGAATCTGCGGTCGGGTTATGCCCTGGCCCGGGCTGTCGTGCCGGGGATGCTGCAACAGAAACATGGAGCTATCGTGAATGTTGCGGCGAAGGCGGCGCTCGATCATGGAGCAGGCGCGTCGGCGTACGCTGCGTCGAAGGCGGCAGCGGTGGCGATGATCGATTCGCTGGCCGGAGATTTGAAGGGTACTGGCGTGAGGGCGAACTCGGTGCTTCCAAGCATTATCGATACGGCGGCGAACCGGGAGGCTATGCCGAATGCGAATTTTGCGACGTGGCCCAAACCGGAGGAGATCGCGCGGGTGATTTTGTTTTTGTGCAGCGATCATGCTGGGGTTGTGCAGGGTGCGTCGGTGCCGGTTTACGGGAACAGTTGATTGCCGGGGGAGGCGCGACTTTCCAAAAATGCGACGCGGGTGACATCGAGCAAAACGCGCTGCGCCTCTCTCGCGATAAGACTGCGAGAGGCTTCGCTCCGGATGACACCTCTCAATGAGCCGGTTAGCTACACCTCGATAGCGATACAGACTAAGGGAAGCTGGTGACCTTGGGCGTGACGCGATGAGGGGCAACGGAGGTGGGTCCTCCGGTGTCGTTGATGACGTTGGTGATCTCGCCTTTGTCGTCGAGGGCGACGGTGATCATGTCGTGGAAGCGGACATTGGGGCTGACGGGAACCTCGATGGCGCGGGTAAGGACGACATCAGGATGGCGGAAGACGCTGTAGATGCCGAGACCCCAGGCTTCATGAGAGGCGACGTTGCCGGCGACTTTGTAGGAGGCCCATCCGTTGGTTCCCGGGGCACTGGTGAAGCTGGGTTGGTCGGGTGGGTCGTAAGGGATTTCGGATTGATAGAAGTAGGTGCGGCCGCCGTTGCCGTTCCAGAGGACCTGGAACTGCTGGTGGTGCTCGACGAAGAGGCCGTAGGCGGTGACGTTGTCGGCGTTGACGACGAGTCCGTTGGCGCTGGTGTTCGAGTCCCAGCCAACGCCGGCACCATGATCGGCACGCCAGATCCAGGTGTGGTCGATGATGGTTTCGTTGCTGTTGATTTGGAGGTTGACCGCGGCACGGCCGACTCCGGCGCCGCCGACACGGAAGAAGACATCGTGGAGAGAGATGGGATTTTTTGCGTGGCCGGCTTTGCTTTTGTCCGGGCCAATCTGCAGCAGAACTGGCGAGGAGGTGGGGCCCGCGTCGAAGAGGAGACCGGCGATGATGATGCCGTCGGCGTCGGCGGTGGTCATGGCGGCGGTGCCGTTGACGGGGTGCAGCGTGGCAAAGCCGAGGCCCATGACGATCGTGTTGGCGTGAGTGACGCGGATGGGTTCGGTGAGATCGTAGATGCCTGGTGTGAAGATGAGATTCTTGCCGTGCGCGAGTTGCTCATTGATGGTGGAGGCGTTGTCGCGGTTGGGATGGGCGATGTAGAACTGCGCGATGGGGATGGTCTTTCCGGGTGTGGTGGCGACGTGCCAGGTGATGCCGGAGCTGTCGGAACGGATGGCGGGGACGCGGACAGTGTAGTTGCCGGAGGAGTCGATCTGGAGGAAAGGTTTCTCGCGGACGATGGGGGTCCTGGCAATTTTTGTGTAAGGCGGGATTGGCCACTCACCTTCGGGCGGATTGGGGATGCCGACGAAGACCATGTTCCAGTTTGCGCCGGTCCAACTGTGCCACTCGCTGTTGCGTGAGATCCATTGCTGCTGGGGCCCGGCTGCTACGTTGCCGTCGATGAGGGTATCGGACATCCAGCCGCCGCTGGCCCAGCCACCATTTTGATGGAGGACGATGTCGCCCTGGACGTGCATGCGACGGAATGGCGCGGCTTGAGAGACAGCCCACTGCATGACGCCACCGGTGGGCGCAACGGAGAAGTTTTCGGCGGCGCGCCAGAAGGTGGTGGTGGCGTTGTTGTTGCGCGCGGCTGCGTCGGAGTGAACGTTGCCGGTGATGTGGACACTGTCGGGTGATGCGCCGAGGCCGAGGACTTGAGTGTAAAAACCGATGGGGACATCGACGGTGTAGTCGCCGGGGAGGAAGAGGATGGCGTTACGCTCGGGACCGAACTCGTTGCGACGCTGGGTAGCGTAGATTTTGTCGATTTGAGCCTGGATATCGGCCGAGGGGGTATTGCGGTTGAAGATGAGGACGTTGGGGCCGAAGTCGGGTGGCGCAGTAGCAGCGCGCGCAACAGGCACAGCGAGAAAGAGCAGCGCCAGCGGAAGGCTGCGGCTCGTCGATCTTCGTGGAACGCATTGCATTGATTTGCCCCATGGTTTTGTGTGTTGATTCGTTGATTATGGAACGACTACTCGGGTTTGCCGAGGGATTTTTCTTTGTAGGCCTTTTGCAGGATGAAGAAGGCTTGCTTTTTGGCGCCCTGGTCGGAGATAAGGCCTTTGCGGTTGAAGTTGTCCTGGAGGCCGGGGTTGACGCGGCGGTCGGAACGGAAGTCCATCAGGACCCAGGGGCTGGTGCCGCGGAGTTGCGGGATTTTATTGAGCATTGCGATCTGATGGTGGTAGATCTCGGCCTGGTACTCCTCGGTCCAGAGGGCTGGGGTGGCGCTGCCTTTCGGGGCGTGGTTGCCGGCTTTGGCGTCGCCGCCCCACTCGGACATGATGAGAGGCTTCTGGTAGCGGATGTCCCAGGTGGTGGTGTCGGCGCCCTCTGCGTGTTGCTCGTACCAGCCGATGTACTCGTTTGTGCCGAGGACATCGAGGGCGTTACCGAGGGGATCGTCTACGATTTTCAAGGTGCCCTGGCCGTTGGGGTTTTTCTCGGTGCGGACGAGGAGTGCGGCGGTGACGAGGCGGGTGGGGTCGAGCTGGTGGGCGAGGTCGACCATGGCGGTGAGGTATTTGGTGCGGGCCTCGGTGTTGGGGGTTTCGTTGGCGACGGACCAGAGAACGATGGAGGCTTTGTTGCGGTCGCGACGAATCATCTCACCGAGTTGCTGTTTGGATTTTGAGAGGACGGCGGGGTTGTCGAACTGGAGGGCCCAGTAGTCGGGGATCTCCGACCAGACCATGAGGCCGAGACGGTCGGCGGTGCGGGTCATGCGTTCGTCGTGGGGGTAATGGGCGAGGCGAACGTAGTTGCAACCTAGTTCCCTGGCCCAGCCGAGAAGGGTGTCGACGTCTTTTTGGGAGTAGGCGCGGCCGGTACGGTAGGGGGCTTCCGCGTGGATGGAGATACCGCGAAGGAAGACCGGCTGGCCGTTGAGCAGGATTTGAGTGCCGCGGGTTTCGATGGTACGGAAGCCCATTTCGTCTTCGAGTTTGTCAGTGCCCGAGGAGAGCTCGACTTTGTAGAGCTTTGGATTTTCGGGGGACCAGAGACTGAGGGATTTTGCGGTGAGATGGATCGTTGCCCGGGAGCCAGCGTCTACCGTTGCTTTGGCTGAGGCATTCAGCTCTGGAATAGCGATGGCGACTTCCGTGCCGGCGGGTGCGCCCTCGACGTGAACGTAGCCTTCGATGAGGTTGTGATCGGTGCGGCTTAAGTGGAGGTCGTAGTCGTCGATGAATTGCGCTGGGACTTCGACGAGGGAGACGTCGCGGTGCAGGCCGCCGTAGTTCCACCAGTCGGTCTGAAGGGTAGGGACGCCGTCGGCGAGGCGGGTGTTATCGATGGCGACGACGACGAAGTTTTGGCTGTCCTTGAGGACGCTGGTGATGTCGCAGTCGAAGGGAGTGAAACCGCCTTCGTGTTCGCAGACTTTTTGAGTGTTGACCCAGACGAAGGTGCGGTAGTTGGCGGCGCCGAAGTGGAGAAAGGTGCGGGTGTTGGGCTTGGCAGTGTGCTCGAAGTCACGCTGGTACCAGATGACACCCTCGTAACGGAATAATTCGGGACGCTGGGTGTTCCAGTCGCCGGGAACCTTGAGAGTGGAGGCGTTGGCGAAGTTGTAGTCCTGCGGATGGCCGTTGGGATCGAAGGGGGCGTTCATGAAGAAGCCGTCTTTGCGGAGATTCTGATGGAAGTCGTAGAGACCGGTGGCGTACTGGTCGACAATGACGTGCCAGTCGCCGTTGAGGGAGGTGGCGGGGCGGTGGTCGATATCGACGAGAAGAGTGGTGTTGGTGGTTTGGCCCTGGAGAATCGCGGCGGTGACGAGGAGGAGGAACGTGGCTAGAAGGAGTCTAATCTTCGCTGGCTGCATGGGCTCTCCTGGAGCTTCGGTGTGGGTGATGCGCTCCGGAGAATAATACTTCGATCTTTGAACAATTGTCTGCCAAGTCGAACCGGGCGATGGACGGGGATCATGAATTTTGCGGGCTGGAGTGGGTGGAGCGAAGCGGCAACGCCGTTGTCTGGTTTTTGGGGTGGCGTGTATCGTGGGTTCTATCGCTCAGGAACGAGATTCATAGGATTCGACGGGAGTGGGGATTTCGACGCGAGGCAGGAAGAGCGAGAAGGCAGTGCCGTGGAACCTGGGGTCCTGCGAGGTGCGGAAGGTGAGGCGGCCATGATGGCGGTTGACGATTCCGGATGAGATCCAAAGACCGAGGCCTGTGCCGTTGAGGTCCTTGGTGGTGAAGAAGGGCTCGAAGATACGGGCGCGGACGCCGGGGGAGATGCCGTGTCCCGTGTCTGCGATGGTGATGCGGATTCCTGGCCTTCCGTTGAGATGCTCCGCTGAGTAGCTGGTTGCGTCGTGGGCGCGGACGAGGAGGCAACCGCCCTGGCGCATGGCGTCGATGGCGTTGGCGATCAGGTTGTTGAGGACCTGACGGATGTCGTTTTCGAAACAGAGGACGGTGGATTCGGTTGAGTAGCTGGCATCGATCTGAATGTTGGAGTTGGCGAGGCGTCCATGATAGAGGTCGAGGACGGCGCCGACGAGATTGGCCGCGCTGACATGAGTGGCGCGGACGGCCTGACGGTGGAAGCGCAGGGTTTGCGTTGCGATCTGGCAGACGCGAGCCAGCTCCGCCTGGGCAACCTGGACGTAGTGACGAATGTTGTCGGGGAGTTGGTCCGATAGGGCAATGAGGTAAAGGAGGTTGGTGATGGCCTCGAGGGGGTTGTTGATCTCGTGGGAGATGGAGCTGGCGAGTCGCCCGACGGCGGCGAGTTTTTCACTCTGAATGAGAGCGGCCTCGGCTTTTTTCTGTTTGGTGATCTCAAGGATGACGGCGATGATGGCCTCAACCGTTCCGTGGGCGTTGCGGAGGGGGGAGTAGCTGACGTTCCAGTAGCGGTGCTCGCCGGGATGGGTCGAAAGCTCGCCTTCGAGGAAGACATTTCTGGCGATATGGCCCTTGGCAACCTGCTCGAGAATCTCCCGTAGACCTTTGAGGGGAGCCAGTTCGAAGATGGGGCGGCCGAGAATCTTCTCGCGTGGGAGTCCGATGGTCTCGGCCTGGCGATCGTTGATGCGGAGGTAGCGGAACTCGACTGGATCGAAGACAGAGAGGCCGATGGGAGCGGTCTGGTAGATGGATTCGAGCTCGACGCGCTGGCGCTCGGTCTCTTCCTGGCGCTGCTGGAGGGTTTCGGCGAAGGTCTTGCGATCGTCGATGTCGATGCCGATACCGAGCCAATGGAGGATGTTTCCCTGGTCGTCGCGGATGGGCTGGGCACGAGTCCACCACCAGCGGACAAGGCCGTCGGTCGATCGGAGTACGCGGGCCTCGACATCGTAGTCGTCTCCGGTGGCGAGGGAGTGAGCCCATGCTTCGGCGACGCGGGCACGGTGTGCGGGATGGACGAAGGCGGCCCAGTCGCCAAGGGTTTCGGGGGTGAGGCCGGTGCAGTCGAGGTAGAACTGGTTGGCGTAGATGAGATTGCCGGCGGCGTCGGCCATCCAGACGGCCTGGGGGTTGAGGTCGGTGAGAACACGGTAACGCGCTTCGCTGGCGACGAGGGCCTCTTCGTTTCTCTTTCTCGCGGTAATGTCGATGGACAAGCCGCGCAAACGAACAGGCATTCCTTGCTTGAGCACGGCCTGAGCGCGGTTCTCAACCCAGACCAGAGTGCCGTCGGGAGAGACTAGCTGGATGTCCACCTGCATCATTTCGCCGGTAGCGACTGTCTGCTGGATAGCGCGTTGGATCGACTCGATATAGGAAGGCACGACCAACTTGAGGAAAGACTCCAAGGTGGGAATCTCCGCAAGCGGATGACCGGCGATCGGATACGAACCTGGGCCAAAGGTGACTTTGCCGGTAGAAAGATCGATGTCCCACGTTGCAACGAGCGCGGCGTGCTGAATGGAAGCGAGAAGATCCTGTTGCTGCTTGAGGATGCTGTCGGCAGTGCGGCGGTCGGTGATGTCGCGGAAGAAGAGAACGATGCCATTTTCGAAAGGACGGCACTGGATGGAGAGCCAGCGATTGAGGGGATCAGGGAAGAAGCTCTCGAACTCGCTGGCGATGCCTTCCTCCATGGCGCGGCGGAAGTTAAGGTTGGTTTCCTCGTTCTGAGCGGCGAAGGGGAACTCGTGCCAGAGATTCTTGCCGAGGAGTTCGCCTTTAACACTGAGGAGTTCTTTGGCACGGCGATTGAGGAAGGAGATGTTCCAGTTGCGGTCGATGCTGGCGACGGAGTCGGTGGTGGTTTCGAGTACCTGACGAAGCTGCCGGGTCGAAATGCCCCATAGAAACTCGGCGCCTTTGCGGTCGGTAACGTCGTGGTAGAAGAGAGCAAGGCCCTCGTCGGTTGGGTAGACGGAGACGTTGAACCATCCGTCGATGCGTTCGGAGTAGTACTCGAAGGTGGCTTTTTCGCCGGTCTCCATGACGCCGCGATAGATGGGCTCCAGCTCTGAACCGAGGAGGTGCGGGTAGATTTCCCAGAGGGTTCTGACGTTGATGTCGGTCAAAGTGATGCGGCTACGATAGCGCGCTTCGTCGTTCGCGAAGGTGACGACCCAGTTGCGGTCGACGCAGACGATACCCTGGGTAATCTGGCTGAGGAGGCGTGCGAATCGCTCGTTCTGTACGTCTTCCCTGCGTCTACCGTTCCCGCTTCTTTGGGACGATCGATCGGTTTGAGGGAGGGAGTCTGACATAACGCAAGGCGTCCTCAATGGAGTTTCTTCTATTGGAGCATACGGATTAGTGGTTTGGCTCAAGGAGCTCCAAGCGTGAGCGGAGCTGATCGAGGGCGGTTGTAAGCGAGGCTATCTCGGCCTCCAGGCGTTCGATGCGCTGGTTGGTGTTCAGGGAGTCTTTTGGGACGACCGCCGGATCGGCAGGAGATTCGGAACTCTTTTCGGGCAGTGCGCCGAGGAGATGAGCGTAGCGGGCCTCGCGGGATCCGGGCTGGCGAGGAAGGATGGTCGTGAGGGGGCCGTTTTCATTGCCGGTTGCGTCGGTGGCGGGACGGTTTGCGAGGCGTTCGAGGGTGGACTGGGCGGAAGCAAGGTCGTCGAAGGGATAGAGACGGTCGGCGCGGCTGCGAAGTTCTCCGGGAGTCTGTGGGCCGCGGAGCATGAGGAGGCAGAGGATGGCGGTTTCGTCGCGGCGAAGGTTGAGGACGGTGCGGATGCGGTGCTCGTACTTAGGGACGCGAGTATCACGGATCGGGGTGACGAGGGCGAGGTCTTCGAGAGAGTGAAGGGCTTGGCGGATCTCTTCCTCGGTGAGATCGAGGACCGGGTCGCGGCTGGAGCGCTGGTTGCAGGCATTGGCGAGAGCGTTGAGGGAGAGTGGGTAGTTTTCGGGCGTGGTGATCTCTTTTTCAATGAGGGAGCCGAGAACTCGGAGCTGGATGGGGTCAAGGTACATGTCTACAAGGGTGCCACAGGTAGTCCTGAATGATAATGAAGAACATATGCAGGTGGGCAAACTGTTATTTCTGACAGAAGATCAGGTGCGGGCGGCGTTGTCGTATGACGACCTGATTCCGGCGATCCGTGAGGCGCTAAAGAATTTCTCTGCTGGGCGGGTCGTGCAGCCTTTGCGCTCGGTGATGAAGGTAGTCGAGCATGATGGGTGGTTTGCAGTGATGCCGGCAGTGTGCGGTGGAGTGATGGGCGCCAAGATGGTGACGTTCTATCCGGGGAACGCCGCGCACAATCAACATACGCACATGGCGATGATTCAACTGTTCCGGTCGGACACAGGTGAACCGCTGGCGGTGATGGATGGGCGGTTGATAACGGAGATGCGGACGGCGGCGGTGTCGGCTGTGGCGGTGGATTGTCTGACGCGGCAGGATGTGAGGGTACTGGGGATTCTGGGTAGCGGAGTCCAGGCGCGGTCGCATGTGCAGGCGCTGGCGCTGGTGCTGGTGCTGGTGCGGAGATTTGAGGAGATAAGGGTCTGGAGCCGGTCGGAGGTGAATGCGCGGAGGTTTGCTGAGGAGATTGGGGCTGAGGTTACTTCGGCAGAAGAGGCGGTGGCGGGCGCGGATGTCGTGCTGACGCTGACGAGTTCGCCGGTTCCGGTTTTGCAGGGTCGATGGCTGAAAAAGGATGCTATGGTTTGTGCCGTGGGGGCGGTGACCCCCGACCGGCGCGAGTTGGATGATGAGGCGATGCAAGGAGCCGTGGTGGTGGAGTCGCGCGAGGCGTCGATGCGGGAGCCCGGGGATATTTTGCTGGCGAAGGTGGCGGTAAGCGCTGAGATCGGCGAGTTGCTGAATGGAGCTTCGCTGGACAGGCGGGATAGGCCTGTAGTGTTCAAGTCTGTGGGGATTGCAATTGAGGATATTGCAGCGGCGAAGCTGGTGTATGAACTTATTTCCTGGCATTCGAACTAGAGCAGATCGAGCTAAGTGACGATAGAGCAGTTGTTTAGGTTGTGGGATTCAAGGAAGAGAAGTTGCTGTGACACTAAAGTTACATTCCCACCGGGCTGGTTTTGGTATGAAATGAGTAAACTTTAATCAGCGAATGACGATTGGTAAATCCCATATGGGATTGTTATTCGCAAGGATTCTAAGGGCCAGGGAGATTGGATGCGGTTATTGAGCTTGAGAGGTTTCGCGGCAGTAGCGGCGACGGGAGTAGTGGTATTTGGAATTAGCGGATCGTCGTGGGCTAGGACCGTCAAGACGCGAGTGCATGCGGAGCTTAAGAGCTCGATGCATTTGAAGACGCATCCGATGGTGATGGCGGGGGAAGCTGTCGTTCCTGGGGTGATGCCGGAGGAGATTGCAGCAGATGGGGCCGCGACGGCTGTGCCTGAGGGTCAGAAACCGTATCAGCTGAGAATGTTCAACCTGCATACGGGCGAGAGCCTGGATATCGTCTACCGGATCGGGAATACTTACGTTCCGGAGGCGCTGGAGAAGCTGAACTACTTTTTGCGCGACCATAATACGCAGGATGTCAGCAACTATGATCCGAAAGAGTTCGATGTGCTGCATGCGATGATGGCGCGGCTGGGAAAATTGGACAGCGTGATCAATGTGGTGTGCGGGTACAGAACGCCGGAGACGAATTCGGCGCTGCGGCACAACGCTCCACAGACTGGAGTGGCCGAGCATAGCCAGCATATGGAAGGACATGCGATCGATCTGCGAGTGCCTGGGGTTTCGACCGTGCAGTTGAGGGATGCTGCGCTTTCGTTGCAGGCTGGTGGGGTTGGATACTATCCGGTGAGCCAGTTTGTGCATGTCGATGTGGGACCGGTTCGGGAGTGGGTATTCGGCTCGAAGCAGAAGAGAGCGATCATCGCGCAGACAAGGCGGGCTCATTCCAGTCGCAACCCCGCGGTTGCAGGTCAGTAAGGCCCTACCCTACCTTTAATAGCGCAAAGTCTTGGAAACAGATACTTTACGTTTGGACTAGAGTGAGAATATGCGCGTAAAGAAGGACGCCTTGAACGGCGTCCTTCTCCTTTTGGCTCTCTGATAGCTCTCTCCGGGAGTGTGGTATGTCAAGTCTGCCCGATCACTGACGGGGAGGGTTGGAAAAGGGATCGAGGGTGCGACGCGGAGTTTGAGGCCGGGACAGGAGCCCATGGACTTTGATAGATGGCCTAATCGAACACCGATGGGCTAGACTTCTGCGCATGCCGAAGTGGCTTCTTCCTGTGGGACGTATCTTCTATGCCGTGGGCCTGATCGGTATCGGCGTACAACACTTCCTCTTCCATGATTTCATTCCGGTTATCGTGGCGTTGTGGCCGGCGTGGATGCCCGGCAGGCCGTTCTGGGCGTGTGTGGTTGGTGCGGCGCTGGTCTGCGCGGGCGTTGCGATGCTCTTTGACATCAAGGGACGGGCTGTTGCGGTGGTAGCAGGCGTGGCGCTTGTGGTCCTTGTGATCGCTGCGCATATCCCGCGACAGTTGATGGGGCATCCGGCAAATCTTGTGTCGTGGGCCGATGCGCTCACGGCGCTGACACTGGCCGGAGGAGCGTGGATTACCGCTATTTCGATTGGAGATGGAGCACTCAAGCTGCCGGGTTCTCTTGAGCGGATTCTGCGTGCCGGTCGATTCTTCTTCGCAATCATGCTGATCGTCTTCGGAATCGATCACTTTCTCTATACCGCTTTCGTGGCGACGATGGTGCCGGCGTGGATTCCGGGTCACCGGTTCTGGACTTACTTTGCGGGTGTGGCCTTGATTGCCGGCGGAGTGGGGATGTTGGTGAGGTTCACCGCGCGGCTGGCGTCGTTGATGGTGGGAATCATGATCTTTCTGTGGTTCCTGATACTGCACATTCCCAGAGCCGTTGCCGATCCCCATAGCGGATTGGGGAGTGAATGGACGAGCGTGTTCGAAGCGCTGGCATTTAGCGGGATTGCTTTTATGCTCGCGGCGATGGCTGCGTCGAATGGGTCTTCGATTTCAAATGATTGACGTGACTGGATGACTAGAATGGTCATTTTGACTAGAATGGTCATTTTGACTAGAATGGTCATAGCGGAGGTGCGAGATGGCGACTTGGGCAGTGGCGGAGGCAAAGGCAAAGTTCAGCGAGTTGATTGAGACCGCGCGTGCGGACGGTGCGCAGGAGATTACGCGCAATGGCAAACTCGTTGGTGTTCTTGTGTCTCCTGAGGAATGGGGAAAGGCAAAGCACACACCCGCGCAGAACGCTCGAACGATGTCCGACTTCTTTAAGAACTCGCCACTGGCGGGCTCCGGTCTTGATCTGCGGCGGTCTCGCACAAAAGCCAGGAAGGTTGAGTTGTGAAGTACCTGCTCGATACCGATGTGGTGTCGCAATACACCAAGCTGCCTCCGGACCCTCGTGTTGATGCCTGGGTGCAGCGCACAGATGACAGCGATCTCTACATCTCTTTTGTCACCTATGCCGAGCTTTGGTACGGCGTTAACCTTCTTCCTGCGGGCAAGAGACGGACGAAGTTTGAGAACTGGATCGAGGAGGACCTCTATATGCAGTTCTTCAACCGTGTGGTGGGTTTTAGTCTCGAAGTTGCGAGGCATTACGGAAGCCTGATGGCACGAGCTAAGAAAAATGGGCACAACCCCAATGCGATGGATGTCCTGATCGCGGCGACCGCCGCAGCTAATGGAATGGTGGTCGCTACGTTGAACCGGAAGCATTTTGAGCGGCTGGGTGTGGAGTTGGTGGAGTTTTAGATTTATATCTCATTTGTCACGCAAACTACGCGGGATGAATGGGCCACCTGTAATCATCCTAGCTCTATATCTACCTCAGAGCCTAAAATATTGGTGTTTACAGAAGTTTATTTCACGAGGAAAGAGAACGTATGCAAGCCAAAGATCTAAATTGGGAAGGGTATGAGGTTCACACGCCACAGGCAACGTGGGTGTGTACAAAGTGTAGGTCCAAGGTGGTAGGGGCCACGTCGCCCACAACAGTGATGATAGATGGAATCGACTACTTCTTGGAGTTTTCGGCGCGAGATAAACGATCAGCCGACATCCCTGACACTCGTACGCTGCAACTGCGTACCTCCGAAGATTTGGTTGCTACAGAAGTGGGGTTCGTAAAACTCGTAGTTGACGGTCAGATGCTTGAAACGACACCTTGGAATCGATTTAAAGAGGTTTACAAGAATGATTCACGCACAATATTACGAGATGACCAGCTCCCATAAGTGCAAGCTGACGCCAAAAGAAAGCCTCCCAGATTCTGGGAGGCTTTCTTTATATATTTTGACAATCAATCGCCGGCGACGGTTTCTTCCGATTCGACCTTCGCTGGGGCTGGCTTGATGTCTCCTAGGGAGATGAAGCCGGCGGGGGCGTCGGGCTCCTGGAGGATCTCCTTGCGGTAGAGCTTGGCCATGCGGGCGTTTTCGGCGTCCTGCTTGATCTTGGCGTCGCGTGCGCGGATCTTTTCTTCGCGAGAGTTCTTCGCGATGCCGGACTTGTCGAAGGTGTCGTTGGCGGCGGCGTTGACGTGGGCCTCGTTGAGGACGAGGTCGTAGGTCGCTTCCTTCTCGAGACCAACCTTCTTGCCACCGGCGAAGATCTCGTGACGACCGTGCTCCTCGTACCACTTGGTGAGGGTGGAGGTCATGTGCATCTTCTCGATGATGTTGCGCCAGCCTACGCCTGTGTTGTAGGCGCAGAAGCTGATCTCACCCTCTTGTGTGGCGTAGGGGATGATGCACTGCTCGGTGCGGCGGAAGTCGTAGTTGAAGAGATCCTGGAACCACATGCCGGCGATGAAGAGGAAGTTCCAGCGGTCGGCGCGGCGCTTGTCGATGTCGGCCTTGGTGCGGTCGGCCTTGACGGAGCCGTAGTTGCGCTTGGTGGCTCCGGAGAACTTGTCGAACTTCATCAACAGGTCCTTCATCTTCATGTGCGTCGGGGCCTTGGATGGGTCGTAGTTCTTGAGAAGGGCGAGCGTCATGCCGATGAGCGAGAGGGTCTTGCCGCGAGCCGCGTCATTGACCTTGGCGACGTCCTTGGCAAGCTGGACGGCGTCGAGGAACGCGGTGACGGGAACGGCTTCCTTGGTCTCCTTGTCGATCATGATCGCGGTGCCGATGCCGCAGTTGGGGTGGCAGCCGCAGGAGATCTGGCCCCAGTCGCGATCGGGTCCGTGGACGAGGTCGGCGAAGTCGGAGAAGGTGCTGATGAAGCTGATGGGGAACCAGTCGCGGACGGGCTCGCCGATGCCGGTCTGGTTTTTGACGTCGTGGGCGAGGTGCGAGAGGGTGTAGCGCTGTGCGGCGCGGCGCTCGTCGGAGACCTCTTCGTCGCGGCCAGTGAAGGAGACGGGCTGGAAGCTGAGGAAGTTGATCTTCTTTGGGTTGTCGAGCGCGAACTGGATGATGTGGCCGACCTGCTCGTTGTTAATGCCGTTGATGATGGTGGTGACGGGGACGATGTCGACGCCGGCCTCGTGCAGGTTATGGATGGCCTGAAGTTTTACGTCGAAGGCGTTGCCGACCTTGCGGTGCGAGTTGGCGGCGTTGCCGATGCCGTCGAACTGGAGGTAGGCGTAGCGGAGACCGGCTTCAGCGGCTGCCTTCGAGAACTCCTTGGACTTGGCGAACTCGATGCCGTTGGTCGCGGCCTGCACGGACTCGTAGCCGAGCTTGCGGGCGTAGGCGACGGCGTCGAGGAAGTAAGGCGAGAGAGTGGGCTCGCCCCCTGAGAACTGGACGCTCATCTGACGACGCGGCTTGATGGTGATGGCGTTGTCGAGCATGGTCTTGATCTCGTCCCAGGTGAGTTCGTGGACGAAGCCGACCTGGTTGGCGTCCATGAAGCAGGGATCGCACATCATGTTGCAGCGGTTGGTGAGGTCGATGGTGAGAACCGAGCCGCGGCCGTGGGTGACGGTAGAGGTGCCGTGATTGTGGAGCTTGTCGTCGTTGTGGGCACGGATGTCGCGGCCGGGGAAGACGTCTTCGAGATGCTTCATCATGACGGGGTCGATGGACATGACGTCCTCGAAGTGGCCGTGGATGGGGCAGTCCTTGACCATGAGGATCTTGCCGTCGCGCTCGATGATCTGCGCTTTGATCTCGCCGACTTTTTCGTTGAGGAGGATTTCGTGGGGGAGTTTGCCGTCGACGATCTGCTGGCGGATCTCAGGGATGCACTTGGGGCAGAGAGAGTCTGTGGTGCGGGGCCAGCCGAGAGGCGGCTTCTCTTTCTGGTAGCTCTTGAGCAGGGGCTTGTCGCTCCACTTGGGAGTGAAGCTCTTGTTGGGGCTGATGGCATTCAGTCTGCTGAAGATTGCCCAGCCTGCTTTGGCTCCGTAGGTAAGAGACTTCTCGAACAATTTGGCCTTCGGCATTAATCTTTCTCCTGATCGATTCGACGCTGGATATGCTTTGAAAGATACATTTCGATGCAAAGCTATCTGATTTCTATCTAAGAAGATGCGGCGTGGTTTTCCCTTGGGGTTACCTAGATAAGAGTACGCACATACGAGGCCATGTCGAAGCTATGGGAATCGAACGGCGGGATTTTGCATTGAATGGTAAGGATAGGGTTTGGATGGGGTAGTGGAATCCCGGTCAGGGCAATCCTGCAGTGCTGTTGCTTGCGATGTTGTTAAGGATTCGCTGGACGAAGATGATGCGCACGTGGACGCGGCTGGCGACGTCGGGGAGGAACTCATTGAGAAGGTTGTTGGCGGGATCGAGAGCATAGCCGGTGAAGATGCGGGCAGTGGTGGAAGCACCATCGGGGTGAATGCCGGGGACGTAGAGATTGTCGATCTCGGCGGTGATGGGATAGGTCAGCAACGTGGCGTAGTTGGGGATCGATTTGCCGGTGTCGCTACGCGAGATGACGGTGCGGGAGACGCAGTAGATGATCCGCTTGGTCAGCCGGGCGTGAGGCATGCGGAAGTAGCGCGGGTCCTGATGCGCGATAACGGGGATGGCGAAGGCCCCGAAGAACTGGCCGGTCGCGTCCTGCAGGAGGCTGACGCCGACGATCTTGCCGAAGCCTTTGAGGCCGGGACCGTATGCGGTATGGGAGTTGGCCCCGATGGTGATGGCGGAGATGCCGAGGATGGTGCCGAAGTTCGCGGGATCGGTGAGGTCGTGGAGCGCAATGTAGCCCTTTTGCTGCCAAGTCAGCGGGATGATTACGTTGCTGGTGAGAAAGCGCTGGTAGGGATAGATGAGTTCGGTGCAGGGCTTGGGGATCTGATCGTAACGGTTGGGGTCGAAGTAGACCACCTTCATGGCTCTGAACACATTGCAGGGACGAACGCCATCGCTGGTTACTTTGAAGGACGCTTGGGCGATAGTGACGACATCATCCTGTTTTGACTGGGTTGGATCGGGCGCGTCGGGAAGATCGGCCGAGGTGATGCCTGGGAGGTGGGCTGGGGTTTCGGGAACTGATGGCGGTCGCGTTTGCGCTGATGCCGCGATTGCAGACAGCAATAGCCCCGTTGTCAGCAACCGGCGCATGCGAAGGCCCTCTCGCGTATGTTCCATAGTACGCGGAGGGCAGCGAATGCCTCTAGTCCTTTATATGGAAGAGGGCGTTGTTGATGTCGGGCCAGAATTCCTTGAAGACGAAGGTGCCCGCGTCGACGCCAACGTTGATACCCCACTTTGAGAGTGTGTTGGAAAGGGTGCGCTGCTGTGACGGATAGTAGAGATTCGAGATGCCAGCGGCAGCGGCGGCGCCGATGACTTCACTCGAATTGAAGGTATTGTTTCCGGCATCGTTTCTGGTGATAACGGCGCGGCTGAGAGCGTAGCCGGTGCGCTTGAAAAAGCCGCCCTGGCCCAAAGTGTAGTAGCGGTTATCCTGATGCGTGATTATGGGGCCGATGGCTTCGACCATGTAGTTCTCGATTGCTTGATCGACATAGCTGTGCCAGTAGTAGCGGGCAAATCCGGCAGCGCCTTGGCGGAACTGCGGAGTTTGGTTGGTGGCCTGGCCATAGGCTGCGAGGACGGCGGGCAGAAAGAGGGCGGAGTAATCGAAGGAGTCCTGGGTGGCGGTGAGGAGCTTTTCCTTGGGCGATTGTGGAGGAAGCTGAGTGTTGGCGCTGACGGCGCGGAAGTTTGGAATGATGCCGAGGATGCGTCTGGTTTGCGTGGCTGACTGATCGCTCGCTGACTGACCACTGGGTGATGAGGGCGGGTCGCTTTGCGGGAGCGAAGGCAGTTCGTCTGGAGCGTCGTTCGATGAGGAGGTTTCATCCGCTGAGGCGCGGTGAGTGTTGCTGGCGAGAATGGCGCCGGGTGAGTCGGGTAAGGGCTCCTGAGGTGTTTGCTGCGCCTGGGCGATACCGTAAACGGAGCATGAAGCCAGAAGAAGACAGGCAAAGTGGCTGGGGAAAAATTTAGACATAAGTGATCGATTGCGCCACAGGGCGTGACGGCTTCGCATTATCAGTAGACTCCTCGAGAGCGCCGATTGATTCAGGGCAGGCGCGAATAAATTGTGACAGTTTTCGATGAGATTTAGTTTAGGCGTCGTCACAATGCGCCCTTGCCGGAGCAGCAAACCTTTCGGAGGCGCGCGGAACTGCAGCTGCGATCCCCTCTCGCTTTACCTTCATCGTCCATATAGTCCATGAGGAGGCTACGGTTGCTGCTTCTTTTTGAGGTGAAGGTCGATCAGGGCGTCGACGAGGAACTCATCGACGACATAACCGAAGGCGGAGCCGCCAAGGGAGGTGCCGAGGCTGGAGAGGACCTCTGTGGTGGTGGTATTGATGCTGGGGTAATAGACGATTGTGAGGGCGGCACCTGCGGCGTCGCCGGCGATCAGGGAGAAGTTAGGGATGGTTTTTCCGCTGTCGGTGCGGGAGATGATGGAGCGGGTGCCTGCGTAGATGATCCGCTTGAAGAAGGAGTGGCCTGGACCCATGATGTAGTAGCGAGGGTCTTCGTGGAATATGGGAGCGAAGAAGGAGTTGCTGAAGACGCCATTGGAGACGCCGTGGGCGACGACTGCACCGAATCGCTTACCGAAGGCCGTGCTATTGGTTCCGTAGTTTGGCCTGCCGTTCGTTGCCTGCTCATACCCGGCGGTCGTAATCCATCCGAGGGCGGCGAAGAGAGATACGGAGCTTTTGAACCCGTCCTCGACCTTGTCGCCCACCGACATCGGATTCGCAATTTCATTTGGCGCGACCACCAGCTGCATGTGGAATGCACCTCTTGGCGATGACCTGGCTACGGGTACCGGTTGGGCTGGATCTTGACCGAAGGAGAACTCGGCGGAGTTGGCGGAAGCGTCGTCGGAGCTGCTCGAACCGGTTAGTAAGGCGCTGGGTGCGTCGGGGAGTTCGAGGCGTGTATTGGCGGCGATCCCATCGGAGGCGGGAGTACTTGTGAGATTTGCCTGAGCGGTTGCGAAGGGCGATGTAACCAGAAGGAGGGAGAATGTGGTGATAAGAATGCGGGATGTTGCCTGAGCGTGAGAGAGATTTCGAATGGGTGTTGAGATCAAAACAGCCACCTCGCCGAATTAGGTTGCACACATGTCCTGCAAAAGGCAGAGGCGACTCCCTCAATACTCGCTGTGTGGATGAGGGGCAGTATGCGCGCATCTTGATGACTAATAGATGCAATTTCCGCTGAGACTGTTCCTAGGTCGCTCGAGATTTTTGCGCGGCCTCGCCCGGATTTTGGCTGGGGCGTGATTGATCGTTACCACGTGGGCACACGGGTGGAATCGACTGCGAAGGACGTTGACCATTGAGTTTTTCACGTCATCTAATGAATGTGGAGAGGTGTGGCATGGCGACCGAAGAGCCGAAACGGCCCTGGGAACAGCAGTTGCGAGATGCTGCGACGCATCTGGAGACCGACCTGCGGAACGTTATGAAGTACATCAACGATGAGGTTGTGCCGGAGGTGAGACGGAACGGGTCTGACGCTCTGCGTGCCGCCGCTGTTGAATTGCACAAGCTGGCGGAACGGATGGACGATCATGCGCGACGAACGGCGACGGCTCCGCCTCCGCGACCGAAGGACGCTCCGAGGCCGTGATGCGCGCCCGATTCGGCTGCGCTGCAACGTTGTCAGTGGTTGCACTGACCGTTGGAGGCTGCCACCGAAAGACGACTGTTGCGTATCAGCCACCACCGCCGCCTGCGAGTAGTGCTGGCGCGAATCGAGGCGGTGGAGCGGCACAGCCTGATTCGGGCACTGCTTCGACTGCTGTGGTTCCCTCCCCTGCTCCTGTACCCAATAGCTATGGCAAGCCTGTCTCGACTGAGGTTGGGCTGGCGAGCTGGTATGGTCCGCCTTACGCGGGCCGCAAAGGCGCCGATGGCACAGTGTACGACCAGAATGCGATGACGGCGGCGCATCTGACGCTGCCGATGGGGACGATGGTACGGGTGACGAACCTGGCGACGAATCAGTCCGCGGTGGTGAAGATTACGGATCGGGGACCGTTTGTGCGGGGACGGATTATCGATCTCTCGCTGGCTGCGGCGAAGGCTACAGGGGTGTATCGCGCGGGAGTTGCGAAGGTGAAGGTGGAGGCGTTTGAAGCGCCGGTTCGTGCCAATGCAGATCCGGGGGGGCGGTGGTGCGTGCAGATTGGCGCGTTTGCGCGAGAGTCGGATGCGGTGAAGTTGAAGGAAGACCTGCTTCGGCGCTATGCGACGGCGAAGGTGATCGAGTTTCCCGGGCCGACGGGATATTGGGTGCGGGTGAATCCGAAGTTTCCGGATAAGAGGACCGCGACGGAGGTTGCGGATGGTATTCATCCGAAGGATCCGGCAGCGGAGCCTTATTTGATACGCACGGATTAGTTTGGCGTCACGTGCTCGAGCATTTTTCGGCGACAAATCAAGTCATAGCCGTTTCGAACAAAATGCGGGGGTTCTTCCCCTTCGGCAAGCTCAGGGTCAGAATGACAACTCTTTTTACCTTGTAAGCTGCAAGAGCTTAGGCGATGAGGCGCTTGCCGGTGCGGCGTTCGAGTTCCTGCCGAAACTCGTTTGCGGCGCTATGGTTCTGGGTGTGGGCGATTCTGACGCGATTGTCTCCAAGTACGCGGGTCATGCGACCCGCCTGCGCGGCCTGAATGGCCATGACCTCGTTGTATTGGATGGTCTTCGACGGCTGGAACCAGTAGCGCTGGGTGATTGCGGTGGGCGTGAGCGTGATGGTCCCGGGCATCTGCACGATGATGAAGACGATGGCCGCGAAGAACAATAAGAAGACCCACCACGGAGCCGCTTGTCTATTGAATTTCAGGGCGTAGATGACGAAAAAGATCAGGACGGGCAGTATGATGACGCGGGCCCAGACGATGACCGGCTTGATGCCGAAGACGAGGCCGTCCGCGGTCTGACGTGAGGAGCCAGTGGTCAAGCGGCTGCCAAAGACAATGAGAAGAATGACAGCGAAAGCTACAGAGCGGAGAATGCCGGGATCGAAGTGCATCGTACCTTCCCTTGTATGTTTCTCCTACTTTACAGGTGGAGGCGCGTAGTAGGGGAGTTTTTGCTGCTCGACGGTGGCGCGCTTGACGCCGATGTCGTCGAAGAGAAGGCTGGGGGCGATGGTGGTCTGAGGGATGGGCCCGAGAGAGTTGGAGACGAAGGGGTCGTTGCCGGCAGCGACGATACCGGAGCGGAGGCTGCGATTGTCGAGTTCGTCGAAGATAGCTCCACGCACCAACTGGCGGGTGCCGTCGGGATGGACAAGGTAGAGGAGGCGTGGGAGGAGTTCGCCGCCGAGAGTCTCGACGGCATAGACGTCCTTGCCTTGTTCTTTTGCCATGGCGAGCAGGCGTTTGTTGAGTTCGTCCTTTGAGAGCGGCTGCTCGGCCTTGATAAGGACGACGCCGGAGCGCGAGTGCGGCGCTTGCGCAGGGGCGGCGCGGCCATGACCGTTGGAGGTGGACAGGTCTTTGACGGGTTCGCGGCCAATGAGGAAGTTTTCAAGCTTGCCGTGAACGACGATGTCGACCGATTGCGCGGGAACGCCTTCGTCGTCGATGGTGTAGGCGCCGAGGAGGGCTTTGCCGTTGAACTTCGCCTGCAGCGGATCGTCGGTAACGCTAAACATGTCCGGCAGAACGCGGGCTTTGAAGCTGGAGGAGTAGGCGCCGGTGGTGCGCGCGGTGGTGCCCATCTCGGGGCGGTCGGCTTCGACGTTGGGGACGAAGAGGTGGTTGAAGACATCGGCCGCCGCGTCTCCGCTGAAGAGAACTGGGCCGTGGTAGTCTTCGGCCGCGACTACGGGAGCGTTGCGCAGCTCTTCGAAGCTTTTGAGATCTTCAATGACGCGTTTGCGAAATGCGGAGGCGCTCTCGAGATCTTTGGCGGTGGTGGCGACGGTGCCGTTGTCGCGGCTGAGGCGCATGCCATCGGCAGCCTGGCCTCCGACGCTGATGGCGCCGTTGTAGCCGGTATAGCCCATGCGGACCACGGTACCTTCGGTGTTGACGAGGTAGCGATTGAGCGCGATGCCGCGAATGCTGGCGATGGAGTATTGGACGTTTTGAGCGAAGGGACGCACGCCGGGGTCGGAGGCGTAGAGACCGCTGGCTTCGACGATACGTTTCTTCCAGTCGCTGGTGTCGAGGTCGAGAGTGGCGAGCGGGGCAACCTGGACGACGGGTTTGGCCTGCGCGAAGTCCGGTTGAGACTGTGCGGACTGGAACTGCTTCAGTGCGGCCTGCTTTGCGGAGTAGGCGCGGAGAGCATTCTTGTAGGCCGTGTCGGTCGCGGTCCAGAGAGCATATTGCAATGCGAGCGGATCGTCGTCGGTGGGGGCGAGCTCGACGGTCCCGTCTCCGCGGGTACTGCTGCTGTCGACGGCGTAGTCGCCGATGCGGACGGTGACGCGGACAACTCGCTGGCGGCCGGCTTCTTCGCGAGTGAGCGCGCCATAGTTGGCGACGGCTTCGTAGCTTGCGATGTCGTCGAGGCGGAACTCGACGAAGTAGGGCTTCTGCATGCCGGGGAGCAGAAGGCCTTTTTCGCGGTCGAGCTCCTGCTGCATGGCCCGGAGGAGCGGGTCCGTAGAGGCAGAAGTGGATTTGGCAGGGGCAGAATCTTCCGTGGTGGCTAAAGCAATTTGCGAGCCAGTTGAGAGGAGGAGAAGAACAGACAAAAGCAACGGCAAAGACGAAATGCGGGGGTTCTTCCCCTTCGGCAAGCTCAGGGTCAGAATGAGACGCTTTGAAGGGGCAGATATTTTTGTCGTGATCGCAGATGTTTTGTACATTTATTGACCTCCCTTTCCGCTGTTCGAAGCTGCTCCGGGTGGCGGGAGGATGGGCGGGCGGGCTGTTCCTTGAGCCTGACGCTGGGTTTCGATTTCGCTAACCAGCATGGCGGGAGCAACGGCGCTGACGGGGATGCTGCCGGATTCGGCGCCGCAGATGCCGTTGAAGATGTCCTGCTTGTCGTTGGTGGCGAGGATGCGGTTGAGCGCGGCCTGCGGGGTGCCTACGATGCTGACGCCGCGGACGAGTTCGTCGGGGCGGCCATCGACAAAGACGCGGTAGACGACGAGAGGAATGACCTGGAAAGCCTGCGGCGAACGGCGAGTGGTAACGGCGAATCCTGAAGAGATGTCTTCGAAGTAGAGGCCGTAGGCTTTGCCTTGTTTTTTGGCTTCGGCTTTGAGCATCTCGCGGAGTTCGGCGTCGCTGACTGTTTTGGAGGAGGTGACGATGAGGTTGCCCTGGCGGCCGGTGGGCATGTGGCCGACTTCGGCGCGGCCGTGGCCATTGGAGGTGGAGAAGCTGGCGATGGGAAGGCGCGACATGAGGAAGGTGTCGAGGACGCCGTCTTTAATAAGGTCGACGCGGCGGGCAGGTTGGCCTTCGTCGTCGTAGCTGTAGTGGCCGCTGAGGGAGACGCCGTCGAAGGTTGCGAGGGTGGGGTCGTCGGAGACGCTGAGGAAGATGGGCAGGATCTGTTTGCCGAGGAGCTTGGTGAAGGTCTGGCCTTCGTCGTCGCCGCGCTGACGCTGACCTTCGAGGCGGTGGCCGAGGACCTCGTGGAAGAAGACGGCGGAGGCGCGGCCGCTGAGGATAGCGGGGCCGTTGAAGGGTTCGGTGACGGGAGCTTCGCGGAGGGCCTCGAGGTTTTTGGCCATGGCGATGGTCTTGTCGGTGAGGCTCTTCTGATCGGGGAGGTGGGAGGCGTCGTCGGCTTCGAAGGTCTCGGCGCGGAAGAGATCCATGCCGTCAGCGGCGCGGGTGCGGGCGACGATGACGAGGCGGGCGACCTGGTTGGGCGTGGCGACGCGCGCGCCTTCGGAAGAGACGAAGTAGTCGGTTTCGTTCGAGGCCTGGAGGCCGACGGTGTCGTAGAAGATATCGGGGTATTG